>OGGG01000414.1_pt1 | contig 48807 bp, 41 predicted proteins | sample 1571201 | NCBI WGS metagenome assembly OGGG01 (sample SAMEA2581946, study PRJEB24529) | metagenome | biome: Human gut stool | place: China | collected 2011 | reverse complement strand
TAGGAATTAGAAGTGTCTGTTTAAGTATTGATGGTCTTGAAAAAACTCACGATTTTATACGGAGATCGGGATCATTCAATAAAAGTATTAAAGCATTGAAAGAATTAAGAAAAAATAATATTTCGACATCAGTAATAACTTCAATAAATAAAGAAAATATATGTGAATTGGAAGAACTATATCAATTATTAAGTGATTTGGGAGTTAATAGTTGGCAGTTACAGATTGCATTACCAATGGGGAATTTTGCAAAACGCCCAGAATGGCTTATAGAACCTCAAGATATTCTTTCTATTATTGATTTTGCATATAATAAAATTGGAGGTAAGTTGTTAATTGTTTTGGCAGATTGCATAGGTTATTATAGCAATAAAGATATAAAAGTAAATGAGAATTTTCTTAATGATAATTGGTCTTGGACAGGTTGTGGAGCAGGAAAGCATGTAATTGGTATTCTGCATAATGGAGATATTGTTGCTTGTACTTCTATTAGAGATAAAACATTAGTAGCGGGAAATATTCGTGAAAAATCTTTAAAGTCGATTTGGGAAAGTCCGGACTCTTTTAAGTGGAATAGAAATTTTGATAGTAGTAAGTTAAAAGGATTTTGCAGAGAATGTCGTTATACAGAACGATGCTTAGGAGGATGTAGTAATAGTCGTTATTGCATTAACGGCTCATTTGAAAGTGAAAATAGATACTGTGCATATAATGTTGAAATGAAAAAATGGAAAAAATATTTGGAATCACTTAATGATATATCAGAAATTGATAATGTTATAGAAAAAGCAGCGGCTTTAAAACATCAGGATCTTTATAAGATAGCTTGCGAAATTAAACAATCTAAATTATGATTAGAGAGGTAACAAATATGAATAAACATGAGTTATATCATAACCACAATTATGTTTATCTGCTGACTTCTAATATTATTAACCGCTGTGGTGATTCATTAGATACAATACTTTTTACATGGTTGGTATATTTACTTACAAATAGTGCAGGGTGGTCTGCGATTATTTTTGGTATTAATCAAGCTACTTCTGTAATTATTCAACCATTTATAGGTCCATTAGTCGAGAATATGAATAAAAAGAAAGTGTTAGTACTTTCAGATATAGCTCGAGTTCTGTTAGTTTTGTATATATTATATGTATATACACAAAACATGCTTTCACCATTAATATTGGTTTTTATGACAATATCCATTTCATTAATAGAAGCATTTCATATGCCAGCAGGGGTAGCAGTTATTCAGCATGTACTTCCTAATGAACATTATGATAAAGGTGTAAGTGTCAATGTGTCTTGTACCAAAATAGCAGTATTAGTTGGAACTGGCTTGTCAGGCATAGTGATTAGTTCATTTGGAATAGGTATTTCTTTAGCGATAGATGCTTTGATATTTTTAATATCAGCGTTGCTTATAGTAAAAATAGAATTTTCTGTTCAAGAAGAAAAGAAGACAAACCGAATAATTGGCAGAGAATATTTAATTTCGCTTAGAGATGGATTTAGTTATGTATTTGACCATAAGAAGCTATTAAAACTATGTTTTTTATGTATTCTAATTAATTCAGCAGTGGTTCCATTTGATGCACTGCTCGCCCCGATTGCAAGAGAAATGTTTAGTGGAGATGCCAAAATTGTTTCATTACTAAGTGTAAGCGTAACTATTGGTACTATTTTGGGATCATTGACTTTTGCAAAAATGAAAGAGGAGAAAAAAAATAATACACTTGTTACATTTTGTGGAATTGTTTTAGGTGTATACTATGTTTTTATTGCATTTGTTTCAAAATATATTGCAAATCCTATAACTCAAAAATTACTGTTGCTAATCGGTTCGATAATAATTGGTGCAGCATTGGGATTAATGATTACTTATGTACAAGTGAAATTTGTAAAAGAAGTTACTAAAGAATATATAGGACGTGTTTCTGCAATTCGATTTTCACTTACATACGCATGCGCGCCAGTGGTATCTTTTGTGATTAGTATTATATACAAAGTTACTGTTGTTGATACAAGTTCACTTTTTGTGGGATTTGGTATTGTAATAATAATTCTTTTTCTTTTGGCAAATAAGATTACGTTTTCTCCTTTGAAGAAGGGCGATAAAAGTTATTAGAAATTATTTATATGAAAAACTGGCTGCTTTTTGGCTATAAATTAAAGCTGATAGAGAAGAGTATAAACAGCAGAAGAGAAGCTTTTTGACTGAGGCTTCCGGTGCCAAAACGGTGCCAAGAAATCAGGCAAATCAAAATAGGTGGTGCAATTCAGCCGTTTTTCACTGTATTTTGGAGAGAAAACCATAAAAAATATGAGGTAAAACGGGATTAAAGTATCGTGAAGGTGGACGTACTGTAGGATCAGGACGTGTTGCTACAATCATCGAGTAATCACTGACTAATATATATTGAGTACCGCAAGGTACATGTGTCCAAACGTAAGATACCCCGGAACCGTAAGGTTTCCGGGGTTTTTCTGTTGAGTAAAAAGTTTAAAATAAGGCTGTAAAGAATAGCGAATAAATTAAAAACAGGCAGGTATGGGAAGAAAATGAAAATCTTCGCATATCTGCCTGTGATACTGTTATGATACTATTTCTGTTCGTTATTGGAAAATTTCTGTGTTAAAAGTTCATCTCGTTTACGGATTCGTGTCTCAAAATCCAGTTCTTCAATTTCTTTATGGGTGACAGGTTTGGAAGTGTAGTATTCCAACGTCTGCTTTTTCCACATATCAAACATATCTTTGCCCGTGAAATAAGATTCCAGGCTTTCTCTGTTCTCCTGCAGATCAGCAAGAAAATTACACATATCTGCGTTTAAAGAATGTTCCGGATCATTTCCATAAAAGCGAAGTCCGGCATACCATTTCTGTGTTTCTGTTTCTATATCACCGGGAAGTTTATTATTTATATCCAGTTCATACCGGAGTTCATTGGATTCATTCATCTGCAGTAAAACCCAAAGAATATCGCTGAGAGTAGAAATCTGTACTTTATTTTCAGATAATCCAAATAACCAGTCCAGTGAGACATGAAATTTCTGAGCAATAGTCAATAACACATCATTGGAGGGAGTAACTACACCATTTTCATAACTGGATAAAGTTGACTGACGTATACCGATAGCTGCGGAAAAGTTTTTCTGATTCATCTTCAGATCAGTTCGCAGCTCTTTTATTTTTTCTGAAATAGATGATTCCTGCAGAAGAAGTTGCAGAGAGCATGGGGATTTCACTTGGATATGCTTACAAGCTGTTTCACAAACTGAACAAAGAGCTTGCAGATGTGACTGATTGGAAAGGAAAAGGAATGGATACCAGAGTTTCGTTGAAACAGGCATTAAAAAGTCTTGGATTTCAAGGTGGAAATAAGTATGATACAGAGTTGAACCAGTGGATGAACCATGAAAAAGAAGTTCTGGCAGAGATTGCAAAACAGCATGGCATTGAATGGGAACAGAAAGGTACTCATGAGGAACATTTGGATGTTTATAACTTCAAGAAGAAAGAACGAAAAAAGAAAGTACAGGAGCTGGAGCAGGAGAAAGAGTATCTAACTGCAGAAAACGAAGAACTGACAGCACAAATTGCGGAATCCAGAGTAGATATCCAGATTTTAAAAGGCGATAAGGAACAGGCAATTAGGGAGAAACAAGAAGCAGAATAAAGGGCAGAGGACGCAGAAAAAGAACTAAAAAGTCTGGAAGAGCGCCGAGATGTGCTGAACCTTACAGGGAAAATAAAATCAAACCATTGTTTATCAAGATGAAGAATCAGATTGCTGCATTAGCTGGAAAGGTTGTAGAACTTAATAAAATGGTAGAAAGTTGGAAAAATAAATATCAAAAATCTGTTGAGGAATGTGATAATATCCAGAAACAGTTAGACGATGTACGTAAGGAAAATAGAAAATTATCAAATGATAATCAACGTTTACAGGAGACTTCGGCAGATATGACCGAGTGGTGCGTATTCTGGGAACAGAAACTGTAGAGGCTGTGGTACAGCAGGACATTAAAGAACAAAATGCATTGGAAGAAAAACGTCGAATGGAGCAAATGCCAAAGGGAAGTGTTCTGAGACAGTTGGAATGGGCTACTCAAAAGAGCCAGATGGAAAATCAACAACGTAAAAAGAATAAAACAAAATACAAAGGATTGGAGATTTAAAGCTATGAGAAAACAGATTTATGATGAGAAAAAAAGGGTGTAACTGAAGAATTAAAGGTACAGGATCAGATGAAGTGGGTTGGGTTAATGAATAATATAAAAGTTAGTGCAGAAGAGATTATATTGAAAAACATGATATATGTGTGAGTGTGAGAGAAGAGATCGCTCTTTTACACTTTTGTATATATTAGAATAGCATTTTAGAAAGCACTATGGTAAAATAAGGTGAAGGTAAATCGGAATTGCAGATTTAGAAAAATTGTTGGTATTTGAAAAAAGACTGTAACCCTTAAGAGGCGAGAGTAAATATGGTTTATAGGAAATCTTGTGCTGTTACACTTTCTTGACATTTTCATGACTGTTCTAAGGATATTTTTACATTTGCCTGAGCTATACTTTAGCCATACCGAACAACCGGTAAATAAAAAAGCAGGAGGAACTAAAATGATGAACAGATTATTCAAAAGAGGAATGGTAATAGCACTTGCAGCAGCAATGACTACATCCGCAGGTATTCCTGCCATGGCTGCCCAGAAGGAGACACTGGAGGAGACACTGGAGGAGACAGTGACTACATCAGAGGTAACACAAACAAATGTAGATTATGGTTCTCTCACTCAGAAGGAGATTGAAGAGTTTAACTCCATTTATGACCGACTTGACGCTATCGACAAAGAGGTAATGAAAGATGCAGATGGTCTTTCTGATGAAGATATCTATGCCAGATACGATCAGTATCAGGATGAAACCGATACCCTCATGGATCGCCTTGAGGAGCTTGATAAAAAAGCCGGGTGGATCGACAACGAGGAATATGAATATTCCGAGGATGAGTGTAATGCTCTGTACGATACAGGCAAGCTCACCGCAGAGGAAGCAGAACAGCTTCAGAAAGCATATGAAAGAATCGAAGAAATTGATGCGGAAGTGTGGACGGACGATGATCTTTCAGACGATGAGATCGAAGCCCGCTATGCAAAGTATGATGACGAGATTACATCACTGAACGCACAGATTGAAACGCTTGAAAAGAAAGCGGGATACTATGGAAATTTGAGCGAAGATGAAGTCAATCAGCTTAACAGTATTTACGATAAAATTAATGCAATCTATGACAATATTTATAACGGCTCTGATAACCTCTCTGAAGAGGAATTTGCTTCTCGCTATGCGAAGTATTCAGATGAGATTGATGCTTTGGAGGCACAGGCAATCGCTCTTGAAGCGAAAGCAGAGTGGAACTAAAATACAGATATACTAATTTTGAAAGATATAATATGGGGAATCTCACAGAATTTCTGAGGGACTCCCCTCATGTGGGATTAAAGATATGGCAAAAAAAATCTATTTGGCAGATGATGAACAGGATATACGAGAAATACTCACAGAATTTTTATCCAATGCCGGATATGAGGTAACAGCATACAAGAATGGTGATACACTCTTTTCTGCTTTTCAGGAGAAGTCCTGTGATCTTGTTATTCTTGATATTATGATGCCGGGTTCAGACGGTCTTTCCATATGTAAAAAGCTAAGGACAATATCATCAGTTCCTATTATTATTTTGACGGCAAAGGATTCAGAGTCTGACCATATGAAGGGATTTATGTATGGAGGGGATGACTATCTGATTAAGCCATTTTCGCCGTCACTTCTTGTTGTCCGGGTAAATGCGTTGTTCCGAAGAGTTGAAATGAATATACCGGTAAAGGCAGATATTTCCTTTGGTGATGTGTGTTTTTCATGGGAGAAGCATAATGCCATTGTGAAAGAGCATGATATTGGTCTGACTATGACAGAATTTTCGCTTCTGGGATGTCTTATGGAACATGGTGGAACGGCAGTCCCCCGGAATGAAATTCTCGACAAAGTATGGGGAATAGATTCTACGGAGATAGAAACCAGAGTTGTCGATGAGACAGTAAGAAGAGTCAGGCAGAAAATGAAGACCGCAGGCAGCAAAGTTCGCATTAGTGCTGTCTGGGGCTATGGCTATAAACTGGAGGATTGTAATGAATAAGACACGTTATAAAATTGCCACACTTACAGGTTCCGCCGTTATGGCAGCCATGCTTTTGAGCCTGCTGATTCTGAACATAGTTTTTAATAAAAAAATAGAGCTGAGAGCTGAGAATGCAATTAAAAACGTTTTTACTTTGAATTCAGACGAATATTTGAATTACGAATCTGAAAATGATACGGGCTCTTTATATTATGCCTCACTTGTATATATGGGGGCAGATTCAGAAAACAGGGATGACATCTATCAGATTCTGACACCCAAAGAGAAGAAACTTATTGACTGGTATGAAACACACCCGTCTGATGAAATACAAAGGGTAAAAATTAACGAAGCAACTTATTATATAAAAGCCGGAACAGAGTATTACGAAGACAACAATGAGAGATTACTTGCTTATGTGGATGTTACCGGCGAACCAGAACTCGTAAAAGAAATCAGTTTTGGTGTTTTGCTGGATGCTTTTGTCATTGCCGCTCTCGGTGCTGCCATTGGATATTTTCTCGGGAAAAAACTTGAACAAAATGACAAAGCTCAGAAGACCTTTTTTGAAAATACATCTCACGAATTAAAAACCCCGCTTATGGCAATTTGCGGATATGCGGAGGAGATTGAAATGGGAGTCATTACCGATTATTCTCAAGCGGGCAGAATGATAGTGTCTCAGACGGAGCGTATGAGTAAACTTATTGAGGATATCCTGTATTTATCAAAAATGGAAAGCGGTACGGAACCATTAAAGTGTGAACCAATAGAAATGGCATCACTGGTTCAAGATATTTTGATGCCGCTTGAAGGAATTGTGAACAGGCGAAACCTTTCAGTATCGTTAGAACTGGACGAAGGATATGTCAAAGGAGACCCGGAGAAGCTGGAACACGCTGTTGCTAACCTGATAACTAATTCCGTAAAATATGCGTGTAGTCAAATCGAAATATCGTGGAAAAATCAAGTCCTTTCCATCTGGAACGATGGAGGAGAACTTAGCACAGAGGATTTTTCCCATATGTTTGAACGTTTTTATACAGGACAAAACGGAAACAGCGGAATAGGGTTAGCCCTCTCAAAAGAAATCGTTGAAATGCACGGATGGAAACTTAGTGCGAAAAATGACAGGCATGGCATATGTTTATTAATGGTATGCCACAGTTAATTTAGGAACAATCAGGTTTACAGCTTCCAGTTTGTTGAGATGTTGCAAAATTTGGAATCAGGAGAAAATAAGAGTGCTACCGATAGACGGTTAGTCCACATACTTATTGATTACAAAGATAACCGCTTAGTTTGCAGACAGGGCGGTTATTTTTGTGGTTTATGATTATTTTTGCCTAATGTATATCCGATACTAAAGCAGGTTAAGCCGAAGCCCACTACTGCTATGAAGTCAACAATACTCATTGGCTTAGCCCCCCTTTCCACTGGATTCCTTTACAGGTTTCTATGTAATCAGAGGGTCACAGGTCTCCGTTTCACTTCGGTCGTTGCAATATAAAATTGGCAGAGCAGAAAAGAATAACGAACAGTATAGAAAAACGGTTGCCGGGAGAGTGTCCTGACAACCGTTTGTGATAACAGAATGATAACAAAATATATAATTTTCGCAAATATGATAACAGATAAAGTGGATTTATCATGGAAGTATCTTTACTGTGGATCTTACGCATATTGTTTGAAACAGTAGCGGAATCACGCGACATATAGATACCTTCTTTCTGCCTGGACTGATGAGGATATATTATCCAAAAACAAGAGAACTAGCAAACGGGTTAAGAAACATACAAGAGGAAATCTAAGAATATGGTGAGAAAATTGCTTGTTGCTAATTGTGGGATATGATAAAATATGAGTTATACTATTTTTGATTTTGGAGGAATTTTAATGGCGATTTGTGGAAGTGTTCAATCTCAGTATAAACAGGTTGGAAATGCTGTTCCTGTCAACTTAGCATATGAAATTGGGTTAGAGATACATAAATCATTGGAGAGGAGCAAAAATGGGGAAACATCGTGAAAACAGGAATGGAAAAGCAAAGGGAAACGCGATCGCTTTACTGCCAATCGGCGTATTTCTTGTGCTGTATCTGGGGCTCGGTATTTTATTTGAGTATGTGATGAAAATACCGATGGGATTTTACAATGTACCGATCGTAGTTGCTTTTCTGGCGGCAATCCTGGTTGCCTGTCTGCAGAACCGGGCAGTTAATTTTGAACAGAAACTGGAGATCATGGCCAGGGGTCTGGGTGATAAAAATATCATTACGATGCTGCTGATCTTTCTGGCTGCTGGTTCCTTTGTCGGAGTCGTAGGAAGAAGCAGTGCGGAGAGTGTGGCATATTGTATGCTGTCGCTGATTCCGGCTAGATATTCGGTTGCGGTCTTGTTTGTGGTAGCCTGTTTTGTTTCCGTGGCAATGGGAACGTCGGTTGGAACGATCACGCTGCTGGTGCCGATTGCATCGGCTGTTTCCGGAGCGTCAGGGTTTGATCTGGCATTCTGTGTGGCATCGGTTATGGGAGGAGCGATGTTTGGTGATAATCTTTCTTTTATTTCCGATACAACGATCGCAGCCTGCAACGGGCAGGGATGTGAGATGAAGGACAAGTTCCGGGAAAATTTCCGGATTGCATTTCCGGCAGCAGTCGCAACGCTGATTTTCATCCTGATTCTGTCATTTCAGACAGAAGTACAGGGGCAGGTCAGCCAGTCTTATCATCTGGTTCAGGTGATTCCGTATGTGCTGGTGCTGATTGGGGGAATGATCGGCATCAACGTTTTTGTGGTGCTTCTGATCGGGATTGTCTCCGGGGCGTTTATCATGCTGCTCGGAGGACATATCGCACCAGTCGAGCTTCTTGCAAATATGGGAACCGGCGTTTCCGGAATGTTTGAGACTTGTATGGTTGCGATTCTGGTGGCGGCAATGTGTGCCCTGATCCGCGAATACGGCGGTTTTGATGCCATGCTTGGCTGGATTCATCGGATTTTTCGAGGGAAACGCGGCGGTCAGCTTGGTATGGGACTTCTGGTCGGCACGATGGACATTGCGACGGCAAACAACACAGTGGCGATCGTTATGGCAAATCCGATCGCAAAAGAAATGGCACAGGAGTACGGCATTACACCAAGAAAAGCAGCCTCGATCCTGGATACGTTTTCCTGTATTTTTCAGGGCATTATCCCGTATGGAGCACAGATGCTGGTGGCGATTTCAGCGGTCAACGAGCTTGGCGGAGAACTTTCTGCTTTTCAGATCATGCCGAAACTGTTTTATCCGATGCTGCTGCTTGTCAGTTCCGTGATCACAATTCTAAGGAAAAAGTAAAAAATCTCTTGTGATGCAATCTGTCTTATGATACGATACTTATAGTTTGGAATAAATGATGCCCTGGAATGCATCCTATGGAATCTGACATCACATCATAATAAATAAAAGAGGACAGCAGACATCATGAGAATAAATGAGACTTTGAAAAAGCCGATGTTGGAGGCGAAATATCTGAATGTAGATAATACGGACAGATACCGCCCGATCATCCGGCTTTTTTATTTGAATTATGAAAAGCTGAAATACTGGATCTATCAGGAAGAGGTTTATGAGGAATTAAAGGAAGATCCATATTTTCAGGATTATACGCCGGAGCAGTGCCAGCAGGATCTTACGGCACTGACCGCCTGGGGGAATCTGATCACCACGCAGGATACCAGAAGAGTGACAACGATTGAAGAATTCAAAAATAAAAAATTTCGCTATCAGTTATCGAAAGCAACGGTAGAGATTGAGCGAATGGTGATCCGGGTAGAAAATCTGTTTATTGAAAGTTCTTCCCTGGAGCCAACACTTCTGGAGCGGATCCGTATGAATCTGGAAAAAATTCCGCAAATGCAAACGGAAGAACCGGAAAAGATCTACAGTTGGTGGAATGATCTGGGCAGCGATTTCATCCGCCTGAATCAGAATTATCAGGATTATATGCGTGAGCTGAACAGTGTGAAAGCGGAGCAGATGATGAAAACGCAGGAATTTTTGATTTTTAAAGACCGTCTGATTGAATATCTGCGCAGTTTTGTAAGAAGTTTGCAGGTCAATGCGGCGGCAATCGAGCAGTATCTGAAAAATACAGAGGAAGATCAGATAGCTGTTATACTGGAAAAGGAAGCAGAATACGAAACCTCGATTCCGCAGATCGATATAGAACTGACAAAAGAAATGATTCTGGATAAGGTGATGGGACGCTGGCAGAGCCTGAAAGAATGGTTTACTTCTGCGGATGGTCAGCAGTCGGAAGTTGCGCGTGTTTTTGATACGACAAATGAGATCATAAGAAAGATCACGAGATATGCGGCAAGGATCAGCGAACTGAGCAACAGCGGTTCTAACAGACGGGAGGAATATTATAAGCTGGCGGTGATGTTCTCAAAATGTGAAGACATTTATGAGGCACACAGGCTTGCCGCGTCTGTTTTCGGTATGGAAAAACCACTGCATCTGAAGGGGCTTTCCGGGCGAAAGACGGAGAGTATCAACAGCGGTGTTTTTGAAGAAGATCCGCATGTGGTAACGGTGCTTCCGCGTATAAGAACCTACAAAGAGAAGGCAAAACGAAGCGGCATTGTAGACCGCAGCAAAGAAAAAGAAGCGATACGTCTGGAGATGATCCGCAGACAGGAGGAAGAGCAGAAACTGCTTCGCAGTTATATTAAGGATGGAAAAATCTCGTTTGCAGAACTGCCGGAGATCGAGCCGCATGTAAGAGACGTTTTTCTGCTGTGGCTTTCAAAGGCACTGGAGAATAAGCATTTTCGGGGAAAAACAGAGAGCGGTGAAATTTACTATATCGAAAATGCAGATACGAAAGAAATCTGCATGCTGCATGCAAAAGACGGGATTTTACAGATGCCGGCATATACGATCCGGTTTGAGGAAAAAGAATGAATGCGTTAGAAATATTACTGGGAAGAAGATGGATTTTAAAAAGCAGGGACCGGGAGCTTTATTATCGGATGAAAGAGGAAGCACCGAAGATTAAAAAGTTTCTGATGGAAAAGCTCGGTTATCATATCGTCGTGAATCCTTATCTGATCAAAGTAGAAAAAATGCCGGCAAAGCCGGAGAATTGGATGGGAATCCTGGAATTTACCGATAAAATCGAGTATGTATTTTTTTGTATGGTTCTGATGTTTCTCGAGGAAAAAGAGGCGATGGAGCAGTTTGTATTATCAGAACTGACAGAATATATACAAGGACAGTATCAGGAAGAGCAGATTGACTGGACGGTTTATCAATATCGCAGACATCTGATCAAAGTGCTGAAATATTGTGTGAATGTCGGCATTCTTGATGTGGATGACGGAAGTGAAGAGAGCTTTGCAAAAGACGGAAGCAATGAGGTACTCTACGAAAATACCGGGGCATCCCGCTATTTTATGCGGAATTTTACACAGGATATCATGGGGTATACGAAGCCGGAGGATTTTGAAAAGGAAGAGTGGATCGATGTCAATGAAGACCGCGGGATCGTACGGAGACAGAGAGTTTACCGACAGCTTCTTATGACGATGGGAATGTATAAAAATGAGCAGAATGAAGAAGATTTTGCCTATATTCGAAATCAGAGAAATATGGTTCAGGGTGAACTGGAAGAATATCTGGACTGTGAACTGCATGTGCACCGCACCAGTGCCTTTCTGATACTTTCCGAGGACTGCCGCATGGGGCGGTGTTTCCCGGAAGAAAATACGCTGTCGGATGTGGTGCTTCTTGTGAACGGATTGATCTGTGAGAAGATAGAAGAAGGAGCGATCGTGCCGGCAGTGGATGAGAGCATCTGGATTCCGCGTGAAATGTTTGCCGGGATTCTGGAGTCCTGCAAAGAACTTTATGGAAAAGGATTTATCAAGACTTATCGTGAAATGACAACAGGAGAATTTTGCGAGAATGTGAAGAATTATATGCTGGAACTGGGACTGATCCGGGAAGAAAAAGATATCTGGCTCAGTCCGGCAATCGGAAAAGTGATTGGAAAGTATCCAGAAGAATTTCTGGAAAATGGAGGCAGTGATGAACAGTAAATGGCAGATACACAGAGTAGGATTGATTGATTTCTGGTACTACGATGAAGAAGAGTTTTATTTTCTGGATGGAAGGATGCTGCTTCGCGGAGCGAACGGTTCCGGAAAATCTGTAACGATGCAGAGCTTTATCCCATTACTTCTGGATGGAAATATGCGTCCGGAGCGTCTGGACCCGTTTGGATCAAAAGCTAGAAAAATGGAGAATTATCTTCTCGAAGAAGGGGACGGACGGGATGAGCGGACCGGCTATCTCTATATGGAACTCAAACGAAAAGAGAGTGAAGAATACGTAACACTGGGGATCGGTATGCGTGCCAGAAGAAATAAAAAAATGGATTCCTGGTATTTCTGTATCACAGATGGCAGACGGGTTGGCAAGGATATTTATCTTTATAAAGAAGAAAAAAGCAAGATCACCTGCACGATGCGGGAGCTGAGAAACCGTATCGGAGAAGGCGGAAAAGTGATGGAAACACAGAGTGAATATGCTCAGTGTGTGAACAAACTTCTGTTTGGATTTGAGACACAGGAAGAATATAAAGAGCTGTTAAATCTTCTGATCCAGCTTCGAACACCAAAACTGTCAAAAGATTTCAAACCAACGGTGATCAATGAGATTTTAAGCAGTTCTCTTCAGACTTTGTCGGAGGATGATCTTCGCCCGATGTCAGAAGCCATCGAAAATATGGACGGCATGAAAACAAGTCTGGATACATTAAAGGAGAGTATTTCTGCAATCAGGCAGATTGAGAAAGTATACGATCAGTATAATGAGATCGTCCTGTACGACAAAGCACTTCTGTATACAAAAGCCGAAAAAGACTGTCGGCAGGTGAAAGAAAAAATGCTTCAGATTGAAGAAAATCTTGCTGCAAATGATGCTGCACATCAGCAGGAAAAAGAACGTTATGAAAGTCTTGCGAGAGAAGAAAAAGTACTTCAGGAAGAGCGGGCATCTCTGGCAGATAATGATGCGGCAAAATTAAAAGAGCAGGAAATGAAAGTAAGCCGTGAGATTATTGAACTGAAAAAAGTCATTTCAGACAAACGGCAGCAGGAGCAGGTAAAAAATGAGAAACGGCTGGATACGGAAGAAGTTCTGAAAAAGCAGGAAGAAAAGAAAGAGGAAAAATGGTCTGAGATCGAAGAATATCTGGAGGAAATGGAAGCCGATATGGAGGGGGTTCCATTTGATGATTTTGCTTTTCTGAAGGAAGAACTGCTGGAAAAAAGGGAAGAAGAATATTCTTTTGATGCACACCGCAAACTGCTGAAAGATTATACGGAGAAAGTAGAATGTGGAAAGAGTCTGCTTCAGGAAGAAAAGGCAGTTCAAGAGCGTTACAGCAGTTTCCTTCAGGAGCTGGATGAATATCAGAATGAAAGAAACAAGGCAGAGCGTGAACTTTTGCAGTACGAAAATCAGCTGCACGAGATCCGCCAGGAACTGATCGAGCAGATCTGTAAATGGAATCAGCAAAATGAAGAACTGCATCCGGATGCGGAAGCATTGCAGGAGATGGCAAGAAGAATCGAAAGTTATCATTCTGACAGCGATTACTGGGCAATCCGAAATCTGAGCAAAAGAGCGTATGATGAGCGAAGGGAAGCCTTATCAGCAGAAAAAACACAGAGAAACTGGAAACTTGGAGAACTGCAAAAAGAATACGATGCGATCAGCAAAGAGTTAAAACAGTGGCAGGATCAGAAAGAACCGGAGCCGGAAAAAGATGCGGCAGTCATAAAAAACAGAAAACGTCTTGATGAAATGCAGATCCCATACGTGCCGTTTTATAAAATTGTTGATTTTGACCGGAAACTTGACAGAGAAAAGTCCGCCAGACTGGAAGAAGCACTTCTGAACATGGGAATCCTGGATGCACTGATCATTGCACCGCAATATCGAGATCAGGTACTTCAAACAGAAGAAGGATGCTGCGACCGCTATTTATTTACCGATGCAGAATATGCTAAAAACAATCTTATGGAATGGCTGGATATCGACAATCCGGATAATGATATGTTCTTATACCAGAATGTATCGAGTGTTTTGTCAGCAATCAGTGCAGGGAAATCCGATCAGGCAGCAACCTGGATTGATGAGAATGGAAATTACAGGATTGGAGTCCTGGAAGGCACGGTAACAAAACAGTACACACCTTGCTTTATCGGCCTGGCAACAAGAGAACAGTATCGTCTGGATAAAATTACAGAGTTACAGCAGCTTGCAGAAGAAAAGCGAAAAGAGATTGAAACAGAAAAAGAGAAGATTGCAGAAATCCAGGGCAGACTGAAAAAACTGGAAGAAGAGTGGAATGCATTTCCAAAAGACCATGATCTGAAAATTGCGGCAAAAGATTATGAAAATCAGGAAGAGAAACTGAAAACTCTGAATGAAAAAATACAGCAGCAGAAACAGCGTGTTGAGGCAGAGAGAAAGAAACTGGATGAAGTACGCCTGAGAGTACAGGAGACCTGCCAGAAATGCTATCTGAAAGCAAGACTGGATTTATTTGAGGAAGTGCAGGGAGCCCTGAAAGAATATACGGAATGTCTGAGTAATCTGCAGATCTGCCACAAAGACTATATCAATACGCTGCAATATAAAAAGAGTCAGGAGCTTTATCTGGAAGAGATCGAGCAGGATCTGGATGACATCCGCTATGAACTTGGCAGGAGTATCACGCAGCAGAAACAAAAAGAAGCAGAACTTACTGCTGTTGGCGAGCAGCTAAAGCTCACAGATTACGAGAAGATCAAAGAAAGGCTTGATTACTGTATTGAGCGTTTAAGTATTCTGCCGCAGGAAAAAGAAGCTTCCGCAAGGAAGAGGGGCGAGCTGGAGAGTGAGTACAAAACACTGGAAGAAAAGAGAGCAGAAAATCAGAAAACAGCCGAAAAACTTCAGAATAAAAAAGAATGGCTTGCAAAGGCCTTCGAGCAGGAATATATGCTGGGTTATGTGATGGATCTTTCCACATTGGAGAAAGTGACCGAAAAAGAAGCGGCAAAAGTATGCAGTCAGTTTGCAGGAAAATTCGGCAGTGACAAACAAAGTGATCTCCTTGGAAAGCTTCAGGCAGAATACCATAAAAACAGAGGTTATTTGCTGGAATATCAAATGACATTAAAGACACTGTTTCAGGAGCTGGATGATCAAACTTCGTTCCTGGAAATGGGCATGAAACGTATCGATATTTCTGCAAAATACCATGGAACGGCTGTGAAGTTCAAAGAACTGATTTCCATACTGGAGGAAAACGAAAGAATCCAGAGCCAGCTCATCCGCGATAAAGATAAAGAACTTTTTGAGGATATTCTGGCAAATACAGTCGGTAAAAAGATCCGTGCAAGAATCCAGGCAAGCAAACGCTGGGTGGAAAAGATGAATGACCTGATGGAATCCATGAAAACATCAAGCGGACTGAAACTGAGCCTTCGCTGGAAAAATAAACGGGCAGATAAGGAAGAACAACTGGATACAAAAGCACTGGTCGATCTGCTTCAGAAAGATGCCGAGATCATGCGGCCGGAAGAGATCGAACAGTTATCCGGACATTTCCGTTCCAAGATCGCAGAGGCAAGAAAAGAAGCAGATGAGACGGCAAATATGCAGTCTTTCCATGCGATCATGCGGGAAGTGCTGGATTACCGCAAATGGTTTGAATTTCAACTGGAATGTCAGAAGATCGGAGAGAAAAAGAGAGAACTGACAGACAGGGTATTTTTCACCTTCAGCGGCGGTGAGAAAGCGATGGCGATGTATGTTCCGCTTTTCTCAGCCGTTGTTGCAAAATATGCAGGAGCAAGATCGGATGCTCCAAGACTGATTTCTCTTGATGAGGCATTTGCCGGGGTGGATGAGATGAACATCCGTGATATGTTCCGTCTGATGGTAGAATTTGATTTTAACTTTATGATCAATTCTCAGATTCTGTGGGGTGATTACGAGACGGTTCCGGCACTTGCTATTTATCAGCTTGTGCGGCCGGAAAACGCAAAATTTGTGACTGTCATCCGCTATACCTGGAATGGAAACGTAAAACAGATGATAACAAAAAAAGACGTAAACGAGGTTGGGGAAAGCCAGGGATAAAGAAAGCTGCAAAAGAAAGGAACGTATATGGAGAGCAGAAAAAGAGAGTGCAAAACATATTTTCAGGAACGCTCTGTATATCAAAAGCTGTTTGTAAAAGTACAGGAAAAATATGCCGGGATCGGGCATTTCGGTGGAACCTTTCTTCTGAATGATCTCACCAGGGAAGAAAAAGAGCAGTTGGGCGGTTTCTTTCAGAAAGACTTTTCCAGTCAGAAAAGTGTGCGGATCACAGCAAAACAAATGGAAAAAGCACTGCAAAACAGTCGTTTCTGTGACTTTACCTGGAAAGAAATCTTAGAACTGTGTCTGGAAAAACCACTGCTTATAAAGAAAGAAGAAAAACAAAAAGAAGAACAGCAAAGAGAAACCTGGTTTCAAAATATTCAGCTTCGATTGAAAAATCCGGATTTCCAAAGCTGGATCTTTGAAGTGCTGCAAAACAAAAAAGAAAGTTATCTTTTTCTTTTGCAGCAGTATAAAGAAAACAAAAAAGAACTGGAAGATCTTCTGCAAAAAACAGATCAGGCAGCCGAAACACTGGAAGCAGCCGAAAAAAGAGAACTGCTTGCTGTTTTTGCTGCAAAAGTTACAGGTAATCCCCACTATTTTGATGAAGGAGAACCGGCAGAAAAGTGCCTCTCTTCCTACCTGAAATGGAAGCTGAAAAAAGAGCGACGCGACGGACTTTCCAATGCCGAATATAAAAACAGAATCTATTTTGAAGCCGGGATTTTAAAAGATGAACTTTCCAACGATGTTTTAACGTACGGACTTCATGCATGGAAGGAAAACGGAGAAATCCACCCCGGAATCGAAGGATTTTTCAAGTGCAGGGAGCCATTGAAACTGACTTTGAAAACTCTGGGCGGGATTGGGAAAATCACAGGAGAACCGGATATATATATGGTTGAAAATCCGGCCGTTTTCTCAAGACTTGTGGAAAAGTATCCGGATCGAACCATTTTGTGTGGAAACGGACAGCCGAAACTTTCCGTATTTGTGCTTTTAGATAAAGTGACAGAAGACAGTACCATTTATTATGCGGGTGATTTTGATCCGGAAGGACTTCAGATCGCACAGAACCTCAAAAAACGCTATCAGGAACATTTCATTTTGTGGAAATATGAAGCAGAGTACTATCAAAAATATAAGTCAGAAGTGTGGCTGGATGAGAAAAGACTTCGAAAACTGAAGAAGATCGATCTGCCGGAATTACAGGAAGTAAAAGAAGCGATGCAAAGAGAAAAATATGCCGCATATCAGGAGGCAATGGTGGAAGAGTATGTATAAGCAGAAGGTAAAATAGAAGAATTGCATGACGGTTTTCAAACAAATAGAAAAATGGGATAGTATTGCTGACACCTGCAGATCAATCTGGTGGTAAACAGAAGCCGTGTCAGTATGGGCGGATGCGTGGAACAGGTAAAACATTACATCGACTTAGTAAGAAAATATCACAAATAATGGATTGAGCCTTGAAACTTCTCTGCAATCTATGATATGATTTATTCCAGTAGTGTGAAAATAAATGAAACAACAGGAGGGAAATTATGTTATCATTTTTCAAGAAAAAAGCTGCAAAATCAGAAGAAGCTGCAAATGGCAAAACTATGAAAGCATACCTGACCGGAAAAGTAATTCCGATCGAGGAAGTAAACGATGGTGTTTTCTCAGCAAAGATCATGGGTGACGGTATTGCGATCATCCCGGAAAACGAAGTTCTGACTGCTCCGGCTGACGGCGAGATCACCGTTGTTATGGACGGATCTTTCCATGCAGTAGGTATGAGACTGGACAACGGAGTAGAAGTACTGCTTCATATCGGTGTAGATACCGTAGGCATGAACGGTGAAGGCTTCAAACCATATGTAACCGTTGGCGATAAGGTAAAGACAGGTGACAACCTGATCGGCTTCAGCAAATCCGCAATCGCAGCACATGGTCTGCGTGACGTGACCATGCTGATCGTTACAAACGGTGATGAATGCCCACCGGTAAAACTGATGTCCGGTATGGACGCAGTTGCAGGCGAGACCGTAGTAGCAGAAATGTAATCAGGACAGCATTACACAAAAACATAATATTAAAAAACTCCCGGCAGAGTGAAAATTCATTCTGCCGGGAGTTTTTCAGTCTTCCGCCGGAAACCCAGGGCACACTTTTTTCACAAAATCACCCCAAACTCATCACATATTTACAACATTTCAAACACAAATCGTAACTATACTGTTAGACATAAAGAACAAGAACATTAAACACCAAGGCTCCCAAAGAGGAAAACCGGATGACAAAATATAGGAGGTAGTCATTATGTCAGATATGTATAGTTACAATAACAACAGCGAAAGAAATGAAAAATATGGTGCAGAAGATTTTTATGATTATGAAACCCCAAATGAAAACGGACAGAAAAGGAACAATAGAAAACCGAACGCAAAGATGGTAAAATTTGCAAAGAGAGTCGGAGCCATCGCATTAAGTGCCGTTCTCTTCGGAGGAGTTGCTGCAGGAACTTTCCAGGGAGTAGGTTCTCTGATCGGAACTTCTGCAAAATCGGAAACACAGGCAGCGGCATCAACAAAGAGCAGTCTTCTGAAAACAACTTCAAGCACAACTTCAAAAGGTACGATGGATGTGACGGATATTGTAAAATCCGCAATGCCTTCCATCGTCTCCATCACAAGCAAATCGGTTCAGGAAGTAGAAAATTACTTCGGTATGTTCGGCGGCCGGAATTCCATCCAGCAGCAGGAAGTAGAAAGTGCCGGTTCCGGTATCATCATTGGAAAGAACGACAGCGAATTGCTGATTGCCACAAACAATCATGTTATTGATGGTGCAGAGACCGTTTCCGTATCCTTTGTAGACAATGAAACTTACGAAGCAACGATCAAAGGAACCGATTCTTCCAAAGACCTAGCAGTGGTAGCCGTTCCGCTTTCCAGCATTTCAAGCGACACGATGTCTAAAATTTCCGTGGCAGCGATCGGTGATTCTTCCAAACTGGAAGTTGGTGAACAGGTTGTAGCCATCGGCAACGCACTTGGATATGGACAGTCCGTTACAACAGGTATTGTAAGTGCTACAAACCGTACTTTGGATTCTACGGACAGCAGTGAGGCAAGTTATGACGGTATCAGCCTGATCCAGACCGATGCAGCCATCAACCCTGGCAACAGCGGCGGTGCTCTGCTGAACATGAACGGTGAAGTTGTCGGTATCAACTCAGCAAAACTGGCTTCTACAGAAGTAGAAGGCATGGGTTATGCAATTTCCATGAATGATGCGTACGATACCATCGAAGAGCTGATGAATGAGACAACAAGAACAAAAGTTACGGATGACGAAAAAGCAAGTCTTGGTATTTCAGGAACAGGTGTCAGCGAGGAAGCCGCTCAGACTTATGGTATCCCGTCCGGTGTCTTTGTTTCACAGGTAACGGAAGGCGGAGCCGCAGAGCAGGCTGGTATCACAGCAAATTCCATCATCACAGCATTTGATGGAAAAATGGTCACAGATATCAGTGAACTGAAAAGTCGTCTTGAGTATTACAAAGCAGGAGAGCAGATAGAAGTAACACTTCAGGTGCCGGACAACAATGGTTATACAGAAAAAACGGTAACAGTAACACTGGGAAAAGCGGATAGCAGCACAAGCGGCAGCCAGCAGTCTGGAGATGACAACAGTCAGAATCAGGATAACAATGGTGGTTTTAATGATACCACCGATGATTATTTCCGCTTCTCCAGCAGAGCAAAGAATTTTTCATAAACCCTGACTGAGGTCGAAATAGAAAAGATAATATGTCTTATTCATAAATACGGTATACCCTTTACAGTATGGCTTTTCAAATGCTATACTGTAGAGGGTTTTTGACTGTAAAAAAGTTTACGAAGAAACGTATACAGAGGAGTATTTATATGAAGAAAAAATTTATGGTGATCCTGATGACCGCAGCATTATCCATGACAGGCTGCAGTCTTTTCGGGCAGGATACGTATTATATAGATCAGGGAATGGAAAAGATACAAAATGGGGACTATGAGGGTGCCCTTGGCGATTTTGCCTCAGCAGAAAAAGAGGGACAGCACCTGATCGAAAGTTACCGGGGAAGTGGAATGGCCTACATGGCACTTGGCGAATATGACAAAGCGGTAGAATCCTTTGACCGGGCAGTTGACCTGACAAGTGAAAAACAAAAAGAAGTGAGGAAAGATATTTTGCTGTATAAGGCAACAGCCCTGTATCAATCCGGTGATTATGAAGGTTCTGCAAAAGTCTGTGACACGATCCAGACCTTTGGAGATACAGTAGACGCGTATTATTTACAGGGACTTTGTTATATGGAACTGGATGAAAAAGACAAGGCAAGTGTAGATTTTACAACGGCGGTAAAGCTTTCACCACAGGATTATGACCTTCTTTTGAATATTTATGAATGTTACAGCGACAAAAATCTTTCGGCGGAAGGAGATACCTACCTTCAGCAGGCACTTGCGATCAACAGTGATGATACAGAGGATATTTACCAGAAAGCAAGAATTTATTATTTTCTGGGAGAATACGATGAAGCGAAAGCAGAACTGAATAAAATGTCTGACAGCCAGGATGCTCGTTCGATGCTGCTGCTCAGCCGTGTTTATATGAAACAGGATGATACGGCTCATGCAAGGCAGCTTTATCAGCAGTATATGGATAAATATGGTGAGACACCGGAAGCATACAATGGCATAGTGCTGTGTGATATTGCAGACGCAGATTATGACAGTGCACTTTCGAATATTGAAAAAGGTCTGGCATTAAAAGAAGAAAAAGGAAAACAGGATCTGTATTATAATGAAATTGTTGTCTATGAAAAGAAGCTGGATTTTGAGACGGCCAAGGAAAAAGCGGGAGAATATGTGAAAAATTATCCATCCGATGAAGCTGGACTTCGGGAGAACAATTTCCTGAAAACCAGGTAAAATTATGCGAAGGGAGGCAAATTTATGCAGCCATATGATATGAAAGAAATGGAAGAACGCGTCATTTTAGTCGGTGTTCAGGAGAGTTTTTCAGAGGACGTGGAGGAATCTCTGGATGAACTGGCAGAGCTTTGTGAAACAGCAGGAGCGCAGGTTGCCGGAAGGGTAATCCAGAACCGCGAGAAAATCCATCCAGGCACATATGTAGGAAAAGGAAAGATAGATGAGATTGCACTTCTGATGGAAGAACTGGATGCAACGGGGATTGTCTGCGATGATGAACTTTCCCCTGCACAGCTCAACAATCTGGAAAAAGAGCTGGACTGCAAAGTTATGGATCGTACGCTGATCATTCTGGATATTTTTGCGGCGAGAGCCAATACGAGCGAAGGAAATATCCAGGTTGAGCTTGCCCAGCTGCGTTACCGTGCGGCAAGGCTGGTAGGACTGCGAAATTCGCTCTCCAGACTTGGAGGCGGTATCGGTACAAGAGGACCAGGTGAGAAAAAGCTGGAGATGGACAGGCGACTGATCCATGCCCGTATTTCACAGCTTAAGGCAGAACTTGTCCAGGTGCAGAAGCACCGTGAGCTGATAAGGAGCAAACGAAAAAAAGACCAGATGGTGGTTGCGGCGATCGTCGGTTATACCAATGCCGGCAAGTCCACGCTGCTCAATACGCTGACGGATGCCGGTGTTCTGGAAGAAGACAAGCTTTTTGCAACACTGGATCCGACGACACGCCTGCTGGAACTGCCGGGGGGGCAGAATATTCTTCTGACAGATACAGTTGGATTTATCCGTAAGCTTCCGCATCATCTGATCGAGGCATTTAAGAGTACACTCGAAGAGGCAAAATATGCGGACATCATCATCCATGTGGTGGATGCTTCTAATCCACAGAAAGAAAAACAGATGCATGTTGTTTATGAGACATTAAAAGATCTCGGCGTGAAGGATCAGCCGATCCTGACGCTGTTCAACAAGCAGGATCGCATCGAAAATCCGGAAATTTTAAAAGACATGAAAGCAGACAAAACTTTAAAGATTTCCGCAAAAACAGGGCAGGGGCTTGATGATCTGAAGGACGAGCTTGAGAAGATATTGCGTGCCAGAAGCATCCTTTTAGAGCGTGTTTTTCCGTATGAAAAGGCTGGTCTGATCCAGATTGTACGGGCAAAAGGACAGCTTCTGGAAGAGGAGTACAGGGGCGACGGAATCTACGTAAAAGCCTTTGTTCCGGCAGAGATTTATGGCAAAGTTGCATATTAAAAAGTAAGAAATCACACAAATGAAATACTATATCTTGTATGTATTTTCGAAATACAATCCAAGATATAGTATTTTTTGCATTGACGCAATAACAATAATCTGCTAGAATAAATTCCTGACAGCATCTGCCCTGACAGATGCTGGAGACGATAATGATGCGGAAGGAGCAGATAATATATATGTTTAAAGTAGTAAAAAGAGATGGTGAAGTTGCGGACTTTGACCTTCAGAAAATAGGCAGTGCGATCGAAAAAGCATTCGATGCGACGCGCATGCAGTACAATAAAGATATTGTGGATCTGCTGAAACTGCGCGTGACCGCTGATTTTCAGAAAAAGATCAAAAATGATAAGATTGATGTGGAGAGCATTCAGGACAGCGTAGAGAATGTACTGGTACAGACCGGTTATGCAGATGTGGCAAAAGCTTATATTCTGTACCGCAAACAGAGAGAAAAGATCCGCAATATGAAATCTACGATCCTGGACTACAAAGAGATTGTGGACAGTTACGTAAAAGTAGAAGACTGGCGTGTAAAAGAAAATTCTACTGTCACGTATTCAGTAGGGGGACTGATCCTGAGCAACTCAGGAGCAGTTACGGCAAACTACTGGCTGTCTGAGATTTATGATGATGAGATCGCTCAGGCACATCGCAATGCAGATATCCATATTCATGACTTATCTATGCTGACCGGATATTGTGCAGGCTGGTCTTTAAAACAATTGATCACAGAAGGACTTGGCGGTATCGAGGGCAAGATTACCTCCGCCCCGGCAAGACATCTGTCGGTACTTTGCAACCAGATGGTCAATTTCCTTGGCATCATGCAGAATGAATGGGCAGGAGCGCAGGCATTTTCTTCGTTTGATACGTATCTGGCACCGTTTGTCAAAGTGGACAAACTCGACTATCCGGAAGTGAAGAAATGCATCGAATCCTTTGTATACGGTGTGAATACACCGAGCCGTTGGGGTACTCAGGCACCATTCTCCAATATCACGCTGGATTGGACGGTTCCATCTGACCTTGCCGAGCTTCCGGCGATCGTAGGCGGAAAGCCGCAGGATTTCTGCTATAAGGACTGTAAAAAAGAGATGGATATGATCAACCGTGCCTTTATTGAGACGATGATCGAAGGCGATGCAAACGGACGCGGATTCCAGTATCCGATCCCGACCTACTCGATCACCAAAGATTTCGACTGGTCCGATACCCGGAACAACCGTCTGTTATTTGAGATGACCTCTAAATACGGAACACCGTATTTTTCAAACTATATCAACAGTGATATGGAGCCGAGCGATGTGCGGAGCATGTGCTGCCGTCTGCGTCTCGATCTGCGTGAGCTGCGTAAGAAGAGCGGCGGATTTTTCGGCTCCGGAGAGAGCACCGGAAGTGTGGGCGTTGTGACGATCAACCTTCCGAGAATCGCTTATTTATCTAAGACAGAAGAAGAGTTTTACAAGAGACTGGATCACATGATGGATATTTCCGCACGTTCCCTGAAGATCAAACGAGATGTGATCTCCAAACTGCTGGACGAGGGACTGTATCCTTACACAAAACGCTATCTTGGAACATTTGCCAACCACTTCTCCACGATCGGTATGATCGGTATGAATGAAGTCGGGCTCAATGCAAAATGGCTTTGCAAAGACCTGACTCATGTGGAGACGCAGGATTTTGCAAAAGAAGTGCTGAATCATATGCGTGACAGACTGGTGATGTATCAGGAGGAGTACGGAGATCTCTACAATCTGGAGGCAACACCGGCAGAATCCACGACTTACCGTCTGGCAAAACACGACAAAGAACAATATCCGGATATTATCACAGCCGGTGAGCCGGGTGATACACCGTACTACACAAACAGCTCCCATCTTCCGGTTAGCTATACCGCAGATATTTTCGATGCGCTGGATATACAGGACGGACTGCAGACTCTTTATACATCCGGAACCGTATTCCATGCATTCTTAGGTGAGAAACTGCCAGGCTGGAAAGCAGCAGCAGCATTGGTACGAAAGATTGCAGAAAACTACAGCCTGCCGTACTACACACTTTCGCCTACGTATTCCGTCTGCAAAGAACATGGATACCTTGCAGGTGAGCATTTTACCTGCCCGGTCTGCGGAAAAAAATCCGAAGTATACAGCCGTATCACAGGATACTACCGTCCGGTCCAGAACTGGAATGATGGCAAGACACAGGAGTACAAGAACCGTAAACTGTATGATGTGAAACATTCATGTATGAAAAAAGTTAAGACAAGCCTTGTGACATTACGCAATGAAGAAGTAGAGATCAAGCCTGTTGAAAGTGTGAAATATCTGTTTACCACAAAGACCTGTCCAAACTGTAAGATTGCAAAAGAGATGCTTAAAGGTGAGGATTATCAGATTATTGATGCAGAGGAAAACCAGGAGCTGGTTCGAAAATACGGTATCATGCAGGCTCCGACACTGGTAGTGACAGACGGTACCAAAGCAAAGAAATATGTGAATGCATCGAACATTAAGAAGTATATAACAGATATAAAGCAGGAAGTATAAAGAAAAAAGTATAAAGAAAAAAGCACAGCGATTCTGTGCCGTAAATGGTCGTCAGAATCGTCTGCTGCACTTCATATGTGCCATAGAAATACGACAACGAAAAATACCGCTCCTCATTTTAAAAATAAATGAGAAGCGGTATTTTTTGGAGAATCTTAGTTCATCCGATCAATTAGCATTTAACAACGTTAGCTGCCTGCATTCCGCGAGCACCTTCTGTTAAATCATAAGTTACTGCCTGACCTTCGTCAAGAGATTTGAAACCTTCACCCTGGATAGCGGAGAAATGTACAAATACATCGTTTCCGTCTTCACCTGTGATAAATCCGTAACCTTTTTCAGCGTTGAACCATTTTACTGTACCTTTGTTCATGATGGTACCTCCATTTAAAATAATATAATTTATGATCGTGGATTTTTGAGTTAAAAAAATCCACCAGTTATTACAGATTATATAGGGGTGAGTATAATCTCTAATAACTAGTGAATTACTTTCATCCAATAAATCCCTCAACGAACATTATAGGTTTAACCACCGAAAATGTCAAGAGAATTGTGTATTGTTTTGAACGTGTACATAGGTTATACTGATACTGTTGCCCGGCAGTGAAACACCTGCTGTTTTGCTGCGCAAGAAAGCCGGGAAAAAGCAAAAAGAAAGGAAGATGTTTATGTCAGAAATGCTAAAAGCGATTCTGTTTGGGATCGTAGAGGGGATTACCGAATGGCTTCCGGTCAGCAGCACCGGACATATGATCATTCTTGATGAGCTGATCAAACTGAATGTGTCAAAAGAGTTTCTGGAAGTATTTCTTGTAGTGATCCAACTGGGAGCGATCCTGGCAGTTGTGATGCTTTACTGGAATCAGCTCTGGCCGTTTTCTCTGAAGAAAAAAGGACATTTCATAAGAAAAGATATCTTTTCCATGTGGTTTAAAGTAATTGCAGCCTGTATTCCGGCGGCAGTGGTCGGGATTTTGTTTGATGATCAGATTAATGCATTTTTTTACAATTACCGGGCGGTCTCAGTGGCCCTGATTCTTTTTGGTATTTTATTTATCGTGATCGAGAACAGGAATCAGACAAAGAAAGCACGCGTTACCGGTATCGCACAGATTACTTATCGGGATGCGATGCTGATTGGACTTTTTCAGCTCATCGCAGCCATTTTTCCCGGAACATCCAGATCTGGTGCGACCATTCTTGGCGGTATCCTGATCGGACTTTCCAGGACAACAGCGGCAGAATTTACGTTTTTTCTGGCTGTTCCGGTTATGGCAGGAGCCAGTCTTCTGAAAATTGTAAAATTTGGTCTGCTTTTTTCAGCATCAGAGATGATGATCCTGCTGGTCGGCATGGCAGTATCATTTGTCGTATCTGTCCTGGTGATCAAGCTTCTGATGAATTATATAAGAAAACATGACTTTAAAATTTTTGGATGGTATCGTATCGTACTTGGTATTCTTGTGATCCTGTTTTTCACAATTCGCTAGCCGGTTGTTAACACTAAGATAAATAGAATAAAAGCGAAATTTCTGTGGAGTTTGCACTGCAGATGTGAAAGTATTGGACAGAATCACAGAAAGTATAACAGAAAGGGGAGATGAGAGAATGAAAATCACACTTCCGGATGATGTGAAAAAGATCATCGAAACACTGGAAGAAAATGGATATGAAGGCTATGCGGTCGGGGGCTGTGTGCGTGACTCCATTCTTGGACGGACACCAAATGACTGGGATATTACGACCTCTGCAGCACCGCAGCAGGTCAAGAAGCTGTTCCTTCGGACAGTAGATACTGGTATTCAGCATGGAACGGTAACCGTTCTGATGGGAAAAGAAGGCTATGAAGTGACCACTTACCGTGTGGACGGAGAATATGAGGATGCAAGGCATCCAAAAGAAGTGACTTTTACGGCAAATCTGGAAGAAGATCTGCGCCGCCGTGATTTTACGATCAATGCCATGGCTTACAACGACAGCAAAGGTCTGGTAGATGTGTTTGGCGGAAGAGAGGATATGGAACAGAAAGTAGTCCGCTGTGTAGGAAATGCAGAAGAACGCTTCGGAGAAGATGCGCTTCGTATCATGCGTGCCGTCCGATTTTCAGCACAGCTTGGATTTACGGTCGATCCGGATACGGCAGAAGCGGCGAAAAAGCTGGCAGGGACACTTTCGAAAATCAGTGCTGAGCGGATCCAGACGGAGCTTGTGAAGCTTTTGATCTCCCCACATCCGGATTATCTGCGATATGCCTGGGAGTACGGGATCACAGCAGTTGTCCTGCCGGAGTTCGACCGCACGATGGAGACACCGCAGAATAATCCGCATCACTGCTACAATGTCGGAGAGCATACACTGGAAGCACTGAAAAACGTAGAACCAGACAGGAGTCTGCGTCTGGCGGCATTGTTTCATGATTTCGGAAAGCCGCAGACACATACGACAGATGAAAACGGGATTGACCATTTTCACGGACATGCAAAGATCAGTGCCGGGCTTGCCGCTGACATCATGCATCGGCTTAAATTTGACAATGATACTTTAAATAAAGTCAAAACTTATGTAAAGTATCACGATCTGCGACCGGAACTGACCGAAAAGTCAGTGAGAAAGGCGGTAAGTAAAGTCGGGGCAGATGCGTTTGCGGAAGTTTTGAAGCTGAAAATGGCAGATACACTGGCACAGTCCCCGAAATGGCAGCCGGAGAAGAAAGAATATTTAAAGCGGCTTTCCAGGATTTACCAGGAAATTATGAAAAAAAACCAGTGCCTTACCATCAGGGAGCTGGAGATAAACGGAAAGGATCTGATAGAAGACGGGATGATGCCTGGCAAAGCAATCGGAGAGATTCTGTCAAAGCTTCTCGGAGAAGTTCTGGAAGAACCGGATAAAAATAAAAAAGAGATTCTTTTAAAAGAAAGCAGAAAACTGCGCGGGATGGAAGCGTAACTTTCAGTATATTTACCTTATGCATTTCATAGGATAGAATAGCTATTCAGTACAGGTTGAAGTACTTGCTGATCTGATTGTAAGAATATGGGGGGATTAGGGTGAATGAAAAGGATCTGATGATATTGGAGCAGTACGAACTGCAGGTACACAGTGCCAGGCGGGGACGCGGCTCCTTTCTTTGTGATACGGATAAGGGACTGATACAGGTGACGGAATTTTCAGGTTCCAGGGAACGGCTGTTTTTTCAGAACAGGGTACTCTGTTTTTTGCAGGAACAGGGGATGCGGTCAGATAAAATCCTGGAGAACCGGGAGGGTAATCTGGTCTCACTGGATCGTTATCAGAACGGTTATGTGGTAAAAAAATGGTTTTTCGGCCGGGAATGTGATACGAAAAGTCCGGAAGATATCATGGAGGCAGTACGTTATCTGGCAAAACTGCATCAGGTATTATGTCTTCCGGTTCAGGAATCTGAGACAGAGGCGGCACAGATAGAGGAAAGAGAAGAAAAGGCGATCAGAAAAGATTTAGAATACAACGGAGAACCTTTAAGCGGAGAGATCATGCGTCATACACGGGAACTGAAAAAGGTGCGGAATTTTATCCGGACGCGTAAGAAGAAAACCACATTTGAACAGCGTTTTCTGGAACTGTATGAGCCATTTATGGAGCAGGCAGAAGAGGTGGCGCAGCGTGTTCAGGAGAGCAGGGCGACGGCACTTTACCGTCAGAGCATCCGGGAGCGTAGAATCTGTCACGGGGATTACAGCCAGCACAATCTGATTTTTGACCGGGAGGGTGCAGTTGCGGTCAATTTTGCAAGATGCTGTTTTGATACGCAGATTGCAGATTTCTATCAGTTTTTCCGAAAGATCATGGAAAAACAGTCCTGGAACCGTAAACTGGGCATGGAAATGCTGCATACGTATCAGCAGGTGCGTCCGCTGGGAGATGCGGAATTTGAAGATTTTTGTATCCGGCTGGCTTATCCGGAGAAATTCTGGAAACTTGCAAACCATTATTTCAACAGCCGCAAGACCTGGATACCGGAAAAAAACCTTCAGAAGCTGGAAATATTGGATATGCAGGAAAAAAAACGGAGAGAATTTGTAAAGTTTCTGCATTAAAGGTTCCTTTTTTGACCTTTTTATTATATAATATAGCCATCTGTTGATTATTTTAATGGAGGTAGCACAATGGATTATAAAAAGGTCTATGAAGAGTGGCTCGCAAATCCATACTTTGATGAAGCTACAAAGGAAGAACTGCGAGCAATTGAGGGAGACGAAAAAGAAATCAAAGAACGCTTTTATGCAGATCTCGAGTTTGGTACTGCCGGACTGCGCGGTATCATTGGAGCAGGTACAAACCGTATGAACGTTTATACCGTGCGTAAAGCCACACAGGGGCTTGCCAACTATATCAAGTCTGTAGGGGCACAGGATAAAGGTGTAGCGATCGCTTACGATTCCAGACATATGTCACCGGAATTTGCAGATGAAGCAGCACTGTGTCTGGCTGCGAACGGTATCAAAGCTTACGTGTTTGAGTCACTGAGACCGACACCGGAGCTGTCATTTGCTGTGCGTACATTGAAATGTACAGCAGGTATCAATGTCACAGCAAGTCATAATCCGCCGGAGTACAACGGCTACAAAGTTTACTGGGAGGACGGAGCGCAGATCACACCGCCTCACGATACTGGTATCATGGCTGAAGTAAAGGCAGTTACCGACTATGCAAATGTTAAGACTATGGACAAAGATGCAGCAGTAGCAGCAGGACTTTATGAAGTGATCGGTGCAAACATCGATGATTCATATATTGAAGCACTGAAGAGCCAGGTGATCCACTGGGATTCCATCCGTGAAGTCGGCAAAGATCTCAAGATCGTTTACACACCGCTGCATGGTACAGGTAACATCCCTGCAAGACGTGTTTTAAAAGAGCTTGGTTTTGAACATGTATATGTAGTAAAAGAACAGGAACTGCCGGACGGCAATTTCCCGACTGTAAGTTATCCGAATCCGGAAGCAGAAGAAGCATTTGAGCTGGGACTGAAGCTTGCAAAAGAAGTAGACGCAGATCTGGTTCTGGCAACCGACCCGGATGCAGACCGTCTTGGTGTACGTGTCAAAGATAAAGATGGTGTATACCATACTCTTACTGGAAATATGTCCGGATGCCTGCTTGAAGAGTATGAACTGAGCCAGAAAAAGGCGGCAAATGGAAGCCTGCCGGAGGATGGAGCAGTTGTCAGCACGATCGTTACCACAAATATGGCAGGAACGATCGCAAAATCCTACGGACTGCGCTTTATCGAAGTACTGACCGGATTTAAGTATATCGGACAGCAGATTCTTGGTTTTGAACAGAGCGGAAAAGGCCAGTATCTCTTTGGATTTGAGGAAAGTTACGGATGCCTGATCGGAACACATGCGAGAGATAAAGATGCGATCGTTGCGACCATGGCGCTGTGCGAAGCGGCAGCTTACTATAAGACCCAGGGTAAAACATTGTGGGATGCCATGATTGATATGTATGAAAAATATGGCTACTACAAAGACGATATTCAGGCAATCACACTGAAAGGCATTGAAGGACTGCAGAAGATCCAGGAGATCCTGGAGACGCTCAGAAACGAGACACCATCCGAGATTGCAGGATACAAAGTACTTTCTGCAAGAGATTACAGGAAAGACACGATTAAAAATCTGGAAACAGGCGAAGTAACAAAGACCGGACTGCCATCTTCCAATGTTCTGTATTATGATCTCAGCGATGATGCATGGCTGTGTGTAAGACCATCCGGAACTGAGCCAAAAGTAAAATTCTACTATGGCGTAAAGGGTACTTCTCTGGAAGATGCAGATGAAAAATCTGCGGCATTTGGCAAACGGGTAGTTGCCATGATACAGGAAATGCTTTAAAATGCCAAAAACATATGATTTTGAGGATTTCTGTCAGATCACGGCAGCGCTGCGGAAAAAAGAAGGCGGATGCCCATGGGATCTTATCCAGACACACGAAAGTCTGAAACCGTATATGGTTTCAGAAACAGCAGAGGCATTGGCAGCAGTGGATCTCTATGATCAGACGAAGGATTCGGACAATTTCTGTGAAGAACTTGGAGATATGCTGTTTCAGGTTGTACTGCAAAGCCAGATCGCAGCCGAAGAAGGTCTTTTCACAATTGACGATGTGGTACAGAATATCAGTGAGAAAATGATTCGCCGTCATCCGCATGTTTTTGGAGAAGAAAGCTATAAATTGCTTGGTGGACATGCTGATACGTGGGAGGATATCAAAAAACTGGAAAAAGCAGGCAGAACAGAAACTCAGAAAAGGGCTCAGAAAAGAGCAGTTTATCTGGCGACACAGCAGATGATAGAACATTTACAGAAATCCCTTGACAAATATAGGGATAACGATTATAAATAAACATAGCCAATAAGGCTGTTGTATTCCGGACGCAGTGAACGCTCGGAATGCTGCAGCCTTGTTCTTAGGAATCTAAGAAATAATCAGAGAAATCACAGGAGGAAATGTCCATGAATAAGACAGAATTAGTAGCAGCAATCGCTGAACAGACAGAGTTATCCAAAAAAGATGCAGAAAAGGCACTGAAAGCTTTTACAGATATCGTTGCAGATGAACTGAAAAAAGGTGAAAAAGTACAGCTGGTAGGCTTTGGTACTTTTGAAGTATCTGAAAGAGCAGCAAGAGAAGGAAGAAATCCTCAGAGCGGCGAACCGATGACAATCGCAGCTTCCAAAGCTCCGAAATTCAAAGCAGGAAAAGCTCTGAAAGATATGATCAATAACTAAGATACATGATCTTATTTGCAAATAGCTGCCGTGGAGGACTCTGCGGCAGTTTTTTGATTTACAGGAAAGGAATCGATATATGAGACTGGATAAATTTTTAAAAGTGTCCAGACTGATCAAGAGGCGCACGGTGGCAAATGAAGCCTGTGATGCAGGAAGAGTTCTGATCAACGGAAGAACTGCAAAGGCATCCGCAGCTGTAAAAGCAGGGGATGTGATTGAGATTCAGTTTGGAACAAAGGCTGTAAAAGTGGAAGTCCTGGATGTCCGGGAAACGGTGAAAAAGGACAATGCGGCAGAATTGTACAAATATCTGTAGAGATTAAAAGAACATAAATACCGGCAGTCCTTCATATACTTTTGCAAAGAGTTTATGGAGAGCAGGTATGGACGAAAAACAGAATCAGCAGGGAGCACATAAGGTAACCATTCATGGAAGGCACAGCGGCACCATCAGTGGGGTATCGGATGTGCTTTCTTTTGATCTAAATGAAATCGTGCTGCAGACAACACAGGGAATGCTTATGATACGCGGACAGGAGCTGCATATGAACAGGCTGACACTGGAAAAAGGCGAGGTGGATATCGAAGGCAAGGTAGACAGTCTGGTCTATTCGGAACAGGCAGGAGAAGCCCCAAAAGGAGAGTCCTTTTTTGGACGGCTGTTTCGATAGATGAGTGCGGTGATTCTTTCGGAAGCGGCTTTTTTTGCGGTATCATTTGCGGCAGGGGCGCTGCTTCTTAGCGGATATGACATCCTGCGTGCCTTTCGCAGAGCATTTAGCCACAGCGCCAGATGGATTGCGCTGGAGGATTTTGTCTACTGGTGTGCGGCTGGAATTTATCTGTTTTTGTTGTTTTATGAAAAAAATAATGGAGAAATCAGAGGTTATGCGCTTGCAGCATTGGGAATAGGAATGCTTGTGTATCATTTTACGCTGCAAAATGGTGTGCTTAAGATATTTTCAGCGTTTTTTCGAGGGATTCGGCTTGGGATTGCCGGCTTTTTCAGGTTACTTTTGCTGCCTGCCGGAAAATCATTCAAAAAAATGAGAAAAATTGTCCGGAAAACATTGAAAAACAAGATAAAACGGGTTAGAATGGTCATAGACAAAAAGTAGAGTTAGAAAGTCGGGAAGGGTATATGAAAAAAAGAAGGCGCAGGCGCAGGAGAAATGCAAACTTTTTGGGGAGGTGTTGTATTTCTGCTGTGGTGCTTGTATTGCTTGTGGTGCTGACTGTGAAAAGCCACACATTAAAACAGAAAAATTCTGTGTATCAGGAGGAAATTGCACAGCTTCAGAAGCAGATGGATGAAGAGACAGCACGTACGCAGGAAATCAAAGATCTGGAAGCATATATGCAGACAGATGAGTACGCAGAACAGGTTGCAAAGGACAAGCTGGGGCTGGTATACGAAGATGAGATTATTTTCAAACCAGAAGAAAAGTAAAGATAAACAGGAAGACAGCATGAATGTGTAGAGCATGCTGCCTTTCTTTTTTGGTCGAAAACTTTTTGAAAAAACGAGCATCCTTTGACAAAATTTTCCCGGTGTATCCGATATACTGAGACCGTTGAAACAGCGTTAAGTCGAACGCAAGGAGGAAGTATGGGGGATTTTATTATCATTACACTGATGGTCAGCAGTTTCTGGCTTTTATGGGAAATTTTGCGTCTGGTTGGAATGGAACGACTGAATCGTGAGGAGGTTACACTTCCGGCAGGAGAAATCGGCAGGATGGAGCTTTTACGCTGTGCGGACTCTTTTGAACAGTTATCAAAGCTGTTTTCCGGGATGGCAGTGACAAGAGACGAAATATCGGAAAACGATCTGCAGAAGGTGCTTTACGAGGTACAAAGCCAGGTCTGTGGCAACTGCAAAGAAGCATTTCGATGCTGGAGCCTGGAGAGTGACAATGCAGTGCAGAGATTTTACAGAATTGCAGATGGTGTTTTGCAGGGAAAAGATCTGAACAGCGGACACAGGCAGGCACTCAGGAGAGAATGTGCAAAAGGAGAACAATTTCTGGATGCAGTTGCAGACAACCTTGGAAAAGCGAGATTAAATCTGATCTGGAGAAACCGGCTTATGGAAAGCCGCAGTGCAGCAGCAGGACAGTTGTATGAAACGGCCTGTATTATCCGCAGAGCGGCAGACCATATCTGTGAAGTGAAAAGGGTAGACGGAAGTATTCGTCAGCAGGCAGATATCCGGCTGAGGATGCACGGACTGATTCTGAAAGACATCTGGTGCGTTCGGGAATCGAAAGGAATCCAATTGTATGTGACGTTGCGGACAGCAAAAAAAGGACGCTGTATCAGTACAAAAGAAGCGGCTGAGCTGCTTTCCTGTGCTTTTGGAAGCAGGTTGGTGCAGGATGAGCAGGGGCGCTCAGTCATCAACAGTGAATACAGCACGATTCTTTTTGTGTCAGAACCGCAATATTATATATCGGGAGGCGTTGCAAGGATAGCGAAGGATGGAGAAGTGGTATCGGGGGATAATTTTTCCATGTTTTCCGGGAAAAACGGTCAGATGATCCTTGGGCTTTCAGATGGTATGGGATCAGGTCTGGAAGCTTTTCGTGAGAGTGAAACGGTGATCGATCTTCTGGAACAATTTCTTGGAAGTGGTTTTGACAAAGAGGCAGCAATCCGGCTGATCCATACGTCGATGCTTTTGCAGAGCGAAGGACAGAGTTCCGCCACGGTGGATCTCTGTATGGCAGATCTTTACAGCGGAGAATGTGAGTTTGTAAAGATCGGTGCATCGACCACTTTTCTGAAAAAGAAAAACTGGGTTGAAACGATCACATCGACCAGTATGCCAATGGGGATACTGCCGGAAGTAGATTATGAATGTACAAGGAAAAAAATGGAGGATGGGGATTATATCATCATGGTATCGGATGGTGTGATGGATGCTTTTCCCCAGCCGGATGCAGAAGAGAGGATCAAGGATTATCTGCTGGAAACAGATATGGAAAATGTCAAAGCTCTGGCAAAGGCATTGTTGAAGTATGTTCTTGAAGCAGGGACGGCGCCGGCAAGAGATGATATGACCGTGTTGGTAGGCGCATTGAGAAGACGTTAGAAAAAGGAATCAGGATATGAAAGAAGTACAGGAATTTATCAGAAAACAGAACATGATTGAAGCAGGGGACTGTGTGCTGGCAGGAGTTTCCGGTGGAGCGGACTCAGTCTGCCTGCTGATGGAACTTCTGGAGTTTCAGGAAACGTGTCCGTTTGTACTGAAAGTGGTTCACATTGAACATGGAATCCGGGGGGATGCAAGTATTGCCGATGCAAAGTTTGTGGAAGAATTCTGTCAAAAGTATGAGATACCGTTTCAGCTTTTTTCTTTTGACATAAAAAAGATTGCAAAAGAAAGAAAACTGACGGTAGAAGAAGCAGGAAGGCGTGTCCGTTATGAGGCATTTGAAGCAGCAGCAAAAAAAGAAGAAAATGCCAAAATAGCGGTGGCGCATAACCGGGATGATCAGGCGGAAACGATTTTGATGAATCTGGCAAGATGAAATCCCGGTACAGCAGCAGGACTATCCGGCTCTGTGCGGGAAAATATTATCCGGCCACTTTTAAATACAAGCAGGAAACAGATCGAGGAAGCACTGTTCGCACGCGGTATACCATGGCGGACCGATGTGACAAATCAGGAGCTGGAGTATACAAGAAACAGAATACGTCTCGAAATCCTGCCTGCACTTACGCGGCATGTGAACGGGCAGGCGGTAAACCATATCGCAGAAGCTGGTATGCGTCTGCAGAAGGCAGAGGAATATCTGCAGAAACAGACCGGGTATCTGGCAGAAAAATATGTAAAGATGGAAAAAGGGCAGGTATGCCTGCAGCGTGCCGGACTTAGGGAGCAGGAACAACTGATGCAGGAATATCTGATACGGTTCTGCCTTGGCAGACTTGTGGAAGGTCAGAAAGATATTGGTCAGATTCATATAGAAGCACTTTGCAGGCTGGCTGCGGGGGAAAACGGGAAGTCGCTGGATCTTCCTGGAAATATCCGGGCGGTGAATAAAAATAAAAATCTTGTTTTTGAGAAAAAAAGCACAGAAAGCACGGATTTGCAAAAATCTGTGAAAGAGCTTGAAATTCCGGGGATTACAAAGTGGGGAGAACTGTGTATAAAAACAGAAATATTACCGTATAAACAGCAAATTATTCCGGAAAAAAAGTATACAAAATGGTTTGATTATGATACCATAAGCTATATGCCTGTGATCCGGACACGCAAAATGGGAGATTATCTCAGAATACATGCGGATGGCGGAAAGAAATCTCTTAAAAGGTATCTGATCGATGAAAAAATCCCAAGAGAAGAAAGAGAGGATCTTCCTCTTCTGGCAGATGGAGATCATATTCTGTGGGTGATCGGATATCGTATCAGCGAGGGGTATAAAGTTACAGAACATACAAAAAAGATTCTGCAAATACAAATAGATAAGGAGAATAAAGATGGAAGATAAGATTCGTGTACTTTTGACGGAAGAAGAAGTAAATGAAAAGATTAAGAAAATCGGAGAACAGATCAGCAAAGACTATGCCGGCAAATCTGTCCATCTGATCTGCGTGCTGAAAGGCGGTGTATTTTTTACCTGTGAACTGGCAAAGAGAATCACCGTTCCGGTATCTCTGGATTTCATGTCAGTAAGCAGCTATGGTGGCGACACAAAATCAAGCGGTGTTGTAAAGATCATTAAAGATCTGGATGAGCCGCTGGAGGGAAAAGAAGTTCTGATCGTAGAGGATATCATTGATTCCGGACGTACTTTAAATTATCTGATCCAGATTCTGAAAAAGAGAAATCCGGCAAGTATCCGGCTGTGTACACTTCTGGACAAACCAGAACGCAGAGTTACCGATGTGAAAGTGGATTATGTCGGCTTCAATATTCCTGATGAGTTTGTGGTAGGTTATGGCCTTGATTATGCCCAAAAATACCGCAATCTCCCATATATAGGAGTGGTGGAGCAGTAGAAAGGGGATTCCAAATTGAATAAAGTCGCAAAAGGAATGATTGTTTATCTTTCCGTTCTGCTGATCTGCGTACTTGGATGGTCTTATATCAAAAATGCATTTATTGAAAATTCAGGTACAAGTTATATGCAGTTCCAGCAGTTTGTGGAGGATGAAAAGGTAGATTATGTAGAGATACGTCAGAACTCACAGGGAGTGACAGGTGAGCTTTCCGTACATCTGAAGGATGGCACGGACAGAGACCTGAATGTTTCAGATGTCACAAAAGCAGAAGAGTTTCTGGATAAAACAGATGTGATTTATTATGTGACGGTTGAAAAGGAAAGCATATTTCTGACAACGGTACTGCCAATGCTTCTGATCTGTATTATTTTTATGACCTTTTTTGCCATGATGAACCGCCAGTCAGCGGGTGGTAATGCCAAAATGATGAATTTTGGAAAAAGCCGTGCTACGATGACGATGCCGGACAAGAAAAAAGTTACCTTCAAAGATGTAGCGGGTTTGCAGGAAGAAAAAGAAGATCTGCAGGAAATCGTAGAATTTCTGAAAGAACCGAAAAAATATCTTCAGGTAGGAGCACGTATTCCCAAAGGAGTCCTGCTGGTAGGACCTCCGGGAACCGGAAAAACACTGCTTGCAAAAGCGATTGCAGGTGAGGCAGGTGTTCCGTTTTTCAGTATTTCCGGTTCTGATTTTGTGGAAATGTTTGTCGGCGTCGGAGCATCCCGTGTACGTGATCTGTTTGCGGAAGCAAAGCTGCATGCACCATGTATTATCTTCATCGATGAGATCGATGCAGTTGCCAGAAAACGTGGTGCCGGTATGGGCGGAGGTCATGACGAACGTGAGCAGACATTGAACCAGATGCTGGTAGAGATGGATGGATTTGGCTATAATGAAGGAATCATTGTTATGGCAGCAACAAACCGTGTGGATATTCTGGATCCGGCGATCATGCGTCCGGGACGCTTTGACCGTAAGATCGGTGTCGGCAGACCGGATGTGCGCGGAAGGGAAGAAATCCTGAAAGTTCATGCAAAAAACAAACCTCTGGGTGATGATGTAGATCTGAAAGAAGTGGCAAAGACATCAGCAGGTTTTACCGGTGCGGATCTGGAAAATCTGATGAACGAAGCCGCCATCTATGCTGCGAAAGACGGCCGTGCTTATATCATGCAGGAGGATATCCGGCGTGCATTTATAAAAGTCGGTATCGGGGCAGAGAAAAAGAGCAGGATCATTACAGAAAAGGAAAAGAAAATTACGGCATATCATGAAGCAGGGCATGCAATTTTGTTTCATGTACTTCCAGACGTGGGACCGGTTCATACGATTTCCATCATTCCGACCGGAATGGGAGCTGCCGGTTATACGATGCCGCTTCCGGAGCAGGATGAGATGTTCAACTCGAAAAATAAAATGATGCAGGATATTATCGTTGATTTTGGCGGACGTGTTGCAGAGGAGTTGATTTTTGGTGATGTGACAACGGGAGCATCACAGGACATCAAGCAGGCAACACAGATGGCAAGAGCCATGGTAACACAGTATGGTATGTCAGAAAAGGTCGGACTGATCAATTATGCAAATGAAGATGAGGTCTTTATCGGGCGTGATCTTGCACAGACGAGAGGCTATGCAGATCAGACTGCAGCAGTGATCGACAGTGAAGTGAAACGTATTATTGACGAATCACATGAGAAAGCAAAACAGATTCTTGAAGAAAATATGGAGGTACTGCATACCTGTGCAAGGCTTCTGATAGAGAAAGAAAAGATTGGCAGAGAAGAGTTTGAAGCACTTTTTGGTGAAAATAGACAAAAAACAATATGAAATTTTGTGAAGATTATGCACACTTAAATTTGCACCTGTGGTATATTATAACTCGTAAAACCCCCAATACATTATATAGTTTTTGCTACACCCCATAAGAAGAAATACCTTCTCCAAAGAAAGACAGTTCAGATGAACTGTCTTTTTTCCTTTTCAGGGAGGTTGTGAATTTGTCAAAGATAGTGTAAGATAGTCTGAGAAGGAGAAAACTCCCGGCGGGAGTGTAAAGCTCCTGACATCAGATGTGAGGTGACATACACCTTGCAGCAAGAATGCCGGAGGCATTCTTGAATAGGAGGGAAATATGAACTTGCCAAGTATTGAATATCAGGATAAGCTGCGCAGGTATGTGCTTCAGATGCGGTCTGTCTTTAAGCCAAATGCACTATTCAGTGATGAAACAGAAAATTTTGTGACACCAATGGAGCCTGAAGCAGGAGAAGTCATTACCATACGTTTTCGTACCTGGAAAGATAATGTTGATAAAGTTTATTTTGTCAGTGGTTCTGCGCGCATGGCCATGGAATTTGAAAAGGCAGAAGGAAATTTTGACTATTTTAAAATTCGGGTTATGATGTCGGAAGAACCAATCCATTATTTTTTTGAAGTCCATGCGGGAAAAATACATTGTTTCTATAATAAGACGGGTGTTTCCAAAGACCAGCAGGACGATTATGCATTTACGATCGCACCGGGATTCCATACACCAGACTGGGCAAAAGGCGCAGTGATGTATCAGATTTTTGTGGATCGTTTTTCGAGCGGAGACAGCAATAACACGGTAGAAGACAGAGAGTATTATTATATAGGAGATTATTCACAGAAGGTAACTGACTGGCGCAAGAATCCATCTTTTATGGGAGTGCGTGAGTTTTATGGCGGTGACCTTCAGGGGGTTATGAATAAACTGGATTATCTTCAGGAACTGGGTGTAGATGTGATTTATTTTAATCCGATCTTTGTTTCGCCTTCCAATCACAAATACGATATCCAGGATTATGATTATATCGATCCACATTACGGAAAGATTGTAAGTGACGGCGGAGAACCTTTACAGGAAGGGGATACCATCAATGCCCATGCATCCAAATATATTAAACGTGTAACAGATAAGGCAAATCTGGAATCCAGTAACACGTTTTTTGTACAGCTTGTGGAGGAAATCCACCGAAGAGGCATGAAGGTGATCCTTGATGGTGTATTCAATCATTGCGGTTCTTTTAATAAATGGATGGATCGGGAACAGATTTATGAAAATCAGGAAGGATATGAAGCAGGTGCTTATGTATCAGCAGACAGTCCATATCGCAGTTTCTTCAAATTTAACAATGATCAGGCATGGCCGTACAATCCAAATTACGACGGATGGTGGGGACATGATACACTGCCGAAATTGTGCTATGAACAGTCACCGAAACTGCATGATTATATTATGGAAATCGGGCGTAAATGGGTCTCGCCACCGTTCAATGTAGACGGATGGAGACTGGACGTGGCGGCTGATCTTGGATTTTCCAATGAATACAATCATCAGTTTTGGAAAGAGTTTCGCAAAACAGTAAAAGAAGCCAATCCGGAGGCAATTATTCTGGCAGAGCATTATGGAGATGCCAGTGCATGGCTGCGCGGAGATGAGTGGGATACGGTTATGAACTACGATGCGTTTATGGAGCCGCTGACCTGGTTTTTTACTGGTATGGAAAAACACAGCGATGAATTTCGCGGGGATCTTCTGGGAAATGAGCAGGCATTTTCCGGAGCAATGCGTCATCATATGGCGAGTTTTCTTGCGCCATCTCTGCAGGTTGCCATGAATGAACTGTCCAATCACGATCATTCCCGTTTCCTGACGCGAACCAATCACAAGGCCGGCCGTGTGGCAAATCTGGGATACGAGGCGGCATCACAGGATATCAATGTATCTGTTATGCGGGAAGCAGTTGTAATGCAGATGACCTGGCCGGGAGCACCGACAATCTATTATGGCGATGAAGCGGGAGTCTGTGGTTTTACCGATCCGGATAACCGCAGGACATATCCATGGGGAGAAGAAAACCAGGATCTCATTGCATTTCATAAAGAAATGATTCGCATACACAAGGCTTATCCGGTGCTGACACATGGTTCATTAAAGTTTCTGGAGCAAAGACATAATGTGCTTTCCTATGGGAGATTTTCGGAAAAAGAGCAGGTGATCGCTGCCTTTAACAATGATGATACAGAACAGCAGATCCATCTGTCGGCATGGCAGGTCAATGTGCCGCTTCATTGTGATATGGAGAGGGTCATGCTTACCCATGCGCAGGGATATACGACAGAAGCATATACGGTTCCGGTTCAGGCGGGGGAAATAGAACTGAATTTACCGCCGCGCGGTGCAATGGTGCTTCGATACGGAAAATAAGAGAAAATAAAAAAACCTGGAATCCTTTTTGAAAAATGGCGTCTGGGTTTTTCTTTTGGTATAATTTTAAAATTCCCTGTCAAAACGTTCAAGGGACTTTTATGGTGTAAAGCGATAAAGTGAAAAGATAAAAAATAAAAGCGCGAGACGGGACTCGAACCCGCGGCCTCGACCTTGGCAAGGTCGCGCTCCACCAACTGAGCCACTCGCGCATTTTTGTTTGTAAGTTGTGTTCCGCAACTCACAGGTCATATAATACAATAGAAATATGTATTTGTCAACAGTAAATTTGAAAAATTTTGAAAAAAATAAATTATTTGAATTGTTCCTCAAAAACAGGCAGCTTAATCTGCTTGACAGATGTATTTCTTTGCGTGATACTTAGTTGAATTCCCATTCCTCCAAGTGAACAGGAAGGCAGTGGGATGAACTGCCGCTTAAACACAGGCGGTAATAAAACAGCAGTCAGATTCCTTGAAATTACTGACTGTGAGTTGAAACAAAATCAGGAGGATGGCATGAAAATATTGCTGATCGCAATGAATGCGAAATATATACATTCCAATCTTGCAGTTTATTGCCTGAAAAGTTATGCGGCCAGGAGAGGAATCGAGACGGAAATTGCGGAGTACACGATCAATCACAGGCAGGATGATATTCTGATGGACATTTACCAGAAGAAGCCGGATGTGGTGGCTTTTTCCTGTTACATCTGGAATCTGGAATTTGTTGAAAATATCGCCAGGGATCTGCATCAGGTTTTGCCTGATCTGGAAATCTGGGGAGGCGGACCGGAAGTTTCCTATGATGCAGAGAAATTTCTGATGAAACATCCGGAATTTCGCGGTATTATGCAGGGGGAAGGTGAGAGGCCTTTCTGCGAACTTGCCGGACTTTATCAGGATTTTGGCAAAGATGCGGTGCAAAAACTGGATAGCTGTTCCGGTATCGTATGGCGGAATCAGAAAAGAGAGATTGTGCGGGGAATGCCGCAGGCACCGATCAGTCTGGATGAAGTTCCTTTTATATATGAAGAATACGAAGACCTGGTGCCGTTCGAAAATCGTATTCTCTATTATGAGACGAGCAGAGGATGTCCGTTTTCATGCAGTTACTGCCTTTCTTCCATCGACAGGCGGGTTCGACTCCGCAGCATAGAACTGGTGGAGAAAGAATTGCAGTTTTTCCTGGATCATAAAGTGCCGCAGGTAAAATTTGTAGACCGGACGTTTAACTGCAATCACAGGCACAGCATGGCAATCTGGAATTATATCAAAGAACACGACAATGGCATCACGAATTTTCATTTTGAGATTGCAGCAGATATTTTAAAGGACGAAGAAATTCAGCTTCTGTCTACTTTCCGGCCGGGACTTGCACAACTGGAGATCGGTGTGCAGTCTACAAATATGCAGACCATCCATGAAATAGACCGTGTAATGGATTTTGCACTGGTAAGAAGGAAAGTGCTTCAGGTGGCAAGTGCCGGGAATATCCATCAGCATTTGGATCTGATTGCCGGACTGCCATATGAGAATCTGGAGAGTTTCCAAAAATCCTTCAATGATGTCTATTTGTTGCGGCCGCAGCAGTTCCAACTTGGATTTCTGAAGGTCTTAAAAGGCTCGAAAATGCATGAAAAAGCAGAAGAGTACGGGATCGTTTACCATACACGCCCTATGTACGAGGTTTTATCGACAAAATGGCTGAGCTATGCTGAAGTCATCTATTTAAAAGGCATAGAAGAAATGGTTGAGGTCTATTACAACAGTTCCCAGTTTCGCTGTACGATGCTGGCACTGGAGCAGGAGTTTGACACACCGTTTGCCATGTATGAGGCACTGGCGGCATACTATGAGAAAAATGCTCTGAACGGAATGAATCATTCCCGTATGCGGCGCTTTGACATTCTTCATGATTTTATTCTGTCTTGTGTGAAAGAAGAAAACGTGCCGGAATACGAGGATGATCTGCTGATGGATCTTTATTTAAGAGAAAAAAGCAAGAGCCGTCCGTCCTGGGCTGCGGATCTTTCTGGATATAAGAGTGGGCTGCAGGAGTTTTTCAAAAAAGAAGCAGAAGAAAAACGTTATCTCAAAGATTATGAAGGCTATAGTTGGAAACAGATTCTGAATATGACGCATGTCGAGATCGATTCGAAGGGAGAATGGACGCTGTTTGATTACAAAAGGCGAGATCCGCTTACAAAGGATGCGGCAACGTATATAATTTCAGAGGTTCAGACAGAGAAAAACAGGGAGATGGAGAAAAAGGCATGATCAGAGACTATGTGGCACTGGATCTGGAAACGACAGGTTTAAGTCCGAGAAAAGATTCAATCCTGGAAATTGGTGCAGTGCGCGTAAAGGATGGAAAAGTGCAGGAAGATTATGCAGAACTGATTTATCCAGGTTTTCCGATACCAGAGCGCATTACAGAACTGACTGGAATCACTGATGAAATGGTTAAAAATCAGCGGGATGAGAGAACGGTTGTGGAAGAATTTCTGGAGTTTTGCAAAGATTCGGTGGTTGTTGGACATAACATTGCATTTGATTTGGGGTTTCTTTGTCAGAAAGCAGCAAATATAGGGGAAAAATTTGAAAATGAGGCACTTGATACGCTGAAGATTGCAAGAAAGTATCTGCCGGAACTGCCAAGCAGGAAACTGGGGGATCTCTGTGTTTACTATCAGATTGAGCAGAAACAGTGGCACAGGGCATACGAAGATGCCAGAGTGACAAGTGAACTTTATCGGAAACTGGCGGCAGATTTTTACAGGGAGGGCGATGCAGAGTTTGAACCTGGGAAGATTTCTTATAAAGTTCGAAAAGATGCACCGGCTACGAAAACACAAAAAGTATACTTGAATGATTTGATGAAATATCATAAAATAGAAATGAATGTTGCTTTGGATTCCCTGACCAGAAGTCAGGCATCCAGGATGGTTGACGGAATTATCTTCCGTTACGGGAAAATGAAGAGGTGATAGATATGATGAATTTTCGTGACAAAAAAACAAAGAGGATCCTTTCCGGAATTTTAGTAGTTTTGATCGTGATTGCAATGGTGCTTCCGACACTGGCAGCGGTCATTGGTATTTTTTAACAGGTAATCAGGGGTTATCAGTACTGTATCAGATACAGTATGGGAGGTTATATATTATGAAAAAAAACAGATATCCGGTACTGGCTGCGATTCTGGCACTGGCAGGAGCAGCCGTATTTTCGCCGAAAGCCGTTCTGGCGGCAGAAGGGGAGAAGATCAGCCAGGGAGTTTATATCGGGGATGTGGATGTTTCCGGTATGACAGAGGAAGAAGCGAAACAGGCAGTAGAAGATAGTATGGATGAAACCAAAGCTGTGAGCATAACCTTAAAAGCGGACAGTGAAGAGGCGGTAGTAAATGCCGGCGATCTGGGACTTACCTGGGAGAATCAGGAAGTCGTGCAGGAAGCTTTGGAGCTTGGTAAATCCGGAAATATCATTAAACGTTACAAAGATAAAAAGGATTTGGAGAACGAATCAAAAAAATATAAGATGGATTACTCCGCAGATAAAAATGTGATAAGGCAGGTGCTGGAGAATAAGGCAGATCTGTTTAACCGGGAACCGACAGATGCACAGATTTCTACGGACAACGGAAGTTTTGAAGTAGTGCAGGGAGAGAATGGGATTTCACTGAATGTGGATAAATCTGTTAAGAAGATTTACAAATATCTGAAAAATGACTGGGCTGGGAAAAATACATCAATCGAGCTTGTAGCTGATGTAAAAGAACCGGAGTGTACTACGGAAGATCTTTCCAGCATTACCGATGTACTTGGAACAGCCACTACATATTATGGTTCTACCAATGCGAGAAACAAAAACGTAGAGACCGGAGCAGAAAAACTGAATGGACATTTGTTGATGCCGGGAGAGACTTTTTCGGTTACACAGGAAGTGATTCCATTTACCGAAGAGAATGGATATGAACCGGCACCTTCTTACGAAAGCGGAAAGGTAGTAGACAGTTATGGCGGCGGCATCTGCCAGGTTTCCACAACGCTCTATAATGCGGTGCTTAATGCAGAACTGGAAGTGTTGGAACGGCATAATCATACGATGATCGTCACATATGTGGATCCATCCAAAGATGCGGCGATCGCAGAAGGTCTGATGGATCTGCAGTTTGCCAACAGTACCGATTATCCGATTTTTATTTCCGGTTATGCTTATGGCGGGGAACTGACCTTTACTATTTATGGACATGAGACGCGAGATCCGAACAGAACAGTGGAATATGTAAGCGAGACAACCGGAACAACGGATCCGGAAGGGGTGAAGCTGTATGCAGCCACAGATCAGCCGGTAGGTTACTTGAATCAGACGCAGAGTGCACATCAGGGACTGACGGCAGTACTCTGGAAGTACGTAACAGAAAATGGAGAAACTACAAAAGAGCAGGTTAACTACAGCAATTATCAGGCAGTTCCGGTTTCTTATGATGTAGGAGTTAATACGGACAATCCGACGATATCAGCAGCCATCCAGACAGCAATCGCAAACAACAATCTGGAGCAGGTACAGGCGATCATCAGCGGAAATTATGGTCAGACTTCCGGTACACAGACGACGGATCAGCAGCAGAGTGAGTCTCAGAAGTCGGAATCACAGTCGGGTTCTGACTCTTCTTCTCAGTCTGAAAGTGACAATTCTGGTACTGCCGCACCGGATGCGTCTGTTCCGGATGATACGACAGCAGACATTATTCAGTAAAGGATAAAAATATATGGATCTTGTTGTGACAAAATGGATAGCATTAAAAGGTACTTTTGAGCTGGCTTCCCAAAAAGAGGAGCAGCTTCTTGAACGTTTTCCATCTGTCATGCTAAAGGACGCAGTGGACTTTGAATGTGAACTGTCCACAGAGCGGGAATATCAGATTTCAGGCGGGTATGGCGCTGCCGCCATTTACCCGCTTGGAAAAGGCGGGATATTAAGCGGACTATGGAACATGCTGGAGCAGATGAAGGCGGGCATGGAGATCGATCTTCGAAAAATTCCTATCCGTCAGGAAACGATAGAAATCTGTGAGTTTTTCGACCTGAATCCCTACTATACAGATTCCGCAGGAGCACTCCTTGTGGCAGTGGAAGACGGATTCGGACTGGTTTCTGTGCTGGAGCGTGAGGAGATTCACGCGGCCGTGATCGGGAGAACGAACGATGGCAATGACCGTATCATCTATAATCAGGGAAATAAAAGATACCTTGACCGTCCTCAGAAGGAGGAACTGGAAAAGGTGTTCGGCTTGAATTAAAAGGAGGCTAAAAAATGAGAGAACAGATATTAACATTTTTGGAAAAAAACAGCCGTATTGATCCGAAAGAACTGGCGATATTACTGGGCAGCGATGAAGTGACGATCATGAACGAAATCGCAAAGATGGAAGAAGAAAAAGTCATCTGCGGTTATCATACACTGATCGACTGGGAAAAAGTTTCTGATGAGAAAGTAACCGCTCTGATCGAGGTGCGCGTCACTCCGATGCGAGGACAGGGATTTGATTCCATCGCAGAGCGTATTTATAATTATCCGGAGGTAAGGAGCGTATATCTGATTTCCGGAGCCTATGATCTGATGGTCATTCTGGAAGGAAAGACACTGAAACAAGTATCAGGATTTGTTTCTGACAAACTTTCCACACTGGACTCTGTTTTAAGTACAGCCACTCATTTCATCCTGAAAAAATATAAAGATCATGGAACGATTTTTACAAAGAAAAGTAAAGATGAAAGGATGCTGGTGACACCATGAAAAATGTAATTTCCGATAAAGTTCTGGGGATTCAGCCTTCCGGAATCAGAAAATTTTTTGATATTGTAAGTGAGATGGATGATGTTATTTCGCTTGGCGTGGGGGAACCGGACTTTGATACACCGTGGCATATCCGCGACGAGGGTATCTACAGCCTGGAGAGAGGAAGGACTTTCTATACATCCAATGCAGGTTTAAAAGAACTGAGGGAAGAGATCTGCAAATATTTAAGCCGCAGATGTAAAGTGGATTATACGATCGACGAGACGCTGATTACCGTAGGCGGAAGTGAGGCAATCGATCTTGCGATGCGTGTACTGTTAAATCCGGGTGATGAGGTGCTGATCCCACAACCAAGTTTCGTATCTTATCTGCCGTGTGCTGTTTTGGCAGATGGTGTTCCGGTTGTCATCAACCTGAAAGCAGAAAATGAATTCCGCTTAACAGCACAGGAACTGGAGGAAGCAATCACCGATAAGACAAAACTTCTGGTGCTGCCGTTCCCGAACAACCCGACCGGGGCGGTTATGACAAGAGAAGATCTTGAAGCGATCGCAGAAGTGATTATCCGCCACGATATTTATGTGCTTTCCGATGAGATTTATTCTGAGCTGACTTATGCAGGAGACCATGTGTCGATTGCAAGTCTGCCGGGCATGAAAGAACGTACGATTACGATGAACGGATTTTCCAAAGCGTATGCGATGACCGGATGGAGACTTGGCTATGCCTGCGGACCAAGAGAGATCATTAAGCAGATGACAAAGGTACATCAGTTTGCGATCATGTGTGCTCCGACCAATAGTCAGTATGCAGCGGTAGAAGCTCTGAGAAACGGCGATGATGATGTGATCAAGATGCGTGAGGCATACAATGGCAGAAGACGTTATCTGATGCATGCATTTGCAGAGATGGGACTGCCGTGTTTTGAGCCGCTTGGAGCGTTCTATGCATTCCCGTGCATCAAAGAGTTCGGCATGACTTCCGATGAGTTCGCATCCAGACTGCTGAAAGAAGAGAAGGTAGCTGTCGTTCCAGGAAGTGCATTTGGTGAGTGCGGAGAAGGATATCTGCGAATTTCTTATGCTTATTCACTGGAGGATTTAAAGAAAGCGCTGGATCGCATTGCAGATTTCGTGAAGAGACTGAAAGAAGAGGGAAGCAGATAATGGCAAAGCTGAATATCGTGCTTTTTGAGCCGGAGATTCCGGCAAATACCGGAAACATAGGAAGGACCTGTGTAGCAACCGGGACAAGACTGCATCTGATCGAACCGCTGGGATTCCGCTTAAATGAAAAAGCATTAAAGAGAGCCGGGATGGATTACTGGAAAGACCTTGACGTGACCACGTATATTGATTATGCCGATTTCCTGGAGAAGAATCCGGGAGCCAGGATCTATATGGCAACGACCAAGGCAAAGAAAACCTACACGGAAGTGCTTTATGAGCCGGACTGCTATATTATGTTTGGAAAAGAAAGTGCCGGGATCCCGGAAGAAATTCTCGTTGAGAATCAGGAGACGGCGATCCGTATTCCGATGATCAATGATGTCCGCTCCCTGAATCTGGGAAATTCTGTTGCAATCGTGCTTTATGAGGCACTTCGCCAGAATCACTTTGATCATATGCAGTTGGAAGGAGATCTGCACAGGCTGCACTGGAAAGAATAATCCAGGCAGGACAGAAAAATAAGAATTTACGGAGGATGTGGACAGGTGCAAAGGAATCCAAAAGCAGAATAGAAACAGCATGAATCAGAACGCCAGAACCTTCAGAAAGAAAATCTTCTGACCCCCTGCGTTT
>OGGG01000375.1_pt1 | contig 51201 bp, 50 predicted proteins | sample 1571201 | NCBI WGS metagenome assembly OGGG01 (sample SAMEA2581946, study PRJEB24529) | metagenome | biome: Human gut stool | place: China | collected 2011 | reverse complement strand
TTTGAGAAATCAAGGCCGCTGCTTTCTTTCTGTCATTCCCAGCAGTTAAAGGCATGGCGGCCCACGGGAGGACGCCGCCATGCTGTTTTACTATCATTATAATCTGATCCACTTCTACCGCTTAAAAAAAGCCTTGCCCCGCCACGGGAATATTCCGGCTACACTAACCATTCTGTCTATCTTCATTGGAATTGCTGCTGTTATGACAATTGTTTCTGTTATGGAGGGTATGAAGCTCCAAGTTATGAAACAATTCAATGCGATGGGCGCAAATCGCATTGGGGTACAAATTGAGGTCTATTCATCTGACGAAAGCGGAAATAGTGCGGGCGTTGATTATTTTCCTAAACTGTATAGCTATTGCCAAGGGTTAGCATGTTTTTTCGGATAAGATGCCGAAAGCCTATAATGGTAACAATACAAAGAAGCAAGGTAAAAACTATAAGTTCTTACCTTGCTTCTTTGTTGCCCTGTACCGTCCGGTTTGCCCCATAGGTCACATTGTGTACCTATGAACATGAACCGTTGAGTTTACTGGACTTTTTTGGCGGAGTGGGTGGGATTCGAACCCACGGACCCTTGCGGATCAAACGATTTCGAGTCTTTTATGCAATTGTGACGGGGGTGCCCGGTTTGGGGTCGTTTCTGTAAGCCCCGTACCCGCCGAAAGCCGCTTGAAATCAGGCTTTTTTGCCCGGAAAGCCTTGCGGGACAGGCTTTTTTGAAAGTGGGTTCAAATCGGCATTTTTCCCGATTTTGGAGAGAAATGCGGGAAGATAGGAGAGAAAAACCGGAAGACGGCCATACACCGCAGGATAGAACTTCCAACCGACGAAAATCTTTTTTGAGGTGTTACAAATGGATGTATTCCCTGTTAACTGGGACAGCGTTCCCGAGGTGATGAACAAGGAGCAGTTCTTCCGCATCTGCCACATCAGCAAGTCCACGGCACTGCACCTGCTCAAAAGCGGCAAGGTGCCCTGCGAGTGGTCGGGCAAGAAAACCCGGTGCTATAAAATCCGAAAAGAGGATGTGAAAGCATATTTGGAGGAGCGGGCGATTTTCCCCGAACTCTACTCTGCGCCGAAGGGCTGGTACGGTACCCACTATGTGGCGAGGCTGTCCAAGGAGCTGCCCGAGGACACGCTGCGGCAGATGCACGGCTACTATGAAAAGCTGCTGCGCAAATACCCGGATGTGGTCACGGTAAAGGATGTGGTGGCCCTGACCGGCTACACCCTGACCACCGTCCACAACTGGTGCAGCCGTGGGTCACTGAAATCCTTCCAGAAGGGGCTGAAGTTCTGTATCCCGAAAATCTTTCTTGTGGATTTCTTCTGCTCCCTGACCTTTCGCTCCATCACCCGCAAAAGCCTCTGGCATATCCAGACGCTGAATGAATTCAGCAGGAAGATGAGGCGGAAGAAGTAAAAGTAACCGCCTCTGCATTTCCGTAGAGGCGGCTGCTTATCAATTAGTCATCATCTTCGTCATCCGGCCAACCGGATATGATATGTAATTCTCCTGAATCCATATCCATTGCCATATTATCTCCCATACGCATCAGCAAATCGCCGTCAGAGTCAATTGCCATATTGTCTGAGATTGTATGAGCAAAATTTCCGTCATCGTAGTCAAAAAAGTGTTTTCCCATAAATAAAACTCCTTACTCAATTCTAATGATTTCGTGATCTCTTGTTCCGTATATCCGTTTAACTTGATACAGGGATTCACCAATCCAAAATGTGATTCTGTCTCCAGCTTCTTCATTCGTTGCAATATTAGTACAGAGCAAATTGCTTTTTGCGTTTGTTCCTCCGCAAGCTGACGGCAATATATGATGAATGTTCCACCCACAATATATTTCTTGCCCATAATAGTTTACAGAGAAGTTATTGTTACCATAGCCGTCTTTACACATTAAATTCCCGTGAAAATCCTCTGCATACTGTTTGCTGCCGTAGCACTCTTCCCAAAATCGTAGAGCGTTGTATTTATTGATTTTCATTACTTTCACCTCCAATCCGGACAAAAAGTAAAACCATACACATTATGCGTGTATGGTCTCAATCTATCCGAATTGGAACTTTACACGCACAACAACCAAGACGGTCACCTAAATGACTGTCTAAGAAGTATGGTGTAAAGCTTTGATACAGCAACTGGGCCCACCTCAAAGGAGAGGAGAATCTCCCGGAGCCTATCTTGTGGGTTCTCAATGGCGTAACGAGAATTTTAATCGACATTGATAGTATCTAGGAATTACATATTTTAAGCTTGTAGAAGTTTTGAGTCCGTTGTTCTTTTCGGATTTCTCGTCGCTCCGTTATACAAGTTACTCAAATTTAACATAACCTACGCTATAAATTATATTTTGGAAAGTAAATAATGTCAATTAGAAAATCTGCGATTTAAAAATTCGCACACTCGCACCTGCCTTTCGGTTTTGGTAGACTGTAACCGAAAGGCGGGTGCGTTTTGCGTTGCAGACCTGCCGGGGAAATTTTGAGTGGGAGGATCACATATGAAATCACTATTTGAGCAGTTGGGCGGCACTTACACAAGGCAAGGCGACTACTGTCTGCCGGATGTTTGCTTACCGCCCGAAGAAGAACGGCCTATCGGCGTTTACGGGCAGCGGCGGCGAGCTTACCTGAAGGAGCACCACCGGGTGCTGTATTATAACCTGCTGGCCGCCGGGATGCTGGACGGGCACCTTGCAGACATCGAGGAGCAGGCACAGGAGCTCTTTTCTCGGATGGTAAAGCAGCACGCAGTGGCTGATGGTGTGACGGAGGCCTTGAAAGCCGATGACCCGATGGCGTGGGTGCGAAAGATGAACGGCATCTGGCATCGGGCAAATGAGGTTGTAATGCAGGAAATCGTATATGGGTAATGAACAAGCGGGGGCCGATGGCCTCCGCTTGCTTTATATACAGCTCCGGTCGAATGAAAAAGAACAATGTTCGGAACAATATCAAAAATTTCCGGAACAATGTCATTGTTCTATCGGAACTATGTCAAACTAAATTTGATATTGTTCCGGACTTTATCAGAGCAAGAGGTCAGAAGCTTTCCGGTACAAGCGCCAGTTTGTTGATTGATTCGTGTGCCCGCACTAGCGCATCATAAACTGCCAAAACATCTTCGCAGTCCCAAGTTCGCAGAGATTTTTCATCAATCACACCGGCACTTTCCTGAATGATCTTCGCAAGCTGTTCTTCATCTGCAACGGCGACAACAGCTTGAACCGCTGCATTGCTCTGTGCCTTTTTCAAATTTAGAATAAGGCTATCGATAGAACCTTTGGACTGCACCTCAAAAACATAAATCGCTTTTCCCATATTGCCGATTTTAGCTTCCCAGACAGCATCCACAACTGCGCCTGTTGCAATCTTTACTTCAGAGCGGCTGTCAAAGCCGAGCAGTTCGCCGATGGCAACCAACTTTTCCTTAATCTCATCGTGGAGAGATTTTGAATCCTTCACGGTAACAGGTTTCTTGACTTCAGGGGTAGCAGGAGATACGGGAGACTTCTTTTCAGCGAGTGGTAAAATTTCATCCCACATAAAGTAATCTACTGCTAAAAGATCATAATCATCTGCACCGGCTTTTTTGAGTTCTGCGGCGATCTTTTTTGCAATAGCACATACTTCCGCATACTTCTTTCCGGTGTACTGATAGTTGTATTTCGGCATATCGGGGATATCAAGATAGCCATAACAAAGGATAGTTGTCTTATTAAAGATTACATATTCCTGCGGGTTTGCGTATGTAAGTAACTCGCTGATAGTTGCAGGCCCCATACCCTTTATAGATTTCAAAAATACATCCCAACGCTTTTCAATAGGATTTGTACCATATAACAATTCAGCCAAATGCTTTTTTAGCGTGGCAAAACCGTTGTCGGCAATCAGCTTGTCAACAACATATTTTTTATTACCCCAAATAAGCATAGACCAAAGCTTACTGATATACTCTAAGAACTCTTCTTCAGTCATTGCAATAAGCTTGTCCTTGGTAAATGACTGATAATAGTCCTTGCGCTCCTTGCGCTCAGCCCAATTTTCTTCGTAATATGCCGCATTGGACTTCGTTTTCTTTGTAAACTCAGCTATTGCTGAATTCAATTTTTGTGCGTTCATGTTCCTTCCTCCGTTGATAACTTTACGATTTTGTCAAGCAAAGTAATAAAACCTTCAAATTCTTCTTTGGCGAAAGACATGTGCTTATCTTCAAGCCCCTTTTTGATTCTGGATGAAAGTTTTGGAAGGTTTTTAAAAGGATGATGGCTATTTTCAATAGCCTTATCCACCATTGGTTTTACTGTTTTATCCCAAGAGAAATAATCTTCTATTAAGAAATCCCCTCCAGTAACTCCTGTTTTATAAGGGATAAAACTTACAGTTAGATTGTTTTGCTTTACATCATCATAATGAGCAATGGATTCATCCGAAGTAGTCAAGTTCAAAAGTGTCGCTGCTCCTGTTTGCCCCTCATTATCTCTATCAAAAAACACAATAACCTTTTTGCTATTAGGAATGACCTCAAGCAAATCTGTAATAAAGAATTGCATATTATCAGCCCCGCCGGCACTCATAAAATCAACTTGTAGTTGATCATACGAAGGATTATCATTTTTGAGCAAATCTATAGCCCGTTTAACATATTTAACATCTGTTTTACCCTCAAATACGACCAGTGGTCTGTTGGATTTCAACATCATTCCTTGACCAATGACATCCCAAGATGTTCCCGTCAAATGTTTAATCTTATCAATTTTTTCTTCTGTTAAAAGCGTTGATTTTCCACCTTCGTGATCTAACATCAGCAATTCCTTCTCATTAGCTAGTTGAGCAAGAATTGGAGAATGTGTCGCAACAACCATTTGACGATCAAATTTGCAATATTCGGCAAAAAGATTGTATATCTGTTGCTTACGTCCTTCATGAATATTTGCATCAGGCTCATCAAAGAGGATTAATGAATTTTCATCGGCAACAAAAGATAAGACTGATCTGATCAAAATTAGTTTCTTCTCGCCTTCGCTTAAATCTTTTGCCGAAAAACCATTGTAGATTAATTCAATATTCTTAATTACCTTTTTGTCTTTAGGCATATATGCCTGAACGAAGTAATCAAACAACTGTTTTTCGTAATAATTGAACTCTTCGGGCTTATTGTTAAGAAATTTTGCATCTACAAACATATAAAAATTCTTCACCGCGGCAAAATCTTCGAAAACCTGCACCCCATATGTATCAAATATGTTTTCCTTAGTCATTGCGTATAGGTAAATCGGTTCTCCTTCAGAACCTTTGCTATGTTCTGAGAAGAGATTTACAGATTGCAAGAATGATTTTAACAATTCTGATTTACAGTGGCGTTCAACATTTTGGGTGTAAAATAATAGGATATTATCTACGGTGTCTCTACCAATGGTTTCTCTTAAAAATTGCTTATCATCTTCAGCGGTGCTATAAACGAGTGAAAGCAACGCAATATCCCAGTAATACTTGTTTATGTAATACATTTTGGGGGATAGGGTATTACTTGTACCTGCATTTATATCTCTTGTGAACTTTAAATAGAATGGCTCATAATAATTGTGCCACCAACGTTTATCCTCCCCGCTATACAAAGCTATAACATTAGTGGGTAATAAACCTCGTAAAGCAAGTTCCTTAACGGCAATTACTTTTCCATCCACATAGTATTGGCATCGGTATATTGTTTGCTCTAATTTAACTTCTTTTCCTTTAATCTCATAGGTCAATGAATATACAAACTTGTGAATGGCTTTAGCAGAATAGGCATTGACAAAAATACCACTTATAGCCTCTAAAACATTGCTTTTTCCTGAACCATTATTACCAATTAGGATAGATAAACCTTTACCTGATTCAAAATCAACTGTAAAATCTATTAAATTTTTATACTTTTTAATTTGTAATTTTTTGAGTTTCACCGAAAACGGCCTCCTCAAATTCTTTTTTTGCTTGTTCACATATATTTGTTGCTTTTATGTGTAGTTCCTTAATTTGTGTTCTAATCTCAATCACCTTTTTAACTACAGTTTCTTGAGTTGTAACATTAGGATCTTCAGAGCGTAATGGTAAAAGGGGTAATGTCAAAGCTTCTAAAAAATCCGTACCTATACGTTGTTGACCAGCTGAGCCTGTAAAATAACTCATAGCAACTTCACGTACTCTCTTAGATCTCATAAAACAATGTATATACTCCGGAATGGCATTTTGGGTTGCTCTAAAAACATGAAACTCTGTAGAACCATATCCATAACCGTTTTTTAGATTGGTGGCTACTGCACACTTCCCGTTTTGCATACACGGCGTTATCTTTGCCCAAATGACATCATTTTCCTGAAAAGATGTATATCCTTTACTATTCGTTGACTTCCCGTTTTTGTGCTTTATAATTTCTCCATATATGTCGGACACACATTCCATGGGTATAAATGAAACATCTTCGATATCATCTGGGTATATTGTTTTAGGGTTAATCTCACAGTAAAACTCCAAGGGCATATTTTTATATGCCGTTGACTTAAATAATTCCTGTGGTTTAATTGGGTTGCTGTTTATTTTTGCTCCCCAGCCAATAAGATCTTTCAATGTTGTAGTTGATATTAATCCCTGCGTACTGCGATCTTGCTCTGCAATAGGTTTTATATGCAACAAATTGAATAAGCATAAATCTATTGAATTACTGAGTTCATATGCTTTATTTGTAGCACTATTTGCGTCACAAATCCCCTTGTTATATCTATCGACTATTTGTTTCTGCTTGATCACAGCTGGCATTGGTATTTTGTAATTCAGAAATCTATCTTCCTGTAAATACAAACGATTGCCACTACCATTACTACAATCCTGCCAAGCTTGTACAAATACGTTAGAAGATAATAATAAAATCAAATAGTCAATATTTGCGATTTCGGGATTCACATCATAAACCCAAAAATTACCGGTAATAATAGCGCCATCTGCTTCAGGAGGAACAATGCCAAATGCACCGTTTCGAGCGTCGATTTTTGACACTGCTAACTGACCAGCCTTTACATAGTACTGTTTCTTGGTTTTGATATCTTTTCCTAAAACCTCATCTCTGACAAAAACACCACCGCAATTTGTTTTGATTGTAATACGCATGTATCTTTTGTCATCTTCAACAACCATTTGATCTTTTCGGCGTGTTATTGCTTTTCCTATTCTTTTTAACTCAAAAGATGAATTAATCGAGGTGGAACTAAAGAATTGTTTTATATTCCAATCGATGGTTTGGCTAAATAAAATAGAGGACAACACTGAATTTGTATTTACCACTTTAGTTCAACCTCCTTACCATCGCTGGTACGGAAAAGCCTTCCTTGCGAATTTATGATATAGGAAACAACGCTATTGGCTTCGTTCCATAGCTTCTTTGCAATTCTATATTCTTTATATTCATCTTGAAGGGTAGGAAGCTGATTGCCTGCGGAAACAGCACCTGTAGAAGTAATGCCCGCATCCTCAACCATAGCTATAGGAATTTCGTAATCGAAGTATTCTTTGGTGAGCGGTTTAGCTTCTTCGATGATAGCCTTTTCAAGATCTCTAAGTTCTTTTTCTGCTACTGCAATGAGCGCTTTAACCTTAAGTTTCTTGGATTTTTCTTCGACTATTTTTTCTTGCAAAGCTTTTATTTGGCCGATGTACTTCTGCCTAATTTCTTTTTCTGCCCTTGTTTTTGCACCTAAGTACTGAAGCTCTTCTTCTTCGGTAAAACGCTTGAAGAAAACAAGGCTGGGTTTTACTGTGGCACCGGCAGCGATAAATACATCTTGGGGGATTGAACAAATCAAAATGATTTTAGCCTTACCTTCAAAATACTCACGAATTTTCTGAAGGTTTGATGTGTTAAGCACACCTTCAGGCAAAACCATACCCATACGGCCACCTTTTTTAAGCAGTCTCAGACAACGTTCCATAAAGAGAACTTCGGTAAGACCGGACATGGAACCTACGTCGTACAATGAAAGCAAGGACTTACCAATGTTGTCATTTACCTGCTTAAGTGCTTTTTCATAAGCTTCGCCGTATTTTTCTTTATATTTTGCGATTAAAGCTTCATCGGTAAATTTATCTGCTTCGGTAATTTTTTGGGATTTATCAATTCTCGCACCAAAAGGAGGATTGGTTAATATAACGTCGAAACGCTCTTCAAAAATACCGTTAACATTCAGCAAGCCATCGTGATGATGAACGCCACCGTGTCCATCGCCGTGCATAATCATATTCATTTTTGATGTTCTTGCCATACGAGGGTTAGCATCTGTCCCATAAATGCAATTTCGTGACAGATTATACATACGACTACCTTCTACTTGGGTATCAAGTTCTTTGTTAAGTGTGGATTGCATAGCTTCGATGCGTTCGTTGATAACTACCTGTTCCTTTTCGGACAGTGAATCGTAGTTCTCTCCTTCAATAACGGAACGCAATTCGGATTTAGCTTTCTTTACGTCTTCCTCGATTTTTTCACGCATATATTCGAATGCTTTGATTAAGAAGCCGCCACTACCGCAAGTAGGATCGCATACAGTTTCATTCTCTTTGGGATCCAGAATGTGTGTCATAAAATCAACTATAGTACGAGGCGTAAAGTACTGACCTAATTCGCCACGGAAAGTAGTACCCAAGAACTGTTCAAAGGCTATACCCTTAACATCATCCTGTGTGTCGGAAAGGTTATAGGTTTCAAGTTTTTCGAGAATTTGCTCAAAACTGTTTTGTCTAATTTTGATGATTTCGTTTTCCTCAAAAAGTTGGTCATCCTTAAACTCTTCCTTGGTGTTGTAAAACAAGAATTGCATATAAGGAAGGTCTTTGGGAGTTCCTTTCAGGCTTGGACGAATCTCTTTTTCGAACCATTTTTCTTTTTCTTCAAACTCATTTTTCGTAAAAACTTTTGCACCACGCTGCTCACGCTCGTATTTGATTTTCATAAAGAGAATTTTGCTGATTTCATCAAATGCAGCTTCGGGAGAAAGCTTATCATTATTACGAATAATGTTATGGCAAGTGCGAAGAATCTTTGTAAAATCATCTCTCGTAAATGTTTTAGTTTTGGAAAGAATATCTTTTACTTTTTTATCATTCAGTGCTTCTTCAGCGGTAGGAATAGCAACAACCTCTACTAACTCCTTGGGAAGATAATCTTTGTCAACGTTAAAGTATTTTGTTTCTTTTTCGTTAGTGGTTACAAAGAAACTTGCACCAGCCCAAGAAGCATAATTGTATCCCTGATAATAATCTTCTTCACGAATACGAACATTTTCCGCTTTACATTCAACAACAATAAAAGCGGCTTTGCTTTCGATTTTATCCTGTTTTGATTTCCAAATAACAATATCTGCACGTGCTTTGCCTTGACCACGTTGAGAGTTATTGACCTTAATTTCTTGTGCCATTTGGTCAAGAGAATATCCATAGTCCTCTACAAGGATTTTTATGTATTCTTGGCGTACTTTCTCTTCGGGAGTTTCAATATGCCAAGAATCAGCTAACGGGCAAAAGATTTTTCCGTTTTCTCTTTTAATCTTTAATGTGCTCATAATAAAGCCTCCGTTTTTTGTTGTCCCTCAAGCATCAACAAATTTCGCATAAAAAATGCCATGAATATGGGCTTGAGGAAAGGATATATGCGGGATAACAAGATTAAATCGCTCATGTCCTAAGCCAAAACTTCCCATTTGCCGTAGCGTTTGCCGTCAACTCTACGGAGATAGTGCTTCTCTTTCAGAGAGTCTGTAATGCGCTTTATACTTCTGACGGATTTTCCTGTTTGTTCTGCAAGCTCGGTTTGCTTAACAGACGGGTTCTTTTTTATTAAATCTAACACGGCAAGTTCTTCTAAAGTGCATTTCAAAGTGTCAATTTGGCACTTTGGCGTTTCGCTTTTGGCACTTTGGGAAATGTTTTCATCCACAAAATCAACATGCATATAGCGGTTCTTCAGGTCATGATTTGTACCGAGCAGAAGGTTTGAGAAAAACATTTCCAAGAATTTTGTGGTGGCGTGAACGCCCTTTTGCAGATTCGTATAGTTCGCTCGAACCAGGGCGTTGCGGAAGTACCACGAATTCTTTTCAAAGGCGTCGTTGTTCACACGGAAGCCGAAGGTTTTCATATATTTGATCATAAAGACGGCGGTGGCACGGGTATTTCCCTCGCCGAAGGGATGGATTTGCCAAATGCCCGAAGCGAATTTTGCCAAATGTTTCACCGCTGCATCTACGGACAAACCCTCATAGGAGAACTGTTTTTCAGTGGCAAAATCGTAATCCAGAGTATCCTTGATACTGTTCCAGTCCGCATAGATCACGGTGTCGCCGTTCAACACCCACTCTTTCTTGGTGATGTTGTACTGACGAATCTGCCCGGCGTGACTGAACACGCCTTCAAACAGTCTGCGGTGGATGGAGAGCCACTCGGCAGGTGAGAATTGGAAGGCTTTTTCGCCCAACAACTTTGCGATTCTGGCAGAGACAATATCTGCTTCTTTGGTTTCGTTCTCTATTTCGGTGCGGGTGGTACGCTGCTCATAATAGCTATGAATGCGCTGCTGGGCTTCATCGATAGTGATTTTACCCTCAATGTGATCTTTGGCCGTATCCAGCAGATAGGCAGAGGTATTCAGCCCATCCACCGCCTGCAAGCCGATAGCAGTCTGCCACGCTTCACTTTTTTCGGCTCGGTCGGGTTCGCCCTGCTTGATATATTCTTCCAGTTCAAATTGCCAATTCTGATCGGGCATATCTGCACCTCATTCCTTACTCAAATCTTCTGCCTTGAAGGTCGTGTACCCTTCGTAATAGTAGCTGTGGTCGATGCCCTTCATATACACCTCACGGCTGCCCACCTCGTCGGTCAGCGCCGCTTTCAGAAGCACCTTGATCTCCACATCCTTGATGGGGCTGCGCTCCATTGCAAGGAGATAATCCTCTTTATCCACCTTGCTCCAGTCCACGACCTTGCCGATTTCTGTTCTTAGGATATGGTCGAGCCAGATGCGAGTACTACGCCCATTGCCCTCCCGAAAGGGGTGGGCAATATTCATTTCCACATATTTTTCGATGATCTCGTCAAAGGTGGACTGTGGCATCTTGTCGATGTTGGCCAGTGCCGCCTCCAGATACATCAGCGGCGCAAAGCGGAAATTGCCTTTTGCTAGGTTCACCGTGCGCAGCTCACCGGCGAAGTCGTAAATATCTTCAAACAGATATTTGTGAATTGCCTGCAAGGTCGAGAATTTACCTGCTGGCAGGGCATCAAGCACGCCGTTTTCAAACAGTTCTACCGCCTTTTTCTTGCTGATGCGTTCTTCTTCACGGGCAAGATCAGCGGAGCTTGTCAGCCCCAATTTATTTTCCAGTGCCATATCGCACCTCCAAAATAATTACTTATCCGCCGCCACGCCGGACTTCATCCAAGCGTCTACTTCACTGACCTTGAATTTCCAAAGGCGGCCTATTTTCGCAGCGGGCATATTTCTTTTCTCTATCCAAGCGAGCACCGTATCACGGCTGACGCCGAGGTATTCGCAAATCTCTTTCATTGAGTACCAGCGTTCGATGGTCGGTTCCATTAAAATGTCCTCACTTTCAGGCGGTTTCCGATAGCTATAATTATACAATTTAAGTATATCACGGCGATGCCGATTTATCAAGGATTATTACGGATTTACGAGGGATTCAGAAGAAAATCTTATAATTAAAAGTGAAAGGTTTCCCCGCTCAGTTTACTGATTTGAGCGGAGAAACCTTTTTTGCTGAGAATTTCAAATTGTTCCCGAAAACACCCCCACAAACGGTGCCCCTTATTCAGAGTAAGTGAAGGGAGAAATATTTTTGTGGGGAATTTTGAAAAGTACCCTGCCAAATGGCACCCCTTATTCAGAGTAAGTAGAGGGACCTTTTGAAAAGTTGAGAGAATTTTTCAAATTACTTTGCCAAAATCTCAAAAAATTTCCCAATTGGTTAGTAGGAGGGGCACTTAAAAAATTTTTCTAAAGCCCATTTGTTATTTGCCAGAAAAGTTCCCAGTTGATTAGTGGGAGGGGCGCTTAAAAATATTCTTCAAAATTCTTTTTATTTTTGCCGGAAAAATTCCCAATTAAGTAGTAGAGGGGTTCGCAGAAAAATTCTCAAAAGTTTTTTCGTTCAAATCCGAAAAAAGTTCCCAGTTGGTTAGTGGAGAGGATTTCAAAGAAATTTTTCAAAATTCCTTCGTACAAATCAAAAAAATTTTCCCAGTTGATTAGTGAGGGGGTTAAAAAACAGCCCTTCTCGCTGGCTACCTGTTGAGGGGACTGTCTCCCTGTGTACCTTGAAAAATGAATCGCCGCCTCCAAAGGATATGCTTCCGGCAAGTGACGCCACGACTTCCCGATAATTCAGGGCTCCCGCAAAATCGAAGATTTTGTGGGAAGAGGAGCAGCAGTGAAACGAATGAGCTTTCGCACGAGTGCGGAAGCAAATGATATGGAACTTGCTGCGACGAGAGCGCACCAAAGAAGCGATACGCCGTGGTGAGACTCCGGGGCAGGAACGATACAGATGAGCGGCAGCAAGCAAAAATTACCGCAGAAATGCGGCTTCAGAACAAGCAAAGGAGGTTCAAACCTATGAAGAAAGGAGAGCTCAGAGAGCTTTATCAGATGATGTTTTCGGAATACCCGGACATTGTGACCGTTAAAGAGCTTCGGGAGATGCTGGGCATCAGCCGCAAGCTGGCCTACAAGCTGATCGACTATGGGTACATCCACGCCGTGAAGATCGGCACGACGCTAAAAATTCCGAAAATCAGCGTCATCAACTATGTGATGGAGAAGGAGGTGAAGAAAGTTGGATGAGATTAAGCGCCTGATGCCCGCCCAAAGGGCACGCTGTAACCGGCTGATCCGGCGGCTGTGCGCCAACTATGATGGCGGCAACTGCCTGCCGCTGGACGACGGCGAGGGCTGCGTGTGCGCGCAGATGATTTCCTATTCGCTGCTGTGCAAGTACTTCCGACGGGCGGTTCTGCCCGCCGACAAGGTACTCTGCGCCGATATTTACCGGCAGCGTACACGGACCTGCGAACGGTGCGGAAAGCCCTTTGCACCCGGCAGCAACCGGCAGAAATACTGCCCGGAATGCGGGCGCTCCATCCGGCGCAAGCAGAAGGCGGACTCTGCCAGACGGCGGCGCAGCGTCGAACATTAAGCGCCGGAAAAGCCTTGATTTCCGGGGCTTTTTTGAGGGCAAAGCGGGTGCGGGTGGCCGTTTCCATCTGCACCTGTCAAAATCCATTTCTAACATTCTACAAAGGAGAAATTTCTATGGGTAACAAACTGAAAACCGTGGACGCAGAGACCTTGCTGTCCACGCCGATGAGCAAGACGATGTTCATCGTAGACGGCCTTATTTCGCAGGGTGTCAATGTCATCAGCGGTGCCAGCAAAATCGGCAAAAGCTGGCTGATGCTGTGGCTGGGGCTGCAAGTGGCGCAGGGAAACTCTATTTGGGGGCTGCCTACACTGCAATGCGATGTGCTCTATCTGAGCCTTGAGGATACCCAGCGCCGCATCAAAGACCGGCTCTACAATCTTACCGACAGCGCCCCGGACAACTTGTATTTCGCCGTGACCTCCGGGCTGATCGGCGGCGGGCTGGAGGAGCAGATCACGGATTTCCTGACCGAGCATCCCGCCACCAAGCTGGTCATCATTGACACGCTGCAAAAGGTGCGGGACTCCAAAGGCAGCGCCGGAAAAGCGGGAATGTACGGCAACGACTACGACGATATTTCCTCCATTAAGCGCATTGCCGACGGCTTCAACATCGCCGTTTTGCTGGTGCATCACCTGCGAAAGCTGCAAGACAGCGACGATCCCTTTAACGATGTCAGCGGCTCTACCGGCATCATCGGCGCTGCGGACACCAACTTTATTCTGCGCCGCAAGCGCAGCGGAAACGCCGCTACGCTGCTGGTCAGTGGGCGGGATGTGGAATATCAGGAACTGACCTTGCAGTTTAACGACCTTGTCTGGGAGCTGGTGGAGCGCAAGAACAGCGAGGATATTCACAAGGCGGAGCTGCCGAAATTTCTGTTTCGGGTGGTGGACTTTATGGAGTGCCGTACCGAATGGGTAGGCACGGCCACGGAGTTGCTGACCGAAATGAAGGAGCAGGAGGTCACGCCCAATATGGTCACAAAGTATCTCGGCCAGTTCGCCTATGAGGTGCTGGAGCCGCTGGGCATCGAGTACCGCACCAAGCGCACAGGCAAAAGCCGGCTCATCAAATTTCAGCGCCGTGACGGCGATGACGCAAATGACGCCGGAATCGCTATATAAGGAAATCCCCGTCACAACCGTCATTGCCGTCACAAACCGAAGAAAGGGGGTGAACAAATGCGCAGCAAAAACTACGGGATCAATGTCCGTGTGACCGAGCAGGAGAAGCAGAAGCTGCTGGAAAATGCCCGGTTCTGCTCTCTGACGCTGTCGGAATACTTGCGGCGGCTGGGGCTTGGGAAAGAGGTCAAAGCGGCCATCACGGAGCGGGATTACCACCTGTTTCGGATGCTGAACGGCTTGAAAAAGGAGCTCCCACAGCTTCAGAAAGAGGAAATTATAAGCAGGCTGGAAGCAGTTTTGAATGAATTAAAGTAAGCGAGAATTACGCCTGCGCAGTCTAAGCGAGCAGACTGTTTGTACTCCTAAAGTTCAAACAGTTCCACTGCCGCCGATGCCTGCGTCATCTGAGCGAGCAGTGCGTTTTTACTCCCAGCAGGGCCGGAGCGCAAAAACACTCGTTAGGGCGTGCCCTAAGACCCCGAAAGAAAAAACTATGAAAGTGAGGACAACACAATGAGAAAATCTGATTTTACTTTACCGACACTGGACGACCTGTTCTCCACGCAGGCGGAACGGGACGACGCCAAGCTGGAGAGGGTGCGGAATATTCCACTGGCCGAGCTGCACCCGTTCAAGGGTCACCCCTTCAAGGTGCAGAACAACGAGGAGATGCAGCGGATGATCGAGAGCATCCACAAGGTGGGAGCCATCACCCCGGCGTTGGCAAGGCCGCTGCCGGACGGCGGCTATGAGCTGATCTCCGGTCACCGGCGGCTGGCGGCGTGTCAGGTGCTGGGCGTCGAGACGATGCCCGTCATCGTCCGGGAGCTGTCTGACGATGAAGCGGTGATCGCAATGGTGGATGCCAACTTGCAGCGGGAGACTATCCTGCCCAGCGAAAAGGCGTTCGCCTACAAGATGAAGCTGGATGCCATCAAGCATCAAGGTGTCACTTCTGCCCAAGTTGGGCAGAAGCTACTCAGTGTAGAAAAAGTCGCTGACGATGCCGGCGAAAGCCGTAATCAAATTAAAAGATATATTCGCCTGACCTACCTGATTCCCGAGCTGCTTTCGATGGTGGACGACGGCAAGATCGCCTTCAACCCGGCGGTGGAGCTTTCCTACTTAGACTCGTATCAGCAGCGGGCGGTGCTGGACGCGATGGTGCTGAACGACTGCACCCCGTCCCACGCCCAGAGCATCCGCCTGAAAAAGCTGGCGCAGGAGGGCTTACTGGATGACCAGATAGTCTACGCCGTGCTGGCGGAGACGAAACCAAACCAGCAGGAGCAGCTGAAATTCAAACGGGAGGAGCTGCGGAAATACTTCCCCTCCGGCTACACCGAGGAGCAGATGCGCCGGGACATCATCAAGGGGTTGGAATTGCTGAAGCGGCAGAGAGAACGGAACCGGGATGCCCGCTGATTCGTATTGATGCGGCTGTAATCAAACAAATCGCAGAATAGAGAGAACTCCAAACCGATGGTATACTGATGCTGTCGGTTTGGAGTTCTGTTCTGCAAATACAAAGGACAGGAGGAAATGAAATTGGTAGCAGGACATCTGACATTGAAAAACGGCAGGTATTACGCCGTGCTGAACTATAGAAACGCCGGAGGGCAGCGGAAAACGAAATGGATCGCACTGGGGCTTCCCGAAAAGGGCAACAAGCGCAAGGCGGAGGCGGAGCTGGCGAGGCTCCGGGCGGAGTTTGAGCCGCCCAAAGAGGTGGGCGACCTGAGCAGCGATATGCTGTTTGCCGATTATCTGTTGGAATGGCTGGAGATCGCCAAGGGACGGCTGGCTGTGGCAACATACAGTTCTTACGCCGCAATGATCAAGAAGCCAGTCGGACCGTACTTCCGCCAAAGGAATCTGACCTTGCGGGAGCTGGAAGCCCGACACTTGCAGATGTTTTATTCCGAAATGCTCAGAAAGGTAAAGCCGAATACGGTCATCCACTATCACGCGATTATCCACTCGGCGCTGAAATATGCGGTCAAGACCGATATGCTGGTGCAGAATGTGGCGGACAAGGTGGATAGGCCAAAGAAAAACAGCTTTCAGCCGGTTTTCCTTTCGGCAGAGGAGATGCAGAAGATGTTTGAAGCTCTCCGGGGCACCAAGCTGGAGCTGCCGGTGCTGGTGGCCGCTTTTTACGGATTCCGTCGGGGTGAAGTGTTGGGACTGAAGTGGGATGCCATCGACTTTGAGCGTGGAACGATTTCGGTCATACGAACCGTGACGACGATTACTCTTGATGGCAAGCAGACGGAAATTGAACAGCAGTCTGCCAAGACCAAGTCCAGTCTGCGTACCCTGCCGCTGATCGGCAGCTTCCGGGAATACTTTTTGCAGGTGAAAGAGGCGCAGGAACTCAATAAGCAGATCTGCGGCAACTGTTACAATCACGAGTATGATGGCTTTGTGTTTGTGGACGAGCTGGGCGAGCGGATGCGGGCCAATTATCTGACTTCAGCATTTCCGAAATTTCTGGAGAGTCACGGCCTGCGCCGGATGCGCTTTCACGATCTGCGGCATAGCTGTGCCAGCTTGCTGCTGGCCAACGGCGTGCCTCTCAAGCACATTCAGGAGTGGCTGGGCCACAGCGACTTCACCACCACGGCGAACATCTACGCCCATTTGGATTACAAGTCTAAAATCACCTCGGCACAGGCGATGGAGACAGGGCTTGCTCTACCGGAGGGCGGCGACTTCGGAAGTCGGTGGGGATCGATTGATGTTGGGGAGAACGGATGATTTTCTCTCCGAAAAAGTGAAAGAGCACGGAATTGCCCGTTTCGGAAAAAGGAAAGAGCCTGTAATCGGCTTGATTACAGGCTCTTGATGGCGGAGCGAGTGGGATTCGAACCCACGGTACCGTGAGGTACAACTGATTTCGAGTCAGTCCCGTTATGACCACTTCGATATCGCTCCGTGTCTATTTCCGCCCGCTATTCTCGTCGTTTCCAAAGCACTCAAAAATCCTTTGGAGAGAAAAGCAGGAGAGAAAGCTAAAAAATATTCGATTTGAATTTTTGGAAACCCGGAATTAGCAAGGGTTTTCGAGGGGATGAAATTCCCAGCTTCTGCCGAAATTTCGAGTCAGCCCCGTTATGACCACTTCGATACCTCTCCGTGTATGTCAAACACGGTCAGAACACCTTGAACCTCAAAAAAGAGGAAAAACCAAAATGTTAGAACGGCGTGTTAGAACAGCGAAATATTTAGTTTTTAGAACCCGCGAAAACCCTTGAAAACAAAGGGAAACGGGTGGACGAAAAAGCCTAAGCTGCGGAGGATTTCAAGTCAGCCCTGTTATGACCACTTCGATGCCGCTGCGTATGGAGGCTTTGACCCACCTATCATACCACAAATTTTCCCGCCGTGCAACAGGTATTGCCGCATATTTTTCTTTGCCGCCGCATGAGATGATAGGGAGGAGGGAATCGCTATGAAACCGAAGATCTATCTCTATGGGACAAGCGGCCAGTACGGCAACTATCTGGCGGCACTGACGGAGGCGGGGGCGGAGCCGGTGCTGAGCCGGGACCTGTTCCGGGCCTGCGGCTGCGACGGGCTGCTGTTGCCCGGCGGCGGGGACATCGGGGTCACGCTGGAGGCCACGGACAGCTTTCTTATCCGGTCCTTTGCCGACAGCGGCCGCCCCATTCTGGGCATCTGCCGGGGGATGCAGGCACTGAACGTCTTTTTCGGTGGTACGCTCCACACCTGCATCCCCGGACACCAGCAGGCGCAGGGGGATCTGATCCACCCCACACGGGCCAGAGGACTGCTTTCGCAGCTGCTGGGGCCGGCCCCGCTGGTAAACAGCAACCACCATCAGGCGGTGCGGGTGCTGGGGGAGGAGCTGTGCCTTTTGCAACAGGCGGCCGACGGCACCATCGAGGGCTTCTGCCATGAGACGCTGCCCATTTTAGGCGTGCAATGGCACCCGGAGCGCCAGAGCGGCGCCCGCCTGCGGGCGGATGCGGTGGATGCCGGGCCGCTGCTGCGGTATTTTGTGGGCCAATGCAGTTGCAAATCTGCGCCGGGACTGGTACACTGTGAGAAAAGGGGGGAGGCTGATGAAAGCCACCACACGGGAACTAAATCTGGAGCTGGGTCGGCCTACGGCGGATGAAGCTCTGCGGCGGCTGGAGGCGGAGTTGGAAGCGGCCCGCCATATGAACACGCCGCTGCTGAAGCTGATCCACGGGTACGGCTCCTCCGGCAAGGGCGGGCGCATCCGTACGGCCAGCCGGAAATACCTGCTGGCCCAGCAGGAGAAGGGGCGCATCGCCGCTGTGGTGCCGGGGGAGCGTTTTACCATCTTCGATGAGACCACCCGCCGGGCCTTGCAGCAGTATCCCCATCTGCGGCAGGACCGGGATCTGGAGCGGGAGAACATGGGCGTGACCTTCGTGTTCATGCGCCGCTTCTGAGGAAAAACCGCTATACCACATATATTTAATACGGAGGAATGGATCATGGAACGTACCTATGCAGAATACGCCGCCCGGCAGGCCATGGAGCTGCTGGCTATCGATAGCCCCACGGGCTTCACGGCCCGTGCGGCAGATTGGGTGCAGCGGGCCTTTGAAGAGCTGGGCTATACCGCCCGGCGCACCGTCAAGGGCGGCGTGCTGGTGGATCTGGGCGGTCGGGGCGAGGGCCTGCTGCTGGAGGCTCACGCCGACACGCTGGGCGGCATGGTGGCGGAGGTGAAGAATAGTGGCCGCCTGCGCCTGACGCCCTTGGGCGGGATGCGGGCGGAAAACGGCGAGGCGGAGAACGTCCGGGTCTACACCCGTGGCGGGCGGGTGCTGGAGGGAACCTTCCAGCTGTGCAACGCCTCCGTCCACGTCAACGGCCAGTACGGCGACACCAAGCGCACCTTCGACAGCTGCGAGGTGGTGCTGGACGAGGACGTGAAGTCCGCCGAGGAGACCCGCACGCTGGGGGTCGAGGTGGGGGATGTGGTGTGCTTCGAGCCCCGCACCCGCCTCACCGCCTCTGGCTATATCAAGAGCCGCTTTCTGGACGACAAGCTGTCGGTGGGCATCCTGCTGGGCCTGGCCAAGTACCTTAAGGACACCGGCACAGTCCCCCAGCGCCATGTATACCTCCATGTGACGGTATACGAGGAGGTGGGCCACGGCGGCGCCGCCAATGTCCCGCAGGGGGTGACGGAGGCCATCAGCGTGGATATGGGCTGCGTGGGCGAGGGGCTGCAATGCACCGAGCGGCAGGTATCCATCTGTGCCAAGGACTCCGGCGGCCCGTACAGCTATGAGGTGGTGGGCAAGCTCATTGATGCCGCTCGCCGCACCGGGGCAGACTATGCAGTGGATGTGTATCCCCACTACGGCTCCGATGTGGAGGCGACCCTGTCGGCAGGCCATGACCTGCGCCACGGGCTCATCGGCGCCGGGGTCTACGCCAGCCACGGCTATGAGCGCAGCCATGTGGACGGCGTGTGGAACACCCTGAAGGTGCTGGCGGGCTATCTGGAGGCGGACGGTGTCCGGTAACGCCTTCCCGCCCCGGCCCCACCTTACCACCCCACGCCTGACGCTGAATGCCCTGACCCCGGCAGACTGCGGAGACTATGCCGCCCTGTGCCGGGATACCCGGCGCAACCGCTGGTGGGGCTACGACTACCGGGAGGAGCAGCCCCATCCCCCGGAGGAGTGGTTCCTGCAGGCGTCGGAGGAGGACTACGCCGCCGGGCGGGAGCTGGGCCTTGCGGTGCGGCTCCGGGGCCGGTGCATCGGGGAGGTGGTGTTCACCCACTTCGACGGCTGCGGCACGGCGGAGCTGGGCTGCCGCATCGCTGCCGCCTATGCCGGCCACGGCTACGGCACCGAGGCATTTGCCGCCGCTCTGGCGTGGGGCCTGAAGGGCTGGGATCTGCGGCGGGTGACGGCCAAATGCTTCCGGGAGAATCATCCCTCCCGGCATATGCTGGCCGCCTGTATGGACCCCGCCGGTGAGGACGAGACGTACTTCTATTTTGAAAAACATATGGGATGAATCGCTGCCACAGCTGTCCGAAAAGGGGAGCTGTGGCAGTTTTTTGCATATTCCCCGGCAGAAATTCCCATACTACCTCCAAACGCAAGGCGGAGGAGACGGCATGAAACGGGTGAAGGATGCATTTGACGAAAGGGCGGCGGCGCTGGACGGCCTGCTGGGGGTGGGGCGCAGCTTCGACATGATCGGGCGGACCCTGCGGATCGGCGGCCGCCGAGCCAGACTATGGGTGGTCAACGGCTACGCCGACGACACAGTGCTGGAGCGGGCTATCTCCGCATGGCTGCCCATCCCGTCGCTGGAGGACGTGGGGACATTGCAGGCCTTTGCCGACCGCTACGTCAGCGTCTGCGACGCAGCAGTGGAGACGGACCGGCTGAAGGCGGTGACGTCGGTATTCGCCGGCAAGACCCTGCTCGTCATCGACGGCTTCTCCGGCGGCGTGGTGCTGGATGCCAAGCAGTTCCCCCTGCGCTCCGTGGAGGAGCCGGATACCAGCAAGGTGCTGCGGGGCAGCCACGACGGCTTCGGGGAGAGCGTCATGAAGAACGCTGCCCTGCTGCGCCGCCGCATCCGGGACTCGCAGCTGACGCTGGAGTCTTTGCAGGTGGGGACCCGCTCCCGGACGGACGTGGTGCTGTGTTACATGGAAAACCGGGTGGACCGGAAGCTGCTGGACCAGCTGCGAAAAAAGCTGGAGGCCATGGACGTGGGCTCTACCGCCATGAGCCAGGAGAGCGTGGCGGAGGCCATCGCCCCGCCCCAATGGTGGAATCCCTTTCCTAAGACCCGCTACACCGAGCGGCCGGATGTGGCGGCGGCCTCGGTGCTGGAGGGGGATATCCTGCTGATGATCGACAACACTCCGGCAGTGATGCTGCTGCCGTGCAGTCTGTTCCGGTTTCTGGAGGAGGTCAACGACTACTATTTCCCACCGCTGGTGGGGACGTATCTGCGGATCGTCCGGGTCATCGTGTTGCTTCTTACACTATTCGTGACGCCGCTGTGGTATCTGCTGGTGAAGTCGCCGGATACCCTTCGCCAGAGCCTGCACTTTCTCCTGATCGAGGACGAGTACTATGTGCCGCTGATCCTGCAGCTGCTGCTGGTGGAGTTCATTATCGACGTGCTGAAGCTGGCCTCCCTCAACACCCCGGATGTGCTCAGCAACTCCTTCAGTATGCTGGGTGCGCTGATCTTAGGGGACTTTGCGGTGCAGGCCCGGTGGCTGGTGCCTGAGGTACTGGTATATATGGCCTTCGTGGCCATCGCCAACTACGCCCAGCACAGCTACGAGATGGGCTACGCCGTGAAGCTGTGCCGCATGGCGCTGCTGCTGCTCATCTGGCTGTTTGACTGGTGGGGATTCATCGGCGGTATTCTGGGGATTCTGGCCCTCATCGCCAGCACCCGTCCCCTTATCGGAAAAGGGTACCTCTATCCCCTGATCCCCTTCAACGGCAAGGACCTGTGGGCCCTGCTGCATCACCGCCCCATTGACCGGAATAACAGCTGAGGGTTGCAAAATTTCCAAAAACAAGGCCGTCCCACTTGTCAGCGGGGCGGCTTTGTGCTATTCTTAGCATGGTTTTTTGTATAAAGACGCATTTCTGCGGAGAGAGGAGAGAAGATCGTGGCGCAGCTGAGCAAGAAGCGCCTGTTCCTGCTGGATATGGACGGCACCATCTATCTGGATGAGCAGCTCTTCGACGGCGTGACGGAGTTTTTGCGATACGTCCGGCGCATAGGGGGACGGTATCTGTTCCTCACCAACAACTCCTCCCGTGGCGTGGAGGGGTACATAGAAAAGATGCACCGGCTGGGTATTGACACCTGCCGGGAGGATTATCTGACCTCCGTGGATGCCACCATCCGTTATCTGCGGGCGAGCCTGCCGGGAAGGATCTGCTATGTGGCGGGAACGGCGTCCTTTATGGATCAGCTGGCGCAGGCGGGCATCCCCGTGACCCGTGACCGGGAGCAGGCGGAGGTGCTGCTGTGCGGCTTCGACACGGAGCTGACCTTTCAGAAGCTGGAGGACGCCTGCATCCTGCTGAACCGGGGCGTCCCCTTCATCGCCACCAATCCGGACTGGGTCTGCCCTACATGGTACGGCTCCGTGCCGGACTGCGGCAGCGTGTGCCGGATGCTCACCACCGCCACCGGGCGGGAGCCCACCTTCATCGGCAAGCCCCAGCCGGAGATGGCGAGGCTGGCCATGGAGCGGACAGGCTTTTCCCCGGAGCAGACGGTGCTGCTGGGGGACCGGCTCTATACCGACATCGCCTGCGGCGTTAACGCAGGCATTGATACCGTGTTCGTCCTGTCTGGCGAAGGCACGCAGGCGGATATTGCCGCCTATCAGATCCACCCCACCTGGGTGTATCCCGACATCGGTACCCTGTACCGGGAACTGGAGGAGACTGTATGAAACTCAACTACAAGCGGATCATTCTGGTGGGCTTTGCCTTCTTCCTGATCCAGGCCTTCTGGCAGGCGTATGACAATACCATCCCCATGATCCTCACCAACAAGTTCGGCATGAGTCAGGCATGGTCCGGCGCCATTATGGCGCTGGATAACGTGCTGGCCCTGTTCATGCTGCCGCTGTTCGGCGCCATCTCCGACAAGCACCACAGCAAGTGGGGCCGCCGGACGCCCTTCATCGTGGTGGGTACCCTCATTGCCGCCGTGATGCTCATTGCCCTGTCTTTCGTGGATAACGCCCAGCTGCACCACATCTCCGATGTGGCCGCCATCGACGACCCGGCGGCGCTGGAGACCATCTACGACCGGGAGGCGGATGAGACGCTGCTGACCCCCGGCGGCCAAAAGTTTGTGCTCAGCCGCCAGTTTACCAAGGAGGAGTTCACCCAGATCCGCAGCCAGATCACCGTGGACGGTGCCGCCGTCACCAACCCCGACTACACCAACTACGTGATGCCGGCCCGGCAGGCCTGCGCTTGGGACGCCACCGCCAAAAGCCCGGTGACGCTGGTGTTCTTCATCGCTCTGCTGCTGGTGATCCTGGTATCCATGTCGGTGTTCCGCTCCCCGGCGGTGGCGCTGATGCCGGATGTGACCTTAAAGCCTCTGCGCTCCAAGGCCAATGCCGTCATCAACCTCATGGGCTCCGCCGGCGGGATTCTGGTGCTGGTGCTGGGGATGGTGTTCGCCACCTCTGCCGTCCGCAACTCCCTGATGAGCTATACCGGCTATTTCGCCGTCATTGCCGCCATCATGCTGGCGGCGCTGGTGGTGTTCATGCTGACGGTGCGGGAGAACGAGTGGGCCGCCGAGATGCAGCAGCAGTCGGTGGAGCTGGGGCTGGAGGATAAGGAGGAGGCCGCCACCGGCGAACGGAAGCTGTCAGTGGACGAGGTGAAATCCCTGATCTTCCTGCTGCTGTCCATTGTGCTGTGGTTCTTTGGCTACAACGCCGTGACCAGCAAATATTCCGTCTACGCCAGCAATATCCTCCACAAGGATTATAACCTGACCCTGATCATCGCTCAGGCGGCAGCCATCATTTCCTATCTGCCGGTGGGCTTCATCGCCTCCAAGGTGGGTCGGAAAAAGACCATTCTGGCGGGTGTTGTCATGCTGACCGCTGCCTTCACCACCGCCTCCTTCATGAGCGCCGAAAGTCCTACCATGCTCATGAACGCCATGTTCGCTCTGGCGGGTATCGCATGGGCCACCATCAACGTCAACTCCTTTCCCATGGTGGTGGAGATGTGCTCCGGCGGCAACGTGGGTAAGTACACCGGCTTTTACTACACCGCCTCCATGGCGGCGCAGGTGGCCACGCCCATGCTCTCCGGCCTGCTGATGGACCGGATGGGAATGCACGTGCTGTTCCCCTATGCCGCCCTGTTCACGGCGCTGGCCTTTGTGACCATGCTGTTCGTCCGCCACGGCGACAGCAAGCCGGAGGTCAAACGGGGGCTGGAAGCTCTGGATGAAATGGAGGACTGACGCCAAATGCCTGTTGTCATTGTACTGCTGGTACTGATCATTCTGGCGGAGCTGTTTCTGCTGATGCTGCGCTGCCGCCGGGAGCATCCCGGCTGGAAGCTGCTGCGGCAGTACCGCTACGCCCACCGGGGCTACCATGATAAGCCCCACATTCCGGAAAACTCCATGGCGGCCTTCCGCCGGGCCATTGAACACGGCTACGGTGCTGAGCTGGACGTCCATCTGATGAAGGACGGCCGCTTGGCGGTGATCCACGACGCCAGTCTCAAGCGCACCGCCGGGGCGGACGTTCTGGTGGAGGACCTGACGGCAGAGGAGCTGAAGCAGTACCGTCTGGAGGGGACGCAGGAGCAGATCCCCCTTCTGGAGGAGGTGCTGCCCCTGTTCCAGGGGAAAACGCCCCTCATCATCGAGCTGAAGGCAGAGCGGGGCAACCACGCCCAGCTGGCGGAGGCCACCTGCACCATGTTGGACCGGTTCCGGGTGAATTACTGCATCGAGTCCTTCGACCCCCGGTGCATCCTGTGGCTGAAAAAGCATCGGCCCCTGATCATCCGGGGCCAGCTGTCGGAGCAGTTCCTGCGCCACGGGGAGTCCGGCGGCGGACACGGAAGGCTTACCATGTGGCTGCTGGGGAATCTGCTGACCAACGTGGCTACCCAGCCGGATTTCATCGCCTATCGGTTCTCCGACCGGGAGAATCTGTGCCTGCGGCTGTGCCATAAAGTATATCATGTACAGGAGGTCAACTGGACCATCCGAGCGAAGGAAGAAATGGAAGCTGCGGAGCAGGCGGGGAACCTCGTCATCTTCGAGTGCTTCGATCCGGAGGTGTAAGCCATGCGAGTCATCACAGGAACGGCCAGAGGTCGGCGGCTCAAGGAGCTGCAGGGGATGGAGACCCGTCCCACCACCGACAAGGTCAAGGAGAGCCTGTTTTCCATCATCCAATTTGACATCGAGGGCCGCCGGGCGCTGGATCTCTTTGCCGGCACCGGCCAGCTGGGCATCGAGGCCCTGAGCCGTGGAGCGGCGGAGGCGGTATTTGTGGACCGGCGGCCGGACGCCGTGCGTCTGGTGCAGGAGAATCTGGCCCTGTGCGGCTTTACCGATCGGGCCAGAGTGAAGTCCGGGGATGCGCTGGCGTATCTCAAAAGCGGGGAGAAGTTCGACCTGATCTTTCTGGACCCGCCCTACGCCGCCGACCTGCTGGAGCAGGCCCTTACCGCCATCGCTTCGTTTGACATTTGCCGGGAGCATGGTATAATTGTGGCGGAGAGCGCCGCCGATAAGGTGCTGCCGGAGCTTCCAGCGCCCTATCGCCTGTATCGGGAATACCGCTACGGAAAGATCAGACTGTCGGTGTATCACCGCAGCGGAAACGAGGACGAGACCACATGAAAACAGCCATCTATCCCGGCAGCTTTGACCCCATCACGCTGGGACATCTGGATATCATCCGCCGCAGCGCCCCCTGCTTCGACCGGCTCTATGTCTGTGTCATGGTGAACTGCGACAAAAAGCCTATGTTCTCCCCGGAGCAGCGGTTGGAGCTGATTCGCCGCTCGGTGGCGGACCTGCCCAATGTGGAGGCGGAACTTTACAGCGGCCTGCTGGCGGATTACGCCCGGCAGAAGGGAGCGGGCATTCTGGTGAAGGGCGTCCGCAACACCACGGATTTTGATTTGGAGTATCAACAGGCGGCCATCAACCGGGGCATCTGTCCGGAGCTGGAGACGCTGCTGCTGCCGGCCAGTCCGGCCTATCAGCACTTCAGCAGCACTATGGTGCGGGAGATGATCCGGTACGGCCAGCCTTTGGAGAAATATGTTCCCGCCCCGGTGGCGGAGGAACTGAAAGGGAGGTAAACCTTATGGAAGAGAAGGATGTGCAGCGACTGCTGGATATGCTTTACAGCATGATCGACGAGGCCAAGAGTGCGGCCTTCAGCTCGGATAAGTGCGTCATCAGCCGTGATGAGGCACTGGATCTGCTGGACGATATCCGGGCCAAGCTGCCGCTGGAGATCAAGAAGGCGCAGGAGCTGGTGCGGGCGCGGGAGGAGTATGTGTCCTCCGCCAAGAAGGAAGTGGAGAAGATGCTGCGTCAGGCGGAGTTGGACGCCAAGGTCATCGTCTCCGAGAGCGAGACCCTGCAGCAGGCCCGCCGCAAGAGTTCCGAGATCATTCGTCGGGCCGAGGAACGCAGCAAGGAGCTGTACCACGTGGCCAACACCTACACCGAGGACGCTCTGCGCCGGACGGAGGAGGCCATTCAGGCGGCGCTGGACGAGGTGTAGGAGTCCCGTGTCCGGTTCCGGGCCACCTCCAACGAGCAGATGCAGGCCAATCAGGAGAAGCTGCGGGAGCGGAGATCCGCCTCGGAGCAACCCCAGAGCGACGAGGATGCTTGACGAAATTTTCGGCTGATTTTTGTGCAATTTTATTGAAAAACCACATAGCGCAAGAAGGGACGGGTGAGAGCTTGTCCCTTCTGTCGTTTGCGGAAGAAAACGGGCGAATATCTTGTAGTAATAATAAATGGCGGGTACTATATATAGTGCCCGCCATTTTTGCCTCTTTCGGCACTGAAACGAATGTTCTGGAAAACGGAGAAAATGATGGAAATAATGAAAAAAACCACGGGTTTTGCTTACAAAAGCCGGAAAAATGGTACTTGCAATCGGCGGAGAAATCCTGTATACTCAACGTAGCGGTGGGGAATTATGGTGCGTTTACCCATGATTGTGGTGCAAAAGCCCACAAAGTGGAGGGCCATTCCCTAAAGTGGGGCAGCTGCCCACAACGCTGAGAATTACCGAAAAAGTTGCGGGAAAGGGGTGAAACAGGCATGACGGGCCAGTATTTTCACAATATTGATGCCAAGGGCCGCCTGTTTATCCCTGCCAAGCTGCGGGAGCAGCTGGGAGATACCCTCCACGTGACGGTGGGGCAGGACGGCTGCCTGTCCGTTTATTCCGACACCGAGTGGGAGAAGTTCCAGCAAAAGCTGGACGAGCGCAACTTTACCGACGTGAAAAAGCTCCGGCTGATGTTTGCGTACATGGCGGACTGCGAGCCGGATGCACAGGGCCGCATCCTCATTCCCAACCACCTGCGCCAGCGGGCGAAGCTGGAAAAGGAAGTGGTGGTGGCCGGTATCTTCAATCGTGTGGAGATCTGGAACGCCCAGCGCTGGGCCGAGCTGGAGGAGGAGGCCTTTTCCTCCGGTTCACTGGAGCAGGCGATGGAAGAAATGGGGCTGTAAGAGATGGCGTTTGACCGCAATGCCGAGGCCGATCAGGCCTACGGCCACAAGCCGGTGCTGCTGGACGAGTGTCTGGAGGCGCTGGCCATCCGCCCCGACGGCGTCTACCTGGACGGCACACTGGGCCGGGCCGGTCACTCACTGGAGATCCTCCGCCGCCTGACGGCAGGGGGAAGGCTCATCGGTCTGGACCGGGACGGGACGGCGCTGGAGGCCGCCCGTGTCCGTTTGGCGGAGTACGCCGACCGGGTGACGCTGGTCCACAGCAACTTCAGCCGTCTGGCGGAGGTGCTGGACGACCTGCACATCGACGCCGTGGACGGGATGCTCTTTGACTTGGGTGTCTCCTCCCCACAGTTGGACGATGCAGAGCGTGGATTTTCCTATATGCACGACGCCCCGCTGGATATGCGGATGGACCGCACGGCGGGTCTGACGGCACGGGACGTGGTCAACGGCTGGAGTTATGAGGAGCTGCGGCGCATCCTGTTTGAATACGGCGAGGAACGCTATGCCCCCGCCATCGCCCGGCACATCGTGGAGCGCCGGGAAAAGGCACCCATCGAGACTACGGGGCAGCTGGTGGAGGTGATCCGCTCCGCCATGCCTCCGGCGGCGCTGCGGGAGAAGCAGCACCCCGCCAAGCGGAGCTTTCAGGCCATCCGCATCGCTGTCAACGGCGAGCTGGAGGAGCTGCCGCCCATGCTGCGTGCAGCGGCGCAGCGGCTGCATCCCGGCGGACGGCTGGCGGTGATCTCCTTCCACTCGCTGGAGGACCGCATCATTAAGAAAACCATGCAGGAGTTGGCCACCGGCTGTACCTGCCCGCCCAATTTCCCGGTGTGCGTCTGCGGCAAGAAGCCGCAGATGAAGCTGGTGAGCCGCAAGCCCATCGTGGCCACGGAGGCGGAGCTGACCTACAATCCCCGTGCCCGGAGCGCCAAGCTGCGGGTGGCGGAGAAGCTATAAACGAGAAAGCGGGGGCCTGTCCCCCTGACCATACAGAGGATACGGAAAGGAGCTGCCGTCATGGCACAACAGAGGAGACGACCCAACACAATGGTATATGGGAATCTGGCCTACGATCTGGATACACTGGCCAGCCAGCGGCAGCTGGAGGAGGCAGCCCGCCCGGAGCGGCAGTCCCAGCCCCAGCAGGCGCCCCGTCACCGGACGGCGGCCCGTCCCCGGCAGCGGGTGTCCCCCTTGGTCCTGTGTGCCGTGGGTGCGCTGGCAGCCATGGCGGCGGTGCTGGTCATGGGCTACATCCAGCTGACGGCGGTCACCGGATCCATCAGCGACCTGCAGGAGCAGGTCAGCCAGCTGGAGGATCAGCGGGTGAGCCTGGTGATGGACTATGAGCGCACCTTCGATATGGCCAAGATCAAGGAGGCCGCCGAGGCGGCGGGCATGAAGAAGCCCACCGCCGGACAGGTGGAATACGTGGAGCTGGGCGGCGGCAGCAAGGCAGAGGTCTATCAGGCCGAGAGCGACAGCCTGCTGAGCCAGCTGACCCACAGCGTGAAAAACGGTGTCGGCGCTCTGGTGGAATATTTCCGCTGAGCGACGCCATATAGTGGACCATACGCAAGGAGTAAGAAGGTGACTTCTTGCTCCTTGCCTGACATTGCGGCGGCGCAGACCGCAGGGAGCGGAGCATGGCAGAAAACAGAAGGAAAAGTGAAAACATCCGGCGGGCCAACCGGGTCATCCAGACCCGTACCTTTGTGCTGATGCTGGTGCTGGGCGTGGCGGTGTTTCTGGTGCTGGCCCTGAAGCTGTATCAGCTGCAGATCAAGCAGCACGACTACTACCAGAGCAAGGCGCTGGATCAGCAGACCCGCAGCACTGTGGTGACGGCCTCACGAGGCACCATCTACGACCGCAACGGCAACGAGCTGGCGGTATCGGCCACGGCGGAGACGGTGTTCCTCTCTCCCAAGGAACTGGCGGAGGAGCTGGAAAAGCCTGAGACCAAGTGGACCAAGGAGAGTCTCTCCGCCGGCCTGAGTCAGCTGCTGGGTGTGACGCAGGAGAGTATTCTGGAGCAGATGGAGCGTACCTATTCCCAGTACGAGGTGGTGAAGCTCCGGGTGGACGAGGACACGGCCAACGCCGTCCGGGAGCTCCTCAATGACAACGAGGTCCACGGCGTGTATCTGGAGACCGATGCCAAGCGCTACTATCCCTATGGCTCGCTGGCGGCCCACGTCATCGGCTTCGTGGGAACGGACAACACCGGCCTCTATGGACTGGAGGCCCAGTATGAGGAGGAACTGCAGGGCCAGACGGGTCTGGTGGTCAGCGCCAAGGACAACGGCGGCAACGCCCTGCCCTATGAATACGAGCAGTACTACGCCTCCCACAACGGCGACGATCTGGTGCTGACGCTGGATACCAACGTCCAGTACTATCTGGAGAAATACGTCAAGGAGATGGCGGACCAGTTCGAGGCTGCCAACGGCGCCACCGGCATCGTCATGGACGTCAAGACCGGCGGCGTGCTGGGCATGGTGTCCTACCCCAACTACGATCTGAACAACTACTCCGAGGTGTCGGACGCCCGCCTGAAGGCGGCCATTGAGGACGGCAGCGCCTCACTGGCGGATCAGCAGCTGCGCCAGTGGCGCAACAAGGCCCTCAACGACACCTATGAGCCCGGCTCCACCTTCAAGATCCTGACGCTGTCGGCAGCGCTGGAGGAGGGCGTGGTGGATATGAGCTCCACCTTTGAATGCTCCGGCTCCATCACCGTCATGGGCCAGACCATCCACTGCAGCAACACCAGCGGCCACGGGCATCAGACCCTGAAGGAGGCCACCGGCAACTCCTGCAACCCCGCCTTCATCAACTGCGGGCTGGGGCTGGGAACAGATACCTTCTACGAGTATATGCGCTCCTTCGGCCTGCTGGAAGGCTCCGGCATCGATCTGGCCGGCGAGGCCACCGGCATCTTCATGGCCCAGAGTGACTTCTCCCAGCTGGATCTGGCCTGCTACGCCTTCGGCCAGAACTTCAACGTGACCCCCATCTCCCTCATCGCCGCACAGGCCGCCTGCATCAACGGCGGCTACCTGTACCAGCCCCATGTGGTGGAGCAGATCCGGGACAGCAGCGGCGCTGTGGTGTATCAGCACGACAACACCCCCCTGCGTCAGGTAGTCAGCCAGCAGACCTCCGCCACGGCCCGTGAGTGCCTGGAGTATGTGGTCTCCGATGGCGGCGGCCGCAACGGACAGGTGAAGGGCTACCGCATCGGCGGCAAGACCGGTACGGCGGACAAGGGCAAGACCGGCGACGTGGTGGTGTCCTTCGTGGCCTTTGCCCCGGCGGACGATCCACAGATCATCATGCTCATCGCCATGGACTCCCCCGCCCGTGACACCGGCACCTACCCCTCCGGCGGCGCCATGGTGGCTCCGGTGGCCAGCAAGATCATGGCGGAGATCCTCCCCTATCTGGGCATCGAGCCCACCTACACTGCTGAGGAGCTCATGGGTGCCGACACCACCGTCCCCTATGTGGTGGGCATGACCCGTGAGGAAGCCCAGCAGCGGGTGAAGGATCGTGGCTTCGGCTGTCAGATCGTCGGCGACGGCGATACCATCACCGACCAGACCCCTGCCGGCGGGGCCATCATCCCCGGCAACGCCACGGTGATCCTCTATGCCGGGGCGGAGAAAGCCACAGAGCTGTGTACTGTCCCCAACCTGCTGGGCCGGACGGCGTCGGAGGCCAATTCGCTGGCCAGCAACGCCGGACTGATCCTGCGCTTCACCGGCGCCACCAACAGCACCTCCGGCAGCATCGTGGTACTGAATCAGGATGTGGAGGCCGGTGCTCAGGTGGAGCCCGGCACCGTCATCAGCGTGCAGCTGGGCGATACCAGCCTCAACGACTGAGCCAAAACAGAGCAGAAAGGAAGTCTTTTCGTGGATCTCAGGGCGCTGCTGGCGGGACTTACCTCCGCCGCCGTGCCGCAGGTGCCGGAGGTCACCGGTGTCTGCTGCGATTCACAGAGGATACGCCCCGGCGACGTGTTCGTAGCCATTCCCGGCTTCCGGGAGGATGGCCGCTGCCACATCGCCGAGGCCAAGGCACGAGGGGCCGTGTGCGTCCTGAGCCGGGAGCCGGTGCAGGAGCTGCCATGGGCCGTCGTGCAGGACCCCCGCCGTGCGCTGGCGGAGGTCAGCGCACGCCTCTACCGCCATCCGGACCGGGAGCTGGCGGTGGTGGGCGTCACCGGCACCAACGGCAAAACCACCACCACCTGTCTGGTGCGCCACATCCTCCGACAGACGCTGGGGGTGCGGGTGGGCCTGATAGGCACCATCCGGAACCTGATCGACGAGACGGAGCTGGAGACGGAGCGCACCACCCCGGAGTCCTGCGACGTCTACCGCCTGCTGCGGCAGATGGCCGACGCCGGATGCCGCTATGGGGTGATGGAGGTGTCCTCCCATGCGCTGGCGCTGGAGCGGGTACGGGGCATCACCTTCCGGGTGGGGGCCTTTACCAACCTTACACGGGACCATCTGGACTTTCACCGCACCATGGAGGACTACTGCGATGCCAAGGCGCAGCTGTTCCGCCAGTGCGAGGCCGCCGTCTGCAACGGCGACGACCCGTGGACGCCCCGGCTGCTGCAAGAATGTGCCTGCCCCGTGCTGCGCTACGGCACCGGGGATAGCAGCCGCCTGCGGGGGGAGAACCTCCGCTTGACGGCCCGGAGCGTGGCCTTTGACGCCCTTCTGGATGGGCGGCGCATCCCAGTGACCGTCCCCATTCCCGGCCGCTTCACCGTGTATAACGCACTGGCGGCGCTGGGCATCTGCCATATGCTGGGCGTTCCGCCGGAGCAGGGGGCAGCAGCGCTGCAAACGGCCTCCGGCATCAAGGGACGCATGGAGGTGGTCCCCACGCCGGGCCTGCCGTGTACCGTCCTCATCGACTACGCCCATACGCCGGATGCACTGGAAAACGTGCTGACGGCGGTGCGGGGCTTTGCCGAGGGCCGGGTGGTGGCAGTGTTCGGCTGCGGCGGCGACCGGGACCGGGAGAAGCGCCCGCAGATGGGCCGCATCGTCTCCCGGTTGGCGGATGTGGCGGTGGTCACCTCCGACAACCCCCGCTGGGAGCAGCCGGAGAAGATCATCGAGGATATCCTGCCGGGCCTGACCGGCCCCGCCGAGAGCGTCGTCATCTGCGACCGGCGGGAGGCCATCGGCTGGGCACTGAAGAACAGCCGCCCCAAGGACGTTATCGTCCTGTGCGGCAAGGGCCACGAGACGTATCAGGAGGTGTGCGGCGAAAAGCGGCACATGGATGAGCGGGAGCTGGTGGCGGCATACACCAACGGATAACACCGCCCTGCGGGGCGAGAGGGAGAGAAGAATATGTATATTATACTGGCAGGCGTTATCAGCCTTATCGTGACACTCATCGCAGGAAAGCTGCTGATCCCGGCACTGGTGAAGCTGAAGGCGGGGCAGAGCATCAAGGAGATCGGTCCCACCTGGCACATGAACAAGCAGGGGACCCCCACCATGGGCGGTCTCATGTTCATCATCGGCATCGGCGTGGCCATTCTGGCGGCGGGCTGGCCGGAGATGCTGGAGGGCCGCTTCACCCACCTGTATGTCTACGCCTTTGCACTGGTGTTCGGCGTCATCGGCTATATCGACGACTATCAGAAGGTGAAGCACCATCAGAATACCGGCCTGACGGCCCCTCAGAAGTTCATTCTCCAGCTGGCGGCGGCGGTGGCCTTCCTGTGCCTTATGCGCTACGAGGGGATGCTGAGCCCCAACCTGTATATCCCCTTCTTCAACACCCACATCGTCATGAACTGGGTGGTGTATATGATCTTCGCTGCCTTCGTCATCGTGGGTACGGTGAACGCCGTCAACATCACCGACGGACTGGACGGCCTGTCCTCCAGCGTGACGCTGCCGGTGGCGCTGTTCTTTGCGGTGATGGGTGCCGTGTGGGGCGGTTTCACGCAGCTGGGTGTCTTTGCCGGGGCCATGTTCGGCGGCCTGCTGGGCTTTCTGTACTATAATCACTATCCCGCCAAGGTGTTCATGGGCGATACCGGCTCCCTGTTTCTGGGGGGTGCCATTGCGGCGCTGGCCTTCGCCTACGATATGCCGCTGATCCTGCTGCTGGTGGGCTTCGTGTACCTGTGCGAGACCCTGTCCGATATCATACAGGTGGCCTACTTCAAGGCCACCCACGGCAAGCGCATCTTCAAGATGGCGCCGCTGCACCACCACTTCGAGATGTGCGGCTGGAACGAGAAGAAGATCGTGGCGGTGTTCACCGCCGTCAGCGCCCTGATGTGCCTGCTGGCCTATTGGGGCGTGGCCGACCGCTTCTCCCTGTAACGCTTCACTGACATTCTGTGGGAAAGGAGGGATCCCTATGCCCAATACGGTACGCCGCCCCGACGACGACAGACGCCGCCGGGAGGCCCAGCGCCGCCGCCAGCGAGAGGAGGCGGAACGCAGGGAGCAGGCCCGCACCAGCCGGGACCGCCGGCAGCGCACCACACAGCTGGAGCGCCAGTCTCTCATGGGACCCATGGATCTTCCCTTCCTGCTTCTGACACTGCTGCTCACCGGCGTGGGGCTGGTGATGGTGTTTTCCGCCAGCTTCCCCTCGGCCTATTATGAGACCGGCGACGGGGCATACTACTTCAAACGCCAGCTGATCTTTGCGGTGCTGGGGCTGTTTGCCATGGTGGTCATGTCCCGCATCAACTACCAGCGGCTGCGAGGGGCCTCCAAGCTGCTGCTGGGCTTTGCCGTCTTCCTGCTGGTGCTGGTGATCGTGCCGAAGAACCCTCTGGCCATCACCAACAACAACGCCACCCGCTGGCTGGGGACGGAGGGTTTCTCCTTCCAGCCCTCCGAGATCGCCAAGCTGGCGGTGGTGGTCTACTTTGCCGACAGTATCTCCAAGAAAAAACGGAAAATGGAGACCTGGCGCTACGGCGTCGTGCCGTATCTGGCGGTGCTGGGACTGATCGCCATTCTGATGATGCTGGAGCCTCACCTGTCCGGAACCATCCTCATCGTGGGGACGGGCATCGTCATGATGATCGTGGGCGGCATCCAGCGCTGGCTGGTGGCCGCCGGTCTGGGCGGCGTGGGCATCGTGGCGGTGCTGTATGTGCAGCTGGTGGAAAAGGGCATCATTCAATACGGCAAGGGCCGTATCGATACTTGGCGTGACCCCTTCAACGAGGCGTGGTTCCACGGCGACGGCTGGCAGATCAGCCAGAGCCTCATCGCCATCGGCTCCGGCGGCCTGCTGGGCGTGGGACTGGGCAAGAGTCGGCAGAAGTTCCTCTATCTGCCGGAGGAGCACAACGATTGCATCTTTGCGGTGGTGTGTGAGGAGCTGGGCCTCATCGGGGCCTGCGTGGTGATGCTGCTGTTTGCGCTGCTGATCCTCCGTGGCTTCTGGATCGCCCTCCACGCCAAGGACCGCTTCGGCACCCTGATGGTGGTGGGCATCATGACCCTCATCAGCCTGCAGACCTTTTTGAACATTGCGGTGGTCACGGGACTGATTCCCGCCACCGGTATCTCATTGCCGTTTTTCAGCTACGGCGGCACGGCTCTGGCGCTGCAATTATTTGAGATGGGCATCGTGCTCAGCGTATCCCGCCAGATCCCGGCGCCCCGCAACGGTTAGGAGGAAGCTATATGAACGTGATCTTTACCTGCGGCGGCACGGCGGGCCATGTGAACCCGGCGCTGGCGCTGGCGGGCTATATGCAGGAGCGGCATCCGGATCTGCGGGTGCTGTTTGTGGGAACGCCCCGTGGTATGGAGCGGGGGCTCATCGAAAAGGCGGGATACGACTTCCGCTCCATCGAGGTCTCCAGCTTTCAGCGGTCCCTGTCTCCGTCGGGCATCGCCCACAACGTGAAAAGCCTTAAAAATCTGGCGTTGGCCGGATCCAGAGCCCGTGCCATCCTCCGGGACTTCCGCCCCGATCTGGTGGTGGGGACCGGCGGCTACGCCAGCTATCCCATGGTGAAATACGCCGCCAAGGAGGGCATCCCCACGGCAGTCCACGAGTCTAACATGGTCCCCGGGCTCACCACCAAAATGCTGGAGGGCTATGCCGGGTGCATCATGGTGGGCTTCGAGGAGTGCCGCCAGCACTATAAGCACCCGGAGAAGATCGTGGTCACCGGCACACCGGTGCGGGGCGACTTCTTCCGCCAGACCAGGGAGCAGGCCCGGCAGAAGCTGGGACTCACCGATGACCGGCCGCTGGCCGTCTCCTTCTGGGGGAGTCTCGGTGCACGGTTCATGAATGAGCATATGCTGGACTTCTTCCGCTTGGAGGCGAGGGACGGAATGCCCTTTCACCACATCCACGCCGCCGGCAAGGGCAGTTGGGATACCATGCGCCAGACGCTGGAGGCAGAGCAGCTGACGAAGACACCGGGACTGGATGTCCGGGAGTATATCTACGACATGGCGGATGTCATGCGTGCGGCGGATCTGGTGATCTGCCGGGCGGGAGCCTCCACCGTCAGCGAGCTGACGGCGCTGGCAGTCCCGGCGGTGATCGTCCCCTCCCCCTACGTCACCAACAACCATCAGGAGAAGAATGCCCGGATCCTGGAAAAGCACGGCGGCGCACGGGTCATTCTGGAGAAGGATGCCACCGGCGAAGCCCTCTACCGGGCCGCCGGAGAGATCCTCCGCTCTCCGGAGCTGCGCCGCAGCATGAGCGCCGGCATGGCGGAGCTGGGCATCCCCGACGCCACGGAACGCATCTATCGGACCGTCATGGCCCTGCGGAAGTAACACCACACATTGTCCCCCTGCATAGGATGGCGAAAACGCTAAGAAAGGCGGGGGCATATGAGTGCGATCATCATCCGGGGCGGGCGGCCCCTCTCCGGCAGCCTGACGGTGCAGGGGGCCAAAAACAGCGTGCTGCCCATTCTGGCAGCCACCCTTTTGAGCGGGGAGGTGTGCCGCATCCGGCACTGTCCCCGTCTGCGGGACGTGGAGACGGCCATGGAGATCCTGCGGCATCTGGGCTGCCGTGCGGACTGGCAGGGCAGAGACCTGCTGGTGGACGCCGCAGACCTGACCCGTTGGGATGTGCCGGATCACCTCATGAGCCGAATGCGCTCGTCGGTGGTGTTTCTGGGAGCCATTCTTGCCCGCTGCGGACAGGCGGAAATGACCTATCCCGGCGGCTGTGAGTTGGGAGCCCGGCCCATTGACCTGCACCTTGCGGCGCTGCGGAGCATGGGGGCGGCCATTCAGGAGACCGGCGGACGGCTGGCCTGCCGCCGGGAGCGCCTTACCGGCACGGAAATCGTGCTGAGCCTCCCCAGCGTGGGAGCCACGGAGAACGCCATGCTGGCGGCCTGCGGTGCAGAGGGAACTACCGTCATCGCCAACGCCGCCCGTGAGCCGGAGATCGTGGATTTGCAGACCTTTTTGCAGAAAATGGGCGCCCATGTGCAGGGGGCGGGCAGCTCCACCGTGGTGGTGGAGGGCGGAGCACCCCTCCATGGCTGCGTACATACGGTGGTGGCGGACCGCATCGTGGCCGCTACCTATCTGGCGGCCGCCGCCGGCACCGGCGGCGATATCCGGCTGGAGGGCGTGGACTACCGTCACCTCTCCGCCGTTGCCACGATGCTGCGTCAGGCGGGATGCCGCCTCACCTGCGGCGAGACCTCCATCCGCCTGCAGGCTCCCCGGCGGCTGCAAAGCGCAGGCCCCATTCGCACGGCTCCGTATCCCGGCTTTCCCACGGACGCACAGGCGGTGCTGATGGCGTCGCTGCTGCGATCGGAGGGAGCCACCGTCTTTGTGGAGAACATCTTCGACAGCCGCTACCGCCATGTGCCGGAGATGGTGCGGATGGGAGCGGATATCCGACTGGAGGGCCGGGTGGCCGTGGTATGCGGCGTAGACCGGCTCCACGGAGCCGCTGTCCGGGCCAAGGAGCTGCGGGGCGGCGCATCGCTGGTGCTGGCGGGCCTTCAGGCGGAGGGCGAGACCGCCGTCACCGGCGTGGAGCACATTCAACGAGGATATGAAGACCTGACGGGGGAGCTGGCGCAGCTGGGTGCCGACATCCGTCAGGAGGAACGATAAAAGGAGAGCGCTTATGGCCAGACGCAGCAGAAGAAACAGACGGCGCAGCCGGGGAAGGTTTGCCTTCCTCTATCGGTTGCTGTGCTTCGTGCTGATCTGTGCCGCCATCGTGGGAGCGTTGGTGCTGTTTTTCAAGGTGGATACCATCTCCGTCAGCGGCAATGACCGCTACTCCCGTGAGACGATTTTGGCCGCCAGCGGCGTCTCGGAGGGGGATAATCTCTTTCTGCTGAATAAGTACGATGCGGCGGCCAGGATCACCGAGGCCCTGCCCTATGTAGAGTCGGTGCGGCTGAGCCGCAAGCTGCCGGGGACTCTGCGCATCGATATCGTGGAGTGCAGCGACCCGGCGGGCATTCAACAGGACGGCCATTGCTGGCTTATCAGCCCGGAGGGCAAGCTGGTGGATTCCCCCGCCGAGGCCCCAAACGGCTGCCCTATGGTCGTGGGCCTGTCCCTGACAGACCCGCAGGTGGGGAGCCTTGCGGCGGTGCCGGAGGAGCAGTCCGGGGATCTTGCCCGGCTGCTGGAGCTGCTGCGCCAGCTGCGCTCCAAGGGCATGACCGACCAGATCGGAGAGATCCGCTTCGAGGAGAGCGGCATCGTCCTGCGGTATCAGGACCGGCTGGACGTGTATCTGGACCGGGAGGATGATTTCGCCTACCGCCTGAGATATCTGGCGGCGGTGCTGGAGAAGCTGGAGGAAAACGAGACCGGCACCATCCGCTGGGATGCCGAGGGCAGCGCCCGGTTTATTCCCGGATAAGGGATTTTTTCGGGAAATCCCGTCGGAACACTTGACGGGACAGGTAAACCGTAATACAATAAACAAAATACTGTATCTTGGGTATACGGACAGAAAACGTGTCTTTGACATACAAATTACGGCAGGAGGAAGCGTCATGGCTTTTGGGTTTGAAACGGGACCGGAGAACGTGGTAAGTATCAAAGTGGTGGGCGTCGGCGGCGGCGGCAATAATGTGGTCAACCGCATGGTGCGCTCCGGCGTAAAGGGCGTGGATTTCATCGCCGTCAATACGGATAAGCAGGCGCTGAATACCTCCAGCGCCGGATATAAGCTCCAGATCGGTGAGAAGCTCACCCACGGACAGGGCGCAGGCGCCAATCCGGAGGTGGGCCAGAAGGCCGCCGAGGAGAGCCGCACCCAGCTGTCCAAGGCGCTGGAGGACACCGACATGGTGTTCATCACCGCCGGTATGGGCGGCGGCACCGGCACCGGCGCAGCCCCCGTGGTGGCGGAGATCGCACGGGAGCAGGGCGTCCTGACGGTGGGCGTGGTCACCAAGCCCTTCGGCTTCGAGGGCCAGAAGCGGATGCGCGCGGCGGAGGCCGGCATTGAGCAGCTTCGCGGCAAGGTGGACTCTCTGGTCATCATCCCCAACGAGCGGCTGAAGTACGCCACCGATCAGAAGATCACCTTCCGCAACGCCTTTGAAATTGCCGACGACGTGCTGCGCCAGGCGGTGCAGAGCATCTCCGACCTGATCCGGGACACCGGCTTTATCAATCTGGACTTTGCCGATGTCACCGCCGTCATGAAGGATGCCGGCCTTGCCCATATGGGCGTGGGCCGTGCCGCCGGCAAGGGCAAGGCCGAGGAGGCCGCCCGCATGGCCATCTCCAGCCCCCTGCTGGAGACCTCCATCAACGGCGCCAAGGGCGTCCTCATCAACGTCACCGGCTCCATGGACATCGGTCTGGAGGAGGTGGAGCAGGCCGCCACGCTGGTGCAGCAGGCGGTACATCCCGATGCCCTGACCATCTTCGGTGCCACCTTCGACGAGGAGCTGGACGACGAGATCCGTGTCACCGTCATCGCCACCGGCTTCGAGAGCAATGACCAGCAGGAAGCCCCTGCTGCCCCCGCCGCTGCCGATACGCAGCAGCCCACGCAGGATGATGCCGCTGCCCCCGCCGCCGCCCCCCAGCCTCTGGACGAGGCCGAGGGCGAGAAGGCAGAGGAGAGCGATGTGGATCGCTCCTTCGACGAGATTCTGAAGATCTTCAGCCGTGGCGATAAGTTCTGATGTTAAAAAGGACCGCAGAAAGCTCTGCGGTCCTTTTTATGCTTTCTCATGGAGAGAACTCCCACAAGCTGATTGCTTCGGATTTTGGCAAGGCAACTAATTCTTAATTGATATATTGCATATATTATACAAAATAATTGCACTATATTGACAAATGATGAGGGGCTTGATATATTGAAATTGTCAGTAGCCATCCATACGTGGAATAGAGAGGAGATGACGATTTGTCTGAGATTTCTAAAAAGGATCGTTTTACGGTGTCGGCAGTCATCTGCCTGATTTGCAATGTGCTGCTGTTCATCCATCTCTGCGGTGCAGGGGCTTACGCTGGCGGCAATCTTCATTATGAGGCGGCCAACACGCAGATGGAACGGAATGAGGAGTTTTTCCATCAGTTTTTCCTGTCGAATCATCTGATGGGGATTGCCGAAACCCTTGCCATGGTGGCTGCGCTCATTGCCTTGCTGATGGTCATCCATGTTTGGTGGAAAAGTGCCGTGGAGCGCCGGACAAAGCTGCGGGATCTCTGCATTTTCAGTGGGATCATCCTTCTGATTTCCGTCTATGAACTGGTGGCTCACGGCGGACTCACCGCCTACCGGGATGAAATGCCGCTGCACTATTTCGGTGGGTCTCCGGCCACGACCCTGCTGATTTGGCTGCCGTGTCTGGTATTGACTCTCATCCCCATGATCGTTTACTTCCGCACGAAGCGAATCACCCCGGCGGATTAAGAAATAAAAACCAGCCCCATCGTATCCATACGATGGGGCTGGTTTTTGCAGAGTGCAGCAAGCAATTTCCGTTACGTCGGAGCGCCGCCGCTCATAAGCCCCAGTTGATAAAAGGCCACGGCGCTGGCGGCGGCCACGTTCAGGGAGTCCACTCCGTGGGTCATGGGGATGCGGACCGTGTAGTCGCAGGCGGCGATGGTACCGTCGGACAGACCGTCCCCTTCGGTCCCCAGCACCACCGCCAGCTTCTCCGCCGCCATGAGCCGGGGGTCGTTCAGAAGCAGCGAGTCCTCCCGCAGGGCCATGGCCACCGTCTGGAAGCCCAGCCGCCGCAGCCGCTCCGGCCACGGAGCCTCCTCCGGCAGATACGTCCATGGAACGAGAAACACATTGCCCATGCTGACACGGGAAGCCCGCCGGTACAGGGGATCGCTCCCAGCGGCGGTGAGCAGCACCGCATCCATCCCCAGAGCGGCGGCGCAGCGGAAGATAGCCCCGATGTTGGTGGGATTCATGACATTCTCCAGCACGGCGATGCGCCGGGCGTTGGCGCACACCTCCTCCACCGTGGGGAGGGCTGGACGGCGCATGGCACACAGCATCCCACGGGTCAGGTGAAAGCCCGTCAGCCGGGTCAGCACCTCCGGCGCAGCGGTGTAGACGGGGATGTCCTCCGGGCAGCGCTCCAGCAGGGGCAGGGCCTGAGACGTCAGGTGCCGTGGCTCCATGAGAAAGGACACCGGCACGCAGCCGCTCTCCAGCGCCCGCCCGATGACCAGCGGGCTTTCTGCGATAAAGAGGGCGTTGGCGGGGTCTGCCCGGTTGACCAGCTGGTTTTCCGTCAGACGGGCGTAGACGTCCAGCTCCGGGGTGTCGAAATCGGTGATGGAGATGATGTGGGCCATGGCTGCCTCCTGCGTTTTTTCTCTATTGTAGCCGTCAAAGGCCGCTGCGTCAACGGGATATTGACTTTCCGCCGTCAAAACGGTATGATACATGCAGAATTTACAATACAGGGGAAGGTACGATGGCAGAGAGGATCACCGCACGAAAGAGGCAGGCCATGGAGATGCGCCGCCGGATCCAGGAGACGGCGCTGGATCTGTTTGACCGGGAGGGCTTTGAAAACGTCTCCGTGGAGGAGATCGCACAGGCCGCCGGCTGCTCCGTGGGCAATATCTATCACTACTTCAAAAGCAAGGACGAACTGGCCATCCAGCTGACCCAGCACGTGGACGAGGCGTATCAGGTGCTGGAGCAGGCGTATCTGGCGGACACCGATCGCTCCGGCCGAGAGAAGCTGTTGGACTTCGTGGGCCGGTCGTTGGAGATCAGCGTGGGGGACGAGGTGCTGTACAAGGCCTTCATCCACGGGCTGCGCTACCCGGAGCAGGGCGTACTGAAGGGCAGCGAGAAGCGGGTATATTACCGCCTGCTGGGTGAGCTGGTGGATCTGTGCCGCCGGGAGGGCAGCATCCGGCAGGAGCTGATCACGGCGGAGGTGGTGGAGGAGCTGGTGACGCTGCACCGGGGGATGCTGTTTGAGTGGCGCATCTATGAGGGCGGCTTCCCGCTGGCCCAGCGGGGTCGCCGCATGGCGGAGCATCTGCTGGAGGGGATGCGGGGATGAAAGACCTGACCATCCGCAGGCTGCGGCCATCGGACGCCGAAGCGCTGTATAGGATTCTGTCCGACCGGCAGGTGATGCGCTATCTGGAGCCGCCTTATGACCGCCTTCAAACGGAGCAGTTCCTCCGGGAGGCGGGGCTTGCGGAGCCGCCCCTTGTGTATGGCACGGAGGAGGACGGCCGTCTGCTGGGCTATGTCATCTACCACGCCTATGACCCGGACAGCATGGAGCTGGGCTGGGTGCTCTCCCGGGACTGCTGGGGGAAGGGCTATGCCTCCCAGCTGACGGACCGGCTGGTGGAGCTGGCCCACCGAGCGGGAAAGACGGCGGTCATCGAGTGCGTCCCGGAGCAGACCGTCACCCGGCACATCGCTGAGAAAAAGGGCTTTGCCTATGTGGGCCGCACCGACGGACTGGAGGTATACCGTCTGCCGCCCAACGAATAAAAATCCCAGAGAGGAGCCATCCGGCTCCTCTTTTCTGCGTTTCCACCAGCTTCCGGCGGAGAATTTTGTGGGCTTTGACGGGTTTTGGAAAATTCCCCGCCGGACATTGACAAACCGGCGGCAGACTGCCATAATAAAATCATTCATTAAGTAATTCGGTGAAAGACATCACCGGGAGAGGGGAAACGGATGAAGGTACTGGTCATCAATCCCGGCGCTACCTCCACCAAGGTAGCGGTGTTTGAGGAGGAACGGGAGCTTCTGAAAAAGAGCATCGTCCACACGGCTCAGGAGCTGGAGGGCTTCGACCGGGTCATCGATCAGGCGGAGCTCCGCCAGCGGGCTGTGCTGGAGGCGGTGGCGGAGGGCGGCTTCCGCTTGGAGGATTTCGATGCCGTGTGTGGCCGTGGCGGCCTGTACCGCCCTATCCCCTCCGGCACCTACGCCGTCAGTGACCGGGTGATGCAGGATGTGGAGCAGGCCCCCTACGGCGAGCATCCCTCCAATCTGGGGGCATATCTGGCCCGGCGCATTGGTGATCTGGTCGGTATCCCGGCCTTTTTCGTGGACCCGGTGTGCGTGGACGAGATGACGGAGGTGGCCCATGTCTCCGGCTTTGCGGAGTTCCGGCGGCTGAGCCAGTTCCACGCCCTGAACCAGAAGTCCGTGGGCCGCAAGGCGGCCCGCCAGCTGGGCAAGCCCTACGAGGAGGCTCGGCTCATCGTCTGCCATTTGGGCGGTGGCGTGTCCGTGGCGGCCCATGACCATGGCCGTGTGGTGGACGTGTTCAACGTCAAGGATGAGGGGGCCATGGGCATGGATCGTGGCGGCGGCCTGCCGGTGAATCAGCTCATCGACTACTGTTATGCCGGGCGCAGCCGGGAGGAGGTCAAGCGGACGCTGGGCCGCCGCTCCGGGATGCTGTCCTATGTGGGTACCACGGACTTCCGGGAGATCTGCGCCAGGGTGGTGTCCGGAGACGAGCGGTTCACGGCGGCCTACCGGGCGCTGGTGTACCAGCTGGCCAAGGACATCGGCGCCATGGCGGCGGTGCTGCATTTCGAGGTGGATGCCATCGTCTACACCGGTGGCATGGCCTATGAGCAGTTTTTCTGTGACGATATCACCGCCTATGTGGGGCGGCTGGCCCCCGTCCTGCGGTTTCCCGGCGAGGAGGAGATGCGGGCGCTGGCGGAGGGCGCCCTGCGGGTGCTCCACGGTGAGGCACAGGCGGAAACATATTAAATACGTCCCGGCATAGTCATGTTGATACCGACCGGAACAGAAAGGTGGAAAACCATATGAAGCATCTCATGAGCGGTAACGAGGCCACGGCCAGAGGCGTGTACGAGGCAGGCATCAAGATATGCTCCGCCTATCCCGGCACCCCCAGTACAGAGATTTTAGAGAACCTGCCCCCCTATCAGAAGGACGTCTACTGCGAGTGGGCGCCCAACGAGAAGGTGGCGGTGGAGGTGGCCTACGGAGCCTCCATTGCCGGGTCCCGCTCCTTCTGCACCATGAAAATGGTGGGCCTGAACGTAGCGGCGGATCCCTTGTTCACCGCCGGCTATATGGGCGTAGGCGGCGGCTTCGTGGTGGTGACGGCGGACGATCCCAGCTGTCACTCCTCCCAGAATGAGCAGGACAACCGCCACTATGCACGGGCGGCCAAGATCGCCATGGTGGAGCCCAGCGACCCGCAGGAGTGCAAGGACTTTGTGGCCTTGGCCTGCCAGCTGTCGGAGGAGTTCGATACCCCGGTGCTGTACCGCACCACCACACGGGTCTGCCACTCCAAGGGGCTGGTGCAGTGGGGGGAGCGCCGGGAGCATACGGCGCCGCCCTACCGGCGCAACGTCCGCAAGTTCGTCTGCACCCCCGCCCACGCCTACGCCAACCACCCGCTGGTGGAGGAGCGGCTGCGGCGGCTGGAGGAGTACGGCTGCACCCGTGCGCTGGAAAACGGTCTGAACAAGAGGGAGATGGGCGACGGTAAGGTGGGCGTCATCACGGCCTCCGTGGCCTATGAATACGCCAAGGAGGTGTTCCCGGAGGGGACGTCCTTCCTGAAGCTGGGCCTGACCTTCCCCCTGCCCATGGATCTGATCCGGGACTTTGCCTCCCGTGTGGAAAAGCTCTATGTCATCGAGGAGCTGGAACCCTTTATGGAGGATCAGATCAAGGCCGCCGGCATCCCCTGTGTGGGCAAGGAGCTGACGGGCCTTCTGTACGAGCTGAATACCCAGCTGCTGCGGGAGCGGGTGCTGGGTGAGAAAGCAGATTTCCGCAAGACCGATGTGACCCCGGCCAGCCGCCCTCCGGCCCTTTGCCCGGGATGTCCCCACCGTGGCTTCTTCTATACCCTGTCCAAGAACAAAAACTATGTCGTCACCGGCGACATCGGCTGCTATACGCTGGGCAGCGCCGCCCCGCTGAACTGCATGGATTCCGTGGTGTGCATGGGCGCAGGCTTCTCCGCCGGCATGGGTATTGCCAAGAGCTTTGAGCGGGAGGGCGTCACCGATAAGACCATCTTCGGCGTCATGGGCGACTCCACCTTCTTCCACAGCGGTATGACCGGCGCTGCGGAGATCATCTACAACAACGGCCGCATGATCCCCTGCGTGCTGGATAACCGCATCACCGGCATGACCGGCCATCAGGATAACCCCGGCACGGGCTATACCCTGCTGGGGGACGAGGCCCCCATGCTCAGCGTGGAGAAAATTTTCACGGCCATGGGCTTTGCCCCGGTGCTGACGGTGGACCCGCAGGACCTGACGGCTATGAAGGAGACGGTGGACCGGGCCGTGGCGGCGCTGGAGCGGGGCGAGCATCCCGCCATCGTCACCCGGAGGCCCTGCCTGCTCATCAAGCGGGATAGGTTCCAAAAGGGAATGTGCCATGTGGAGCCGGATAAGTGCCGCAGCTGCCGCAGCTGCCTGAAGGTGGGCTGCCCCGCCGTCTCCATGGAGGAGGGCAAGGCGGTCATCGACCGTACCCAGTGCGTGGGCTGCACCGTCTGCGCTCAGGTCTGCCCCTTCGGTGCCATCGTAAAGGAGGAAGTGTGATGTCTGGTGTGAAAAGTGCGCTGCTGGTGGGCGTGGGCGGTCAGGGGGCCATCCTGATCTCCAAAATCATGGCCAACGGCTTCATGCAGGCGGGCTTCGACGTGAAGCAGAGTGAGGTACACGGCATGGCCCAGCGGGGCGGCAGCGTCTCGACGCAGGTGCGCTGGGGCGACAAGGTGTACGGCCCCGTGTTCGGCAAGGGAGAGGCGGACATTCTGGTGGCGCTGGAGAAGATGGAGGCTGTGCGCTATGCCGAGTTCTTGAAGCCCGGCGGTGTGGCGGTCATCAACGACTACGCCATCAAGTCCACCACCATTGCCTCCGGGGCGGAGACCTACCCGGAGGGCTGCGTGGAGGCCATGGCAAAGGTGTTCCGCACCATTGCCGTGCCGGCCAGCGACATGGCGCTGGGGCTGGGCAACCCCAAGTGCATGAACGTGGTGCTCTTCGGGGCTATGTGCGATAGTCTGGGTTGTCCCCAGATCGACTGGGAGCAGGTGGTGGCGGACACCGTGCCGGAGAAGGTGCGGGAGCTGAACCTCCGGGCCTTCCGGGCGGGCCGTCAGGCGGCGCAGCAGCGCTGAACAAACGGACCAACCACTCCGGGCAGGCGGCTCTGACCGAAGAAATCTTACCGGATCCGCACGATGGGATCGGTTGCCGAATGGTTTTTGGCAAAGAGCTTTCTGGGCAAATAAGCTTTGCGGCAGCGGCATTTTACGCAAAAGATTTTTTGAAAGCAGGGCATCGGCATTTCTGCCGATGCCCTGCTTTTTCATGGCACCGTTTTTGGGTACTTCGGTTTTGCAGCACGGCATTTTGCCGATGCCATTTTTATTTCTATGGTTTTCTGACCGACGCCTGCCTTTCTGCTTTTTTGATACTCTATTTCACACATCGCAGCTTTGACGATCTCGTTTTGTGCCATGGCGGTTTTCAAGGCCCACCGGACATGGGACGCTTTCAAAGGTCGAGGTGGACGTCCGATGGACATTTTTCCGGACGGATCTGTACGGCTGGACAGCGGGTAAAACGTCCTGTTTGGACACGCCGGACGGTGGGAGAAAGTCCCCCTGCCGTAGCCGACGAAGGCGATGGGGGGTTGACAAATTTTTCACAACACTATATAATATTTATTGCAACAAAAAGCCACATAATATGGCTTGCAAAACGAAAATAACTAATATTTTATATTACATAACAGGAGAGAGCTATGGATATTTTTCAGAAATGCTATGAGCCGTCTCTGGCGAAGGAATTGAAGGCGGCGGGGGTGTATCCCTATTTCCACGCCCTCCAGTCCCGGCAGGATGTGGAGGTGATGATGGAGGGCCGGCGCCGCATCATGCTGGGTTCCAACAACTATCTGGGTCTGACCACGGCCCCGGATGTGGTGGAGGCGGGCATCCATGCCCTGGAGCAGTACGGCACCGGGTGCAGCGGTTCCCGGTTCCTCAACGGCACCCTCCAGATGCATCTGGAGTTGGAGGAGGAATTGGGGAAGTTTCTGCGTAAGCCCGGCATCGTCACCTTCGGCACGGGGTTCCAGTCCAACGTGGGTATCATCAGCGCACTGGTGGGGCGGCACGACTATGTGATCTGCGACCGGGAGAACCACGCTTCCATCTACGCCGGGTGCCAGATGAGCTACGGCAAGATGCTGCGCTACCGCCACAGCGATATGGCGGATCTGGAGAAGCAGCTGCAGCGGGTGCCGGAGCAGAACGGCGCCCTCATCGTCACAGACGGCGTATTCTCCATGGGCGGCGACATCGCCAAGCTGCCGGAAATTTGTGCGCTGGCCAAGCAGTACGGCGCACGGGTCATGGTGGACGATGCCCACGGACTGGGCGTGCTGGGTGAGGGCGGTCGTGGAACCGCCAGCTACTTCGGGCTGGAGGATCAGGTGGATGTGTACATGGGTACCTTCTCCAAGTCGCTGGCATCGCTGGGCGGCTACATGGCGGCCTCGGAGGAGGTGGCGGAGTATGTGCGCCACGCCTCCCGGCCCTTCATCTTCTCGGCGTCCATCCCGCCGGCCAACTGCGCCACGGCACTGGCGGCCCTGCGGCATCTGGAGCAGCACCCGGAGCTGGTGGATCGGCTGCGGAGCCTGAGCCTGTACGCCCGGAAGGGCATGACGGACCGGGGAATGAAGATCCGGGAGTCGGCTCTGAACGCCCCCACGCCCATCATCCCCATTTACACCTACGAGACGTATCACACGCTGGAGGTGGCCAAGGAGATCTACGACCGGGGCGTGTACGTCAACCCCACCCTGCCCCCGGCTACGCCGGAGGGAGAGGCCCTGCTGCGGACCAGCTACATGGCCACCCACACGGAGGCCCTGCTGGATGAGGCCATGGACATTATGGCGGAGGTGCTGGTAAAGCATGAGTAAGGTAGCGGTTGTCACCGGAGGAACCTCCGGTATCGGAAAGCAGACGGCTCTGGCGCTGAAGGCGGCGGGCTATACGGTATATGAGCTGAGCCGCCGGGCGCAGGGCGTAGAGGGTCTGCACCATCTGGTGGCGGATATCACCCGTGAGGAGCTGGTGGACGCCGCCATCGGGGAGGTGCTGCGGCAGGAGGGCCACATCGACGTGGTGGTGAACAACGCCGGCTTCGGCATCAGCGGCGCCATCGAGTTCACCAAGACGGAGGATGCCAAGCGGCTTTTTGACGCAGATTTCTTCGGCATGGTCAACGTGAACCGGGCGGTGATCCCCCATATGCGGCAGGCAGGCACCGGGCGCATCGTGAATCTCAGCTCCGTGGCGGCGGCGGCTCCCATCCCGTTTCAGGCCTACTACTCCGCTGCCAAGGCGGCGGTAAACAGCTACACCATGGCGCTGGCTAACGAGCTGCGGCCCTACGGCGTCACGGTGTGCGCCGTGCAGCCGGGGGATATCCACACGGGCTTTACCGCCGCACGGGAAAAGACCATCGACGGCGACGACGTGTACGGCGGCCGCATCAGCCGCTCCGTGGCCCGGATGGAGCACGACGAGCAGACGGGCATGGATCCGGCCAAGGCGGGGGCCTTCATCGCTAAGGTGGCCATGAAGCAGCGGGTAAAGCCCATTTACACCATCCGCTTTGACTATCAGTTTTTGGCCCTGCTGACCCGCATTTTGCCCTACCGGTTCCTGAACTGGCTCATCGGCGTGATCTACGGAAAGTAAGCGGGCTTTGTATTTCCCTATAAGGAAACGCCCCATCGGCATGGCCGGTGGGGCGTTTTTGCCCGGAGAAGGGGGGATGTGTGGTGCGCTGACCTCCGGGCGGGGGGCAGACCTCCGTCCGAAGGGCCTCTACGTTTGGGGCGGGTCAGCTTTTCAGTGCCAGCGTCTTTTCATAGGCGGCAATGACGGCCTCCATGGCCGCCGAGCGGAAGCCGCCCCGCTCCAGCGCCCGGACCCCGGCGATGGTGGTGCCGCCGGGGGAGCAGACGGCATCCTTCATAGTGGCGGTGTGCTGGTCGGACTGGAGAGCCAGCTGCGCCGTACCCAGCACCATCTGGGCGGCGTAGCGCCGGGCCTTGTCACGGGGCAGGCCGCAGGTGACGGCGCCGTCGGCCAGCGCCTCCAGAAACAGGCTGACGAAGGCGCCGCCGCAGCCGGCCACGGCGCTGCCGGCGTCGATGAGGTGCTCCTCCAGCGGCTCCAGCCGTCCGGAGGCGGACATCAGGGTCAGAAAGGCGGACAGCTGCTCCTCCGTCACCTCCGGGGAGGGGACGTACAGCGTCAGGCCCGCTCCCACGGCGCAGGCAGTGTTGGGCATGATCCGCAGAATGGGGCAGGAGAGCCCCGCCATCTCCCTCAAGCGCTGGAGAGTCAGGCCGGCGGCCATGGATACCAGCACGAAGCCCTCCTGCCGTCGGGACAGGATGGGGCGCAGCCGGGCCAGCAGGTCCGCCATCATCTGGGGCTTGACCCCCAGAAAGATGTAGTCGCAGGTCTGGGCGATGGTCTCATTGTCGGAGACGGTGGCCCCCAGCTGCTGGGCCAGAGCCTGTGCCTTCTCCGGGGTGCGGTTGGACAGCAGCAGCTCCGCCGGGGCGGGGGACTGGGCGGCGGCATGGGCCAGTGCGCCCCCCATATTGCCGGTGCCGATAAAGCCGACTTTCATAACGTGATACCTCCTTGCAGAAATTGCGGAGCCTTTCTTTGCCCCGTGATTTTTTACTATCTTACACCACCAGACCCTCCGGCGCAAGAAAAATAAAAATTGTCAATCCGGGGAAAGGTATGGTATAATAGACGGAAAGATTTTATGGCTCCCACAGGGAGCGGGAAGGAGCTTATCATGGAACTGAAGGGAAGCAGGACCGAGCGCAATCTGCGGGAGGCCTTTGCCGGGGAGACTCAGGCCCGCAGCAAGTACGACTATTTCGCCTCCGTGGCCAAGAAGGAGGGCTATGAGCAGATCGCAGCCATTTTCCAGGCTACCGCCAACAACGAGAAGGAACACGCCAAGATGTGGTTCAAGGCTCTCAGCGGCATCGGCACCACGGCGGAGAATCTGGCCTCTGCCGCCGCCGGAGAGAACTACGAGTGGACGGATATGTATGACCGCATGGCGCAGGAGGCCGAGGAGGAGGGCTTTGACCACATCGCATTCCTGTTCTCCGAAGTTGCCAAGATCGAGAAGGAGCATGAGGAGCGCTATCGCAAGCTGCTGGCCAACATCGAAGGCGGCCTGGTCTTCTCCCGCGACGGCGACATGGTCTGGCAGTGCTCCAACTGCGGCCATATCGTCATCGGCAAGAATGCTCCCGAGGTGTGCCCCGTCTGCGCGCATCCGAAGGCATATTTCCAGCTCAAGGCCGAGAACTACTAAGCCTTACAGCGGCTTCAAAAGCCCACATATCCCGCAGGCGGCGGCAGGATTTTTCCTGCCGCCGCTTTTCTGTACCATTCCGCCAAATGCCTGCATGCCCTTTTTTTGGCCGGCCAAATGCGGTATACTATAAAAGACTGCCGAAGGCTGTTTTGTGTGGATGGCTCCGGGGGCGGGAGACGGCCCCAAAAATGGCCTGTAACTATTTTTTATTGTGGATTAGCAAACAATGGCAGCGCTTGCTGCAGAAGGGGGTGGAGCTTTGTGCTGCGGCTGATATTGGGTATTTCAGGCACGGGCAAAACAGGCCGTGTGCTGGCCGAGATGAAGGTGCGCGCCGCCGCGCGGCGGCGCAGCATCCTGCTGGTGCCGGAACAGTTTTCTTCCTCTGCCGAGACGATGGTGTACCGCTCTTTGGGCGATGCGTTCAGCGCCTGTGCGGAGGTATACAGCTTTACCAGCTTTGCTGAGCTGGTGCTCAAGACCTTTGGCGGCGCAGCGGTGAAAACGCTGACGGACGCGGCCCGGGCCGTTGCAGTGCGCCGTGCTATGGATACGCTGGGCGACGAGCTGCAGGCCTACCGCCGTCACCGGCGCAGCA
>OGGG01000363.1_pt1 | contig 52239 bp, 42 predicted proteins | sample 1571201 | NCBI WGS metagenome assembly OGGG01 (sample SAMEA2581946, study PRJEB24529) | metagenome | biome: Human gut stool | place: China | collected 2011 | reverse complement strand
GGTGGATTTGGAAGTTACGCCCAAAGGGGAGGAGAGGCGAGTATGCTTCGTCTTCGTATGCCGGGTGGAAGAATTACAAAGGAAAAGTTAAAGTTTTTAGTAGATGCGATCGCTGCTTATGATGTCAGAAGAGTACATCTTACAACCTGCCAGACAGTGCAGTTCCATGATCTTGGTATGAAGGCGGTTTGTGACATTATGGAACGGGCGATGGAAGTCGGCATCATTACTCGTGGTGGTGGTGGAGATTTTCCAAGAAATGTGATGGTATCCCCTCTGTCTGGTGTAGAGCAGGGAGAGTATTTTGATGTGCTTCCTTATGCGGAAAGAGCAGGAGATTACCTGATGGGAATGATTAAAACGGTAAAACTGCCTAGAAAGCTAAAGGTAGGATTTTCAAATTCTCCGGCAAATGTGACGCATGCGACATTTCGTGATCTTGGTTTTATTGCAAAAGAAAATGGGTTGTTTGATGTGTACAGTGCCGGTGGACTTGGAAATAATTACAAGATGGGTGTAAAAGTAGCAGAAAATGTGAAGCCGGAAGAGGTTCTTTATTATGTAGAGGCGATGGTTCGTACCTTTACTACTTACGGGAATTATGAAAGCCGGGCAAAGTCAAGAACAAGATATATGCAGGAAACATTGGGAGTAGAAGGGTATAAAAAAGCCTATCAGGAAAAGCTTCTTGAAGTAAAAGCCGAGTTTAAAGATTCTCTTCTTATAAAAGAAAGTTCAGTGTCAGCAGAACAAGAAAGCAATACAGAAGAAAGCGTAGTAAATATAAAAGAACAGGAAAGTCAGTTAAAAAATGTGGCAGCATACCCGCAGACAGAAAGCGCATCAGAACGCGTGATTACGCAGAAACAAGCAGGGCTTTATGCAGTTGCCTATCATCCGGTTGGTGGAATGGTTCCAGCGCAGAAGTTTGAGGAAATCTACGAAGGAATCAAGAATGCAGCGAAGGCAGAAGTTCGTGTCGCACCCGATGAGACCTTGTATATCATTAATCTGAACGCACAGCAGGCAGAAAAAATACATAAGATCACAGCAGACGGTGCAAAGAATCTTTTTGAGACCTCAGTATCCTGTATCGGAAGTACAGTCTGTCAGATTGGATTAAGAGATTCCCAGGGCTTACTTGCAAGCATTGTAGAAGCGGTGGAGCCATATCATTTTGCAGATGGTGTACTGCCAAGAATCCATATATCCGGCTGCCCATCTTCCTGTGGAACACACCAGATTGGAAAACTGGGCTTTCGTGGAGCATCAAAGAGTGTGAATGGAAAAGCAGAGCCGGCATTTGCATTTTATGTTAACGGACAGGATACACAGGGGGAAGAAAGATTTGGAGAAGAGTGGGGTGTTATGCTTGCTACAGATATACCAAAGTTTTTTGTAGAGCTTGGTACAGTTATTTCAGATGAAAAAGTCAGTTATGAACAATGGTATAAGAAGAATATGGATACTTTAAAGAATATTGTGGAGCCATATCTTCAGAAGTAAAGAAGCAAATTAAATAAATTGGAAAATGTAACTGAAACGATATGAGTGCAAAATAATGACACAATCTTGAAGTATTTTTGAATTACAAACGTGTATAATACCTCTGAAATGTTGAAATATTATTGCAAAAACATGTAAAAATATAAACAATTTATAAAAATGATATTGTAGTTGGAAAAATGGGTTCTTTATGATAAAATAATAGAAAGCTGGTGGGAGGACCATAAAATATGATGGCTCTTTCATCTATCGCGAACGCTGCCATTTGCAGGATAAACTTTTGACATAAAGCAGGGCAGTACACAATAGAATAATATAGGGATGGATGTAACAGTAACAGTAAGAGGACGAATGTGGGGTTCGGATTCTTGCAGATATATGCGGAAGATATCCAGAATATGTTTTTTGGGAATGCATACTTTAAAATGTTTTAATTCAGATTAGAGAGTAATGGTAATTGAGGACAGCAATTCAGAACATAGAACGATCTAAGAGAAAGCGGGGAAAACATTATGAAGAAAGTAAAGGACAGCCAGAAACGATGGAAGCAGCTTGTTACGATGTTATTAGTTGCAGCATTATTGGTGACAGGTACACCAGATGTTGTTGGATTTGCTTCTGAAGGGGCACAGGAGCAAGTTACAGCTGCAGCGGAACAATCACAGAAAACCCAGGAGAAAGCACAGAAAGAGTCAGTACAGGAAGAAACTGCACAGAAAGAAGCTGTGCAAGATCATGAGCAGATGTCGGAGGAGGCTGGTGGACAGCAGAGTTCATCCAGTCATTCAGACACAGCAGTGAAAGAAGAGAATACAGAAAAAGAAAGAAGTGCCGCAGGTACGACGGAGCGTTCTGAGACTGAGGAGTCATGGAACAATAAGCAAAAGAATGAGGTCGTATCTGGGGCTAAAAGTGTTGCTCCTTCTACCTCTAAAGTAAGAGAACCGGACAAAAATGAAGAGAAAAAAGAGAAAGAAGAGAAGGATACAAAGACAGAGTACATATATAAAAGCACATCTATGCATGCAAAGGTAACATTAAAAGATGCGGAGGCTCTTTCTGATCATGCAGAATTATATGTAAAACAGAAAAAAATAGAGAATAAGATAAAGAACCAGATTATGAATAAGGCAGTCGGTGAGGAGAACAAGCAGCTTGTAGACTCTTTAAAAGCCTATGATTTTTCTTTTATCTTACCAAAAATATAGGCTAAATAGCCTATAATTGTAAAATATAGATGAATAAGTATATAATGGTGGCTTATATATAATATAACCTATAATCAAGTAGGAAGAAAACTGCTTTGTTTTTCTCCTACTTGATTTATAGAATTTATTACTGATTTTTACCTGAACTCATCTGAGCCATTCCATTCAGCCTTTAGCTGACTGTCCGTCACGATAAGCATTCATACCGTTATTTCTTCTTGCTCAGTTCTGCTCGTATACGGCTGAGCGACTGAGGTGTGATAAACAAATAAGAAGCGATGTGCTTCAGCGGTACGTGCTGTAATAATTCCGGATTTTGCTCCAGGAGTGTCAGGTACCGCTGTTTGGCTTGTGCGGCACCTCCGTTTATCATCCAGTTTTCCATGTCCAGAAACTGGCGCTCAAAGATGATTCTTCCGATGTTGGCGAACAAGACGGAAGAAGAGAAAAAAGTCTCCAGCTTGCTTTTAGAGATACGGTAGACACGGCTGTCGCTCATAGCTTCGATGGAAACCAGAGAAGGAAGTCCGGCCACATACCCCCAGGAGGAAAAGATACTGTCACCTTGAAAGGCAAACCAGAGCGAAACATCCACTCCGTCGCGCAGGTAATGTCCTCTCCAGATACCGTCGACTACCAGATAGAAGGAAGAGTTACGCTCTCCCTCCCGTACGATATGTTCCCCTTTCTGGTAGGTTAGCAGTTCCATCTGTTCCAGCAGCTTTTCGGCTTCCGGCTGTGCCAGTCCGTATTTTTCACGAAGTATCTCAATAAAAGCTTTCATACCTTTTTGCGTTTATGCAGGCACAAAGGTAATAAATCTTTAGCTTCGTTTCCTGCGACAATAGATGGTAATGACAAAAAGAAAGGTCAGCAGCTCGGAAACGGGGACGGCCAGCCAGATTCCCGGTACTCCCCACAGGATGGGCATCAGCCAGAAACAGAACAGGATGAGGATAAAACCACGCAGCAGGGTGATAGCCATGGCCGGACGGTCGCGTTCTACACTCTGGAAATAGCCGATGGACACAATGTTGATGCCGAAGCACACGAAGCCGGAAGCAAACAGGGGAAGTCCTTTGACGGCCAGGTCGTGTGCCGGATAGGAACTGTCGATAAACCATGAGGTGATTTGGGTGGAGAACAGGGCTGTAACGGCAAACACCACTACACCGCAGGAGATGGCGGTCAGCAGGGCCAGGCGAAAGGCGGCACGTACGCGCTCCGAATTTCCGGCTCCAAAGTTGTAGCTGAGAATGGGCTGTGCCGACTGGGCAATGGCATTGTATACCATAAAAATGATGGGGAAGAAGTAGCAGGCGATGCTGTAGGCAGCCACTCCGTCTTCACCTAAGTAGTGAATGAATACGTAGTTGCCGGTAAACATCATGGTGGCAATGGCTGCTTCACAGAGGAAGCTGGACAATCCTAATTTGCACATATAGCCCGTGTTGCGGAGGGTGAGACGCAGACTCTTGGATGATAATTTTACTTTGCACAGGTGCAATACCCGGTGCGACTGCATCAGGTAAATCAGAATCATCAGGGCACCTACGATGTATCCCAGGCTAGTAGCTAAGGCCGCACCAAACATTCCCCATTTAAGAACAAAAATAAACAGATAGTCCAGTCCGATATTCAGCAGGGCCGGTATGATGTTGCACACCATGGCATAATTGGGCGATCCGTCCAGTCGCACGAAGAACATGCCGGAACTCAGCAGGGCACTGAAGACCAGGAAGGGGACAAACCAGTGCATGTATTCCACGGCGAGAGGCAGCAGACGGGGAGAGCTTCCCAGCAGCAAGGCAATTTTTTCCACGTTGCAGAGGATGACTGCGGCGTAGGCGATGAGCAATAAGGAGGAAACCACCACTGCCTGCGTGATATTGATACGGGCAACCTTTACTTTTCCTTGCGACAGATGAATGGAGGCTACGACCGATGCACCGATACCGAACATCAGCGCCACTCCCGTATTGATGAGGAAAAGCGGAGCCGTAATGTTGACGGCAGCCAGGGCATCACTGCCGATACCTTTTCCCACAAAAATACCGTCGGTAATGATGAAGATGGCCGAGAAAATCATTCCCAGTACCGTAGGGATAAGTAATTTCCGGAATAATTTCGGAATGTCCATACTTCCGAAGTCAATACTGTCTTTCATGTCTTTTCTCTGTTTTTTGCATTTGGCTGCGAAGGTAAGCCAATTCTTACACTAAAAAATTCACAAATGGTAATAAATCATTTTTTAGCTTCTTCCTGCAAATGCAGCGAAAAAAGGTTTGGGTGGCTGGTTTCTACGGTTCAGTCACTTCAGGCGCGGCTTGGGAATAATTCCCGTGAAAGGGGACGATGGGGCCTGCTATCTTTGTGACGTAGAATGATAATATTGTAGAAGAATGAAAAACAGAGATTTTATTTCTTGCAGGGATGTGCTTGTGCGCATGCAGTCGTACGCCACAGGAACAGACTTATTTTCCCAGCGTGAAGGTGGTTCATGCCGAAGTTATGGAGGCTCCCTCTTCACGGTGCTATACGTTTATTTCGCAGCCTTACCGCTTGTCTGAATTATCTTTTCGGGTGGGAGGACCTGTGCATGCATTTGATGTGCAGCAGGGACAGTTTTTCCGGAAAGGACAACTGATTGCGGCCATTGATGAACGTGATTTTGTCATCCAGAAGCAGCGCACGGAGGCATTGTATAGTCAGGCGGAGGTCGATTATGCCCGTATATCCAGCTTGTATGCCAAAGACAACATCTCCGGCATGAATTATGAACAGGCAAAGGCAAACTATGAACGCACCAAGGCGGATTATGAAGCGGCAGTCAACGCCTGGGAAGACAGTCGTCTGTATGCGCCTTTCGACGGTTATGTGCAGCAGGCGCATATCGAGCGCTACCAGGATGTGAAACCGTCGGTTCCGGTGGTGACGTTTATCGACCTTTCACGTATCAAGGTAGAAGCCTACGTGCCCGAGGATATGGCGTTGCAGATGCGGCAGAAAGATTCTGTGGCGTGTGTGGTTCGCTTCAATGCTCTTCCTGACAGGGAATTTGTGCCTTCTGAATATTTCCTGACGCAGACTGCTACGGAGAACAACATTTCTTATTTGCTGACTGCCATCTTGGATAACAAGAACGGACGTTTGTTGGGAGGTATGTCGGGTACACTTGCTGTGTCGTATGCAGCCGATGGAGAGAAGAATCATCTGACACTCCCTCAGAAAGTAGTTTGCCATGACCCGGAACACGGGGCATTTGTGTGGTGCGTAGACGGACAGAGCCGGGTGAAACGAGTTGCGGTGACGCTGGGCAAGCTGAAAAAGGAGGACCGGGTAGAGATTCTGTCGGGCATTTCATCGTCCGACCGCGTGATAACTACACGTTTGCCGTTTTTGTCGGAACAGGAGCAAGTGACCATCGAAGAATAAAGGAGGAAGACGAATGAAAGGATTAGCGAAATTCTTTTTGCAGAACAGGGCCTTGAGTTGGTTGTTGCTGGTTCTGATATTGGGAGGAGGTATTTTCTCTTACTACAATATGGGGAAACTGGAGGATGCGCCGTTTACGATTAAGCAGGCAGTGGTCACTACTTCTTATCCGGGGGCTTCTCCTATGGAGGTGCAACAACAGGTGACGGATGTGCTGGAGGAAGCCATTCAGTCATTGGGTGAACTGTATTATCTGAAAACGGATAACCGGGCCGGTCTGTCTAAAATCACGGTATATGTAAAGAAGGAAATCCGTGCCGACGAGATGCAGCAGCTTTGGGATAAGTTGCGGCGGAAAGTGGGAGATGTGCAGTCCAAGTTGCGGTCCGTGTGAACAGTTTCGAGATAAACTCCATTCCGCAGGCCTTGATTGAGGCACGCTTCTGCGGAGACGATCCGGAGGTGCTCGATTCTTTGACCAACCTGGCGCTGGAAATCATGCGGAAGAATCCCAAGGTACTGAATGCCCGCAATGAGTGGGGAAACATGGCACTGATGATTAAGGCCGATTTCCTTCCATCGCTGAGCGGAAATGCCAATGCCAGTTACACGGGTAACCCGCTGGAGCTTTACAGGGAACTTCCGTCCATAGAAACTCCGCTGTATTTTCAGGGGCGTGACACCAAGTACGGGGCTTCCGTGACCTTGTTGCAGCCTGTCTATTCGGGAGGGGCACTGAAAGCCGGACTGGAGAAATCCCGAAAGGAAAAGGAGAGTGCCTTGTACGAAGAAAAGCGGGTGACGAACGACGTGCTGTATCAGGCAGACCTGTATTACTGGAATAAGGTGGCCTGTGAGGAAATGGTGGAGGTAGCTGCCGGCTTCAAGGAATCTGTGGCAGCCCTGGTGGAAGTGGTCAGGCATCGTGTGGAGGAGGAGTATACCGACCGTAACGACTTGCTGATGGCGGAAGTCAAGCTGAATGATGCCGAGTTCCGGCTGGAGCAGGCCCGCAATGAAGCGGAGGTGGCCCGGCTTTCGATGAACTCTTTCTCGGGAGAGGCTTCTGACAAGGTGATACTGACCGATTCGCTTGTGGTTCCGCTGACTGAAGTCCAGGTGTATGAACAAACATTGGAAACGGCCATGGCGCATCGTCCGGAATTACGTATTGCAGCCAATCAGGTGGCTATCCAGCAGTCGGCTGCCCGGATTGCCAACTCACGGTATCTTCCCAAACTGTCTGTCGGGGTAGACGGAAGTTATTCTTCGCCCGGATATGACTTTAACTCAGATTTGGACCCTAATTACATGGTGTATGCCAAACTGAGCGTACCGATTTTTGAATGGGGAAAGCGGAAGAATACACGGCGCATCGGCAAGCTCGATGTGAACAGGGCGCTGGAGAACTAGAGTAAGGTGGCCGACGGCGTTCGTCTGGAGGTGGAGACTGCTTACTATACTTATACGCAGGCCGTACGTCAGGTATGTCTGACGGAAAGCTCGCTGGCCAAGGCAGCAACGAGTGAGCAGCTGGACGGGCGTGTCTTTTTCCGGGTGAACCGCCAGTTTATCCTCTCGGCCGATTCCATACGCAATATCCAGCATTACTTCAACGGAAAGGCTGTGGTGAGTGTATGGCCGGCGTATGAGGGTACGATACAAATCAGCCGCGAACGGATGACTCTTTTAAAGATGTGGCTAAATAGTTGATTCTTTGTGCTTTATAAATCTGTTGGGATAAGTTGAAAAAACGCCCTTGCGTTTGATTCAAAACGTCCTTGCGTTTGAAGTAAAACGTAAGTGCGTTTCAGGTAAAATGTACTTGTGTTTGGTTTGAAACGCAAGTGCGTTTTTTTAGTGCTTGATTTAAGGCAAAAATATTGCTTGAATTACCTTATTTAACGGGATGATTTTCTTTCGTTTCGTGACTTTCGTGTACTTTTGCACGTTTGTTAAGTTTTAAGGATAACGAGAGGAAATTATGGCACAGTCTAGAGAGATGACATCAGGGCCGAGTCTGCCGCTGATTCTGAATTTTACTTTTCCATTGTTGCTGGGCAACCTGCTCCAGCAGACGTATTCGCTGGTGGATGCGGCTATTGTCGGAAAGTTCTTGGGTATCAATGCGCTGGCTTCTGTAGGTGCCAGTACGTCGGTCGTCTTTTTGATTTTAGGGTTCTGCAACGGGTGTTGCGGAGGTTTCGGCATTCCGGTGGCACAGAAGTTCGGAGCCCGCGATTATGTGACGATGCGGCGCTATGTATCGGTCAGCCTGAAGCTGGCGGCGGTGATGTCGGTCGCGGTGGCCATTGTCACCAGTCTGCTTTGCGGATTTATCCTGCGTTCCATGCGCACACCGGAGAATATCTTTGAAGGGGCCTACCTCTATCTGCTGATTACCTTTATCGGTGTACCGTGTACGTTCTTCTATAATTTGTTGTCCAGCATCATCCGTGCGTTGGGCGACAGCAAGACCCCGTTCTGGTTCCTGCTTTTCTCTACCTTACTGAACGTTGTGCTCGATTTGTTCTGCATCCTTACGCTGGGGTGGGGAGTGGCTGGAGCAGCCATTGCTACGGTATTCTCTCAAGGCTTATCGGCCTTGCTGTGCTACATCTATATGTACCGCAAGTTTGACATTCTGAAAACCGAGCCTGCTGACCGTCGTTTCCGTGGCGACCTGGCCCGTCAGTTGCTGTACATCGGGGTACCGATGGGATTGCAGTTTTCCATTACGGCCATCGGCAGCATCATGCTGCAAAGTGCGAACAATGCGCTGGGTACGGCCTGTGTGGCAGCTTTCACGGCAGCCATGCGTATCAAGATGTTTGTGATGTGTCCGCTGGATAGCTTGGGAATGGCTATGGCGACCTATTCCGGACAGAATTACGGGGCCGGAAAGCCGGACCGCATCTGGATGGGTATCAAGTCGGCCACGCTGATGATGACCGTTTATGTCATAGCGATTGGTGCCCTGATGTGGGGACTGGCCGAGAAGTTTGCCCTGCTGTTCATCTCGCCGGATGAGACCGAGATTATCGACGATACGGCTTTGTTCCTGCACATCAACACTTCTTTCTTCTTCCTGCTGGGTATGCTCAGTATTCTTCGTTATTCCATTCAGGGAGCGGGCTATACACGATTGGCTATGTTCTCCGGTGTGTCGGAAATGGTGGCCCGTGTGCTGGTCAGTCTGATTGCGGTTCCGTTGTGGGGATTCTGGGGCGTATGCTTCGGCGACCCGACAGCCTGGCTGTTTGCCAACCTGTTCCTTGTTCCGGCATTTATCTATGTGTACCGCCGTTTGCAACGGATTGTGGTGAAAGAAGGACGGGTGGTGGCTAATTCCTGACAGGCAGTCGCTTCCAGAGGAAAGGGGGTATCAGTCGCCAGAGAGCCACCAGTATGCGATAGCGCCAGTCAATCACGACAATGCGTTTCTTTTTCTCCAGGGCACGCACAATGTGGCGGGCCACTTTCTCCGTATGCATCAGCATGGGATAGTGTTTGCCGTCGTTCAGGAGCCCGGTGGCCACGAATCCCGGACGGATGTCTGTGAAACGGATGGGAAGTTTCTGGATGTGAGCCAGTTGTTCCAGCGCATCGATGTACGTGTTCTGGAAACGTTTGGTGGCAGAATAGGCCGGAGCAGCTCCCAGCCCTTTGGTTCCCGCGATGGAACTGATGACCGCCAGGTGCCCTCTTTTCTGTTGGGCAAAGTAACGGAAGGCGGCTGTCACCATGCGTATAAATCCGGTGCCGTTGGTCTCCAGTGTGCGAAGTTCGATTTCCGGGGTCAGCTGGTAGTTCTGGTGGCCGATGCCTGAGCAGTGCAGGTAGAGGTCCATGCCTCCCATTTCTTCAATCAGTTCCTGCAGGCGGTCGGTCGCATCATCCTGACAGATGTCGATGGTCCGGATGTGGATACGCTCCGGAGCCAGTCGCTGCGGTTCTTTCAGGTTCTCTTCACGCCGGCCTGCCAGTCCGAGTATCCATCCCTTCTGGAGCAGTTGCAAGGCCGTTTCTTTTCCGATGCCGGAAGTAGCCCCTACAATGAGGGCACGCTGTATAGGTTTCTTATTCATCAGTTGGTACGTATTTCATAAAGGAATTCCTGCGAAAGAGGAACTCCTTCGGTGGGTTCACAATGGATTTTTCCGAAAAGAGGCATCTGCGGCTGGAGCGGTTTCAGCTCTGCTGACAGGTGGTTGCAGAATGCCGTGTAGGAATGGTTGTGCATGCAAGGCCCCGCATCGTCACGGTACACCAGTACGTAATGGTTCAGGGGACGGGCATGCACCAATTGGTTGATTTGCAGAGCCAGGTCGCGTGCCTCTCGCGGAGAAATGCGGTCGAACAGGCTGGAGAGATTGAAAATCACCAGTTCGGTCAGTACTGCATGGGCTTGCCAGAAAGCAGCAGGCACGGCACTCAGACGGGGATACCAGCTTGCCTGAATGTGCTTGTAGGCTGGTGAACGGAAAAAGGCTTCGGCTGTTTCTCCCATTTCCTGCATGGGATAGATGCCCGTGTAGGTCAGGTCCAGATGGGGAAGAGAACGGCACACATCGGCAAAAGCCAGTCCCGAGGCTCCGGCCTCACACGAGAGATCGCAGAACACCACGCGTCCTGATACCTTACGGATGAGGTCGTGCAGCCAGTTGCCGCTTCCGGTAAAGAGAGCCTGGGCAGCAGCATATTGTTTCCGCATGTACAAATAGTTGTATACCTGGCAGAAGTCAGATGGAGACATTTCTTCGGGCAGGGTACGGAAATCACTCCGACCGTAGGCAGTGGCTTCACGGTAGTAGGCTTCGTTTTCTTCCAGCTGTGCCGGTGGGGCCATCAATTCCGAGAATACCTGCTTGAAATGCGCTGGCAGGGAATATGTACCATCTGTCACTTCCCAGTTCTTCCGGTACGAAGGCAGGGTGAAGTCTCCCCGGCAGAACGAGTGGGCATCCGTCTCCAGGTATCCGTTGTGCAGGCGGATATACTCCATTAGCTTGTAGAAGGTGATATTGGCCCCGAGGATGTGCGGGTTGCCCGTCAGCAGCAGTTGCTTGCGGGCGCGGGTCAGTGCCACATTCAGCTTGCGGTCAATCAGGAAATTGCCCTCCTGAAACGTATTGGCCGTAAGGAAGTTGAGCTGGCTGAAATTCTGTATGGTAAACGAATAGATGATAATGTCGCGCTGGCTGCCCTGGTAGCGTTCCACCGTGTCGATGGAGATGTCCTGCAAGGCAGGCAACTGGAGGCGCGCAATCTCTTTTCGTATCATGGCAATCTGGTTGCGATAGGGCACGATGACACCTACCGTCCGGTTCGGGTCGAAACGGGATTCCGTCAGGCGGTAAATATGGCCTAACAGAGTGGCTACAATCCGAGCTTCGTTCGGGTTGGTCTTGTCCGAGCAGGTCAGGTGGTCTGGAGCTTCTGCGGGAATGAACACCATTCTGCGTGCTAACAACAACTGGTCGATGGTGTCCTGCGGAGTCAGGCCGGCTTCGTAAGGCGTTTCTTCTAACTGATGAGGAAGAGGCACGCTCTCCAATTGCTCCCGGTAGTAGAACGTCTGGTTCGGAAATTCGGCAATGGCCGGATGCATGCGTCCTTGCTTGTGAAGGATGCTGCGGCAGGTGTCCGGACTCGATTTGTAAAGGCGTTCGAACAGCGAGTTGCGACAATCCTCCAGCCCGATGTTCCGCAGCAGGAGGTCGGTCACGGCAGCTTCTTCCGCACTTTGTTGGGCAATAGCCGGCAACTGTTTGTAGTCGCCCACCAATACGAACTTGTCGATGGCGTTATGCTGCTGATGACGGGCAGACAGGATGCCTATCAGGTCGGGTTCCAGAATCTGTGAAGCTTCGTCGATGATGGCCAGTTGGAAATGCTTCAGCGTGAATAGGTTGAGGCGGTTGTTGATGGCGGTCGTGGTACCCACAAAGATGCGTGTGCGTGCCATCTTCTGCTGGATGTCGGTCAGCTTGGGACAGTCATCCAGACTGTATTTCAGCAGGTAAGGCACGAAACGCTTGTCGCACGACAGTTCGTTGCCGATACGGATGAACGGGGTACGGTCGGCAATGCCGGAATCCGTGAGCATGGCACAGATTTCATCCACCGCCCGGTTGGTGTACGACAATAGCAGGATGGAGGTATCCGGTTCGCTCAGGGCTTCTTCCACCATGAAACGCAGGGCACACGAGGTCTTTCCAGTGCCCGGAGGACCTACCAGCAGAAAGTAGTCCTTGGCCTGTTTTTCTTTCAGGATGAGTTCGTTGAAGCGGCCGTAATCGCCGTTCAGTTTGACATCCTCCAGTTGTGCAGGCGGGCGTACACCGAGCAGCAGTTCTTTCCGGTCGGCTTGTGCAGACAGAAAAGCATACAGCCCGCGGAATCCGTTGTTGGCAGAAGTATCCGAAAAATCGTGTTCCACGGCAAATACCTCTTCTTTACCGCCAATAATATCTTTATTTTGCTGTCCGTTGCGCAGCACTAAGGTCATGCGGTCCGGCTGCAACTCCAGAATGTTTCCCTTCATGAGAATTTGCTTTCTCATATCCGGTTCTTCCTTATACGCATAGAGAATCACCATGTCACCTGTACGGAAGTTGGGCAGGAAGTCCTCGTCCTGTGTCGGAATGTGCAGTTCAATGAGGTCGTATCCTTTGCCGGGGCCGCTGCTTTGTTTCTCTTGGATGGTCAGTCCGGTCAGGATATTGCCCGCCTCCAGTTTCTCGTGCAGCGGAATATGCCAGTTGCCGGCAAATCCGTGAGACGCATCGTTGCTTCCTCCGGTCTTGCTGAGAATCTGTTCCTTTGATACGAACGTAAAAAAACGGTTGAAGTAAGCCCGCTCCAGCGGTGTACAGCGTTTCAGCGTATTGATAGCCGTCTGCAGTTGCGGTTCCTGGTAGTCGTTCCACAGCTTTCCTCCAATCTGCAATTCGTTCAGCAAATCGGTGCTCAGTGAGTCTACAATTTCTCCGATGGCTCCATCGCCCAGTCGCATATCGTTGTGTACGATGTAATTTCGGAGCTTGATGCTCTCCCGGAACAAATTTTCGGCAAAATGTTCTATCAGCAATCCGTCGGCATATTTGGAATAGAGCAGGAAGGTCTGCATATTGGCGGTTTCCTGTCCGAAATTGTACATCAGTACACCTTGGTAAAGCATCATCTGAATGAAGTGGTCTTCCTTATGGCGGCGATGGTATTCGTCGCGCTTGCCGGCCTTCTGTTCGATGAGTACCTGGAAGTCTTTCTGCATCATGTCCACACGTCCCTGCAATCCCAGTTTCTCACAAATGAAAGAGGCTTCGAGCAGGGTATTCTTCTTGTTGAAGTTCCGTATGTTATGAGGCAGCACGTCGTGAACAAACGAGCGGATGTTCATCATCTGTGCCTGTGCCTGTGCGTGAAAATCGGCTGGAAGAGGGCAGGTACAGAAGTCGAGGGCCGAAGCAGCAAAGAATTTCTTGATGGTGCGGGGGTAGCTCACCGGCTCCTGCGGCTGCTCGTTGATATAGTCGTCGAGAAACTGGCTGGCCAGGTTACCCATCAGGATGGGGGCCGTATTGGCTCTCGGCTTGATTTTGTTCATGAAATAGTTGAGTGGATGGTGCCCGTACTCCCGAAAGCAGGCGGCCAGCGAACTGATGTCAATCAGGTAATCGGGGTGAATCACAATAAGGTTGGGAATGTAGTGATTCTCCTCGTCCACGCGCACGTCGAGCAGGTTCAGCGGCAGATTTTCAGAAAGCAGGTCTTTCAGGTAGAGCAGGTCGCCGTCATACCCACCTTTGGCATAGTTGATGATGATGAACGGGTCGGTTTCGCTGTCGGTCGCTGCAAAAATCTGCGTGTCGTTCCAGCTGGTCACCGAAGCCCGTACGTACGGGATGTGCGACAGACGTGTACCCTGATACGGACGGTTGGAGTGGGGGATTTCCGGAAGGATGGAAGCCGGAATGTCTTCTTCAAAGCCTAAAGATACAAAACGCACCAGTGCCCGCAGGTCGTAAAGGTATTCCTGCATGTCGGCCTGAAAACGGTCGCCCATGGCTGCGTTACAGTTGCGGCGCATGGTCTGGATGGCATAGCGGTCGGAGGGAGTCATTTTCTTCTCCTTGCAGATGTAATCCAGACGGGAAAACAGGTTGGCGAACGAGAGCGTGACACCAGTGGTCAGTTCATAACAAGCCTGCTCCAGCACTTTGTGGAGCAGGATATATTTAGCTTGTAAATTGTCGGGGGCAGCCGTCGGCTGATGATGAATCCGTTCGATGCGGTTGAACAAATCGAAGGATTGAAGTTCGATACGAGACATGTGCAAAAAAGTGTCGGCAGAATGTTAGGGCAGCTTGGTCAGGTGATAAATCCGATACGCCTTGGTGAGTCCGCTGAACTCTCCCTTGTATTGTGCGGTTACCTCTTCTTTGATAAAGCAGTTGGTAGTGGCAGCTCCTTCTTCGTTTGTAGAAGAAGTGTTGTCGGTGGTCTGGGTAGAAGACGTTTCATTCTCGAACAGCATGAAGGTGTATGTTTTCTTGGTGCTTCCTGCCATTTCTACCTGAATTTGCTGGTAAGGTTCACCGGTATCTTCTGTGTACTTTAATGTACGTTCAAAAAGTCCGATTTGATAGCTTCCGGTATAGTTTGGGAAAATTTTCAAATCGCCGTATGACAAAGAAGCGTCAGAGTAGGTGAATAACAAGCGTCCGCCTGACTGAACCGGAGCGTCTTCGGCAATTCGTGCAAGCAGTTCTGCTTCTTCTCCTTTGGTTAGATTATCACCTTCCACTTCTGCGCTGATGCTTTCTACCCGGTAGTTGCTTTGCGGGTTATTGACAACAATCGTCAGTGTGTAACTGTTGCCTGAGCGGTCGGCAATGAGGGTAGAGGTTTCTCCGATGCTGACCGGAATGAATGTCAGGGTGTCACCGTCGTAGCGGTAGTCTACGATTTCCTTGTTTTCATTTTTGATGGTATAATTTCCTTCTCCTCCACGGATTAAGAATTTTTCTCCTTTACTGAACGGACTGATTTCCAGTTTTCCGTCAGTGATTTGTTGATGGTCGGTAGCATTTACCAGGTAAATGGGGCCGTGGTCATCCTTGCATGCCATAAAGGAAAGGATGAGTACAATTAGAAGTATTCCATGAAAAAAATGTATTCGTTTCATAAGTCGTATATTTGAATTGTTGCTTCAAATATACGACTTTTTTTGAATTTGTGAAGGGGATGGGGGAAAAACAAAGCCAATCAGTACGGTTCTTTTCATTTAGACTGGCTGTTTGAGTACTTCCCTTGCAGTACTCCAGTACTTTCACGTCAGTACTGTAGTACTCCCCCGTCAGTACTGCAGTACTGCCAAGGAAGTACTGGGATTGGATAAAATCCTTTCAATCAGTTCTTTTCTTTCAGTGTATAATCACCGGCTTTTTCATCAATCAGCTGTTGTAGTTCTGCAAGTGCAGGTACTTTCCTTTGGAAGGTAATGACGGCTTCCGGCGGAGTGAGTGTGACTCGGGCGGAGGCTCCTTCCCACATGTTCAGTACTTTCTCTACACGGGTGCGGCAGTGGTCGCACATCATTCCCTCTACCAGGTAGGTCTTCCGGATTTCGGAAGCGGCTGGAGTAGCTGTTTCCGGTTGTGGGGGAACTGTTTCCGCTGCGGGTGCGGTGATTTCTTCAGTGGGTTGCACTTCCTCCTGTACGGTCACTGCGGTGTGTGCGAATTTCTTCCGTTTCAGTCGCAGGCTGTTGCTTACCACGCTGACACTGCTCATGGCCATGGCGGCACCGGCTATCATCGGATTCAACAGGAAGCCGTTGATGGGGTACAGAATACCGGCGGCTACCGGGATACCTATCAGGTTGTAGATGAAGGCCCAGAAAAGATTCTCGCGGATGGTACGTACGGTGGCCTGAGAAAGGCGGATGGCATCGGTAATCTTGTTCAGGTCGGACGAAATGAGTGTCATTTTGGCCACGTCCATGGCAATGTCGCTTCCTTTTCCCATGGCAATGCTGAGGTCGGCCTGAGCCAGTGCCGCACTGTCATTGATGCCGTCGCCCACCATGGCTACGATTTTGCCTTCTTTTTGCAAGTCATTGATGAACTGTGCTTTCTGCTGTGGAAGCACTTCGGCCTGAAAGTGGGTGATGCCGCATTGTGCTGCAATCCTTTGGGCCGTTTCCGGATTGTCGCCGGTCAGCATATAGGTTGAGATTCCCATCTCCTGCAATTGTCTGACGGCCTTTCTGGAGGTCGGCTTGATGCGGTCGGCAATGGCTACCAGCCCTAATGCCTGTTGTGAATCGGCCAGCCAGATGACGGTCTTGGCTTCCTGGCTTAGTCGGGCAGCTTCTTCCGTCAGGGCAGGGGATACGGTAAGATGGTGCGTCTCCAGCAGTCGGCGGTTGCCGGCATAATAACAGGTACCGTTGATTTTGCCTCGCACTCCTAATCCTGTCAGACTTTCAAATTCTTCCATGGGAAGTAGCTGGCGGGTCTGATGCTGTACGATGGCTTGTGCCAGAGGGTGCTCGGAAGCGCTTTCCAGGGTAAAGAGCACATCGCCTAACGGAGATTGAAGAAGCGGGTCGGAGATGTCGGTCACCGTGGGGTGTCCTTCAGTCAGTGTGCCGGTCTTATCGAGTACGATGGCGTTCACCTTGCGGGCTGTTTCCAGACTTTCCGCATCTTTAATCAGGATACCGTTTTCGGCGCCCTTCCCGATGCCGACCATGATGGCCGTCGGCGTGGCCAGTCCTAATGCACAGGGGCAGGCAATGATGGTGACGGTGACTGCGGCCAGCAAGCCATGGGTGAATCCGTTGCTGCTGTCCAGCCATATCCAGACTAAAAACGAGAGGACGGCAATGCTCAGGATGGTAGGCACAAAGATGGCCGCGATGCGGTCTACTAATTGCTGTACGGGGGCTTTGCTGCCTTGTGCATCCTGTACCATGCGGATGATATGTGCCAGAACGGTTTCACTGCCCACCTTGTCGGCGATGAAACTGAAACTTCCTTTCTGGTTGATGGTGCCGGCATATACCTTGGCGCCGGGAGTCTTTTCGGTAGGAAGCGGTTCGCCAGTGAGCATGCTCTCGTCCACATAGGAACTGCCTTCATATACGGTTCCGTCCACGGCAATGCGGCTGCCCGGTTTGACTACCAGTCGCTGACCCTGCTGTACTTGTTCTACGGGAATTTCTTTCAGCTGTCCTTCCGGAGTGAGTATGGTGACGGTGGCCGGCTGTAGTCCCATCAGTTTTTTGATGGCTTCCGACGTATTTCCTTTGGCCTTCTCTTCCAGTAACCGTCCGAGCAGGATAAAGGAGATGATGACGCTGGCTGCCTCAAAGTACACGTGAGGGTGAATGCCTCTGCTCAGCCAGAACTCCGGCCAGAACAGGTTGAACAGGCTGAATGTATAGGCAATGCCAGTACTCACGGCTACCAGCGTGTCCATGTTGGAGGTGCGGTGCTTCAACTGTTTCCAGGCATTGCGGTAAAAATCTCTTCCCAGCCAGAATACTACGGGAGTGGAAAGAATCCACATCACATAATTGGCGTACGTCCAGTCCATGAAGCACATGCCGATAATGGCTACGGGCACGGAAAGCATCAGCGAAAAGCAAGTACGCTGCTTTAGTTGACGGTACTTCCGGCTATGTGCATCTTCTGTTATTTTCTCTTTTTGAGCATTTGTTTCGATGACCAGGTCGTATCCGGCATTCTGAATGGCATCTTTTAATGTTTCCGGTGTACATTCTTGCGGGTTGTATTCCACAGTGGCCGTAGCGGCTGCATAATTCACTTGAGCATGGTATACACCCGGCTGACGGTTCAGTGTCTTTTCCACCCGTGTGGCACAGGCAGCGCAACTCATGTCCAGCACCGGAAAGGTTTGTGTAGTTTTAGTAGTATTCATATTCTCTTTATTTAGAATGGGACAAAATTACAACATTATTGGTTGAATAGGAAACTTCTGTTTCATATTAATGTGTGTTCAATCACACATTAGAGAAGGGTAAGTCTTTAATTTTGTCGACTCTTTTTTGCTGTGTTGTCTGTCAGGGAGCGGTGTCACAGTGTATCCCAGTTTACGGATGGCAGCTTTCAGCCTGTCAGGTGTGGTTTTGTCCTTGCGGTATTCAATGGTGATGGTCTTTTGAGGTAGGTTCACGTCCAGAGCTGTCACTCCTTTTTCGAAAGAGAGATGATTCTCGATACGTTTCTGGCAATTTTCACAGGTCATTGATACGAGGAAGGTCACTTTTTCCTTCTTGCTTTCTTTCACGCCCTTTGCCGAAGCGTTGAATGACAGCCCCAGCAGAAGCAGGACTGTCAGAATGATTGTTTTTGTTCTCATTGTTGTCTGTTTTAGTTTTACTTACATCTTAGATATATTGTAACGGACGCCTGTATAAAGCTTGTATCCCGTCATTGGTCCCCATACCATTGTCGCATCAAAATCCGGACTATACGGGTTCTCTGCCGACACAATCGGATTCTTCTGCCTATAGCTTGTCAGGTTCTCACCGCCCACATAAATGCTCCATCGGCGGAAACGGCGTGTGACTTGCGCGCTCAATTGAGTGTACGACGGGAAGGTGTTGTCCCATAACGGACGTTTCGCATCGGGGGTCGGCATACGTCCCCCACCATTAAGCTGAATGGTCACGTCAAGCTGCCATTTCTTCAGCGGTGTCTCATAGGAAGCCGTAACCAATGCCTTGTAACGGTTCGTGAGCGGCTTGCGCAGGGTCTTGCCGTCGTACGTGCATTTCACGTCCATCCAGCGATAGGCTCCCAGCAAGGTGAAACCGCGGAACAGCGGATAGGTGGCATCTATCTGGATTACGCTTGAAGTGGATTTTCCGCTCAGGTTGTAGAAATAGATGCCGTGTGCGTCCTTATCCATGTCTGTCACTGCCTGATTCAAAAAGTCCGTATAGAACCATTCCGCATTGACGGTCAGTTCTTCGTCCTTGACAGGGATATGAAAAGATGCGCTGATGCCGTAGTTCCATGCCTCTTCCTGCTTCAGGTCATCGGTGATATGCCACGTGCGGCTGCTTGCCAGCAGGTAACTGTTTTCGGGAAAAATGAAGGAGGTTCGGTAACCTTTTCCTGCGGAAGCCCGCAAGTCGAGCCAGGAGGCAGGCGCGTATTTGAAGTGCATACGGGGAGTGATGAACCAATGGTGCAATGTGCTGTAGTCGGCACGTAATCCCAGCATCCACGTAAGGTTCTTCACCGGTGTCCACGTATATTCGGCGTATGCGCCGGTCACGTTCTCACTGACATCGTGTCCTTGCGGACAGTAACGGTCGATGACGTTTCCTCGTTGGAAATAGCTGTCCCGGTTATAGCTCAATCCTGCTGCCAGTTTGTGCCTGTCGCCCAATTCGCTTTCATAAAGTAAGGAAGCATAGATATTCGACTCATATACGTTATATATGTTGTCTGCATAGCTGAATTGTTGGTCATGGTAAGACCCTGACACGATGATAGCCACACTTTCATTGCGGTCTTGATTGAGGATGAAACCGTTTTTCGAGAAAAGCTCCACACGATTGGCGTTGTTCTGGATGGTATAGGGAGTAAAGCCCTCGCCACCGTGCAATGTGTGGGAAGTCTGTCCGCTTGTACGGCGGTCGGTAAGCATTTTGATGCCCGATTGCGACACGAATTTGGGCGTTTGGTAGTGCCAGCGGTTCATTACGCTGAACGACTGTATTTCCGGCATATCCAGAAAAGTGTCCTTGTTCTTGTCGTGCGTCCGTTCCTCATTGTAATAATTCAGGAACAGGGCGGTGGAAAGACGGTCGTTCAATTCTATGGCTCCTACAGCATTTCCTTCATAACGTCCTGTACTGTTGGCAAAAAGATTGATAAACAGCGGGTCAGCTACTTTCGGCTTCTTGTATTCCACGTCAATCTGTCCCGTTACAGACTCATAGCCGTTCTTCACCGAAGCCGCCCCTTTGGAAATCTGTATGCTCTGCATCCACGGTCCCGGTATATAGTCCAATCCATAGGTGGAAGCCACGCCCCGCAGATTCGGAAAATTCTCCGTGAGCATCTGTACGTATGTTCCCGCCAGTCCGAGCAACTGGATTTGTTTGGCTCCCGTCACTGCATCACTGTAAGCCACATCTACCGAAGGGTTTGTTTCGAAACTTTCCGAAAGGTTACAGCAGGCGGCGCGTGTCAAGGCCTGTGAGGTCACACTTTCTGTATTCAGCGCGTTGTGGCGGTTTTTGAAGATTCCAATGCCACCTGCCGTTACGACTATCTCTTTCAGTTCTGTACTTGGACTCATCACTAGAATCTGTACATCGTCGGGGCGTTCCATTGTGTAGGTTAAAGTGCTGAAACCTACGTAATCAGCTTTCAACACTTTCACTTCTTCCGGCACGGAAAGCTCGAAATATCCGTTTTCGTTTGTTGCTGCCGTATGCTTGCTGTTATCATACACATACGCGCCGGGCAAAGGTATTCCCTCTTTGTCAAGCACATATCCTTTGATTGTCCTGTCCGATGCCCGGAGAGTGGCGCATCCTATGCAGGAAAAAATCATCCATATTAAAATTGTTTTCATAAATCAATTTCTTTTTATTTTCCGGATGCAAAGGTAAACGGCAGACTCGGCAGGGCTGTTATATAATTATGGATAAAATTTATATCTCGTCAAGGGGGCTCAGTTTTCGTTCTTTCATTTGTTTGAATTGTGTGGGAGACAATCCCGTCTGCGATTTGAATTGCGTACTTAAGTGCGCCACGCTTGAATAATGTAGCTTATCTGCAATTTCACTGACAGTCAGTTCATCATAGGCAAGCAACTCTTTCACCAGTTCTATTTTCTGTGCAAGGTAATATCGTTCGATGCTGATTCCTTTCATTTCGGTGAACAGTTTGCTGAGTGCACTATATTCTTTGCGGCATTTTTCTTGCAGATAATCTGACAGGTTCATCTTTTCCTGATGTTCAGGGTGGCGCACAAATTCGATGACACCGATACGGATTTGTTCGATGGTACGCTTCCGCTTGTCGTCAATCACTTTAAAGCCATATTCCTCGAGCTGGCAACGGATAAGGTCTTTCTTTTCTTTTGGGAGAGGCTCAGAAAGTACTACTATTCCCAGTTCTATGCTGAGAGGTGTGACGCCATTTCCTTTGAAGATGTTTGAAACGGTCAGAATGCATCGTCTGCAAACCATATTTTTGATATAGATATTGTTTTTTTTCATAATCGCACTGCTTTCTTGTAAAGCAACAACAAAAGTAGGGCTTAATCTGTTCAACCTGGTTGTAAACATATCGTTTCGTTTCTTTTTTATCCTCCGACTATTGAACTTGCGTTATTTATACCTCAGTGGAATATTTTTTGTGAAGAATTTGTTATTTTTGTGCACAATAAATACAGTTTGTCATGTCGCATTTAGCTCCTCTTATCAGTGATTTGGCATTGATATTGATTTGTGCCGGAATCATTACATTGATATTTAAGAAACTGAAACAACCGTTGGTGTTAGGTTATATTGTGGCAGGTTTCGTCTGTAGCCCTCACTTCACGTTTACTCCTTCAGTAGTAGATGCAGATAATATTCAGACCTGGTCGGAGATTGGGGTCATCTTCCTTTTGTTTGCGCTTGGACTGGAATTCAGTTTCAAGAAGCTGATGAAAGTGGGCGGGGCAGCGGTTATATCGGCCTGTACGATTATTTTCTGCATGATACTGGTCGGAGTCTTTGTGGGATGGATGTTTGGCTGGAAGCAGATGGACTGTATTTATCTGGGAGGAATGCTGGCCATGTCTTCCACTACCATTATTTATAAGGCATTTGATGATTTGGGGCTACGTCAGCAGCGCTTTGCAGGATTGGTGCTGAGTATTCTTATTTTGGAAGATATACTGGCCATCGTGTTGATGGTGATGCTTTCCACCATGGCCGTAAGCAAGAATTTCGAGGGAAGTGAGATGATTTACAGTATCGGGAAGCTGGTGTTCTTCCTGATTCTCTGGTTCGTAGTAGGTATTTACCTGATTCCGCTCTTTTTGAAGCGAGCACGCAAGCTGATGAGTGACGAGACTTTGCTGATTGTGTCTTTGGCTTTGTGTTTCGGGATGGTGGTATTGGCTGCCCGCGTAGGATTTTCTCCGGCCTTCGGTGCCTTTATTATGGGCTCTATTCTGGCAGAAACGGTAGAGTCGGACCATATTGACAAGCTGGTGGCTCCGGTGAAAGATTTGTTTGGGGCTATTTTCTTTGTATCTGTGGGAATGATGGTAGATCCGAATATGATAGTGGAATATATTTGGCCGATTGTGTCCATTGTGGTGGCAATATTACTGGGGCAGGCGATTTTCGGAACCGGAGGAGTACTGTTGTCAGGTCAGCCGTTAAAGATAGCCGTGCAGTGTGGATTCAGTTTGACACAGATTGGTGAATTTGCTTTCATTATAGCCTCATTGGGCGTGAGTCTGCATGTGACAAGCTCTTTTCTGTATCCGATTGTAGTGGCGGTATCAGTGATAACGACTTTTCTTACTCCTTACATGATTCGTCTGTCCGGCCCAGCCTATGGATGGCTGGACCGTCATCTTCCGGTCTTCTGGAAGCAGTTGCTGGAACGTTATTCGGTGGGAGTACAGCCTGTAAACCATCAGAATAACTGGAAAAAACTGTTGGGCTCTATCGTACGTGTCACATTGATTTTTCTGGTGCTTTCTGTGGCGATGGTAGTGTTGTCCTTTAATCTTTTCCTTCCTCTTTTGATTTCAGCATTAGGGGATTTCTGGGGGAGAATACTCGGGGCAGTGGTGACAATCTTATTGATTTCTCCATTCCTTCGTGCCATGATTATGAAAAGAAATCATTCTATAGAATTTAAGGCGCTTTGGGCGGATAACCGTTTTAATCATGCACCACTGATTTCGATTGTGTTGCTTCGCATAGTGCTGGCTGTGATTTTTGTGGTTTACGTGATTAAGTATCTGTTCCAGGCTTCTGTAGCACTGATGGTGGGTATCGCCATTCTGGTAGTGCTGTTGATGATTTTCTCACGTTTTTTGAAGAAGCAGTCTATAGGAATGGAACGGGTCTTTGTGCAAAACCTCCGTTCCAAGGAAATCAAGAAAGCATATTTGGGTGAAAGTCAGCCAGAGTATGCCGGACGTTTGCTTGACCGGGATTTGCATTTGTCGGATTTTGTGGTTCCGGCAGATTCGCTCTGGGGAGGGAAAACACTGATGGAACTTGATTTTGGAAAGAAATATGGGGTTCATGTAGCCTCTATTATACGAGGTTCCCATCGTATTAATATTCCTGGTGGGGGAAACCGGATTTTTCCCAATGACAAATTGCAGGTAATCGGAACTGACGAACAGTTGTCTGTCTTTTCCAGTCAGTTGGAAAAGGTAGCTACGGGTTATAGGGATGGAGATTTTGAGAACCGGGAGATGTGTCTGAAGCAATTTGTCATTGCTTGTAATTCACCTTTCTGCGGGCGTACGATTCGGGAGAGTGGCATCCGTAGTAAATATCATTGTCTGGTGGTAGGAATTGAGGCTGCCGACGACACTAATCTGCGGCAACCGCAGGTCTCTTATGAATTGCAGAAGGACGATGTGGTATGGGTCGTAGGAGAGAAGAAGAATTTGAACTCTTTATTTGAAGTATCTGAGGCAGCTGCCAAAGCGGAATAGAAAAAGCTGGACTTATCATCCGGGTGAACCAGGCAAGTCCAGCTTTTATTGTGTGGTATGGATGCATTTATTCTGCATCATCTTCTTCGTCGTCAAAGTCGAAGTCAAAGTCGTCCAGATATTCAGGCGTGAAGAATTCATCCAAATCTCTTCGTTCTTTCTTTGTAGGACGTCCCGTTCCGCGGGCACGGCCTACGAATCCACTGATTTTACTCATTTCCAGTAATTCATACTGGTCAGGTGTCGTCACGTTTTCCATGATTTCCGGTACCAGTTTGGCTCCCACTCTTTTTTCAATGGCCTGCAGCACTTTGAAGGCATAGGTTACTGGAGGCTTTCTGACCTGTACTACGTCTCCCGGTTTTACCATACGGGCAGGTTTCACCTGAGAACCGTTGATAGAGATTCTTCCTTTTTTACAAGCTTCGGCGGCAATTGTTCGTGTCTTGAAAATGCGTGCAGCCCACATCCATTTGTCAATTCGTGCTTCCGGCATGATTCTATTTGTTATTATATTGGTTCATGGTGATGTTCAGTCCGGCCAGACAAAAGCTTTTGATGATTTCTTGTGCTACTTCCAGACGTTCCGGTATTAGCTTCATGTCTTCTTCGTCAAAGTGTCCGAGAACGAAATCGATTTGCCCTCCTTTGGGAAAATCATTCCCGATGCCAAAACGAAGGCGGGCATAGTTCTGGGTTCCCAGCGTGGCAGCAATGTGCTTCAGTCCGTTGTGCCCTGCATCACTGCCTTTTCCTTTCAGCCGTAACGTGCCAAAGGGCAAAGCCAAGTCATCTACAACAATCAATACGTTTTCCAAAGGGATTTTTTCTTGTTGCATCCAGTAGCGTACTGCATTGCCACTCAGGTTCATGTAAGTGGAAGGTTTCAGCAGAATCAGCTGTCTGCCTTTTAGTGAGAGCTGGGAGGTAGCCCCATAACGTCCATCGCTAAAAACAATATTGGACGCCTTAGCCAAGGCGTCCAATACCATAAATCCTATATTATGACGGGTTTCGCGGTATTCTTCACCGATATTCCCCAATCCGACAATCAAGTATTTCATTGAAAGGATTTTTTGTGTTTAGATTTCCGGATTATTTACCGGCAGCAGCCTGAGCACCACGAGCGGCACGAGTCAACTTAACTGCACAAACCACAGCATCTTTTGCGTTCAGCAGTTCCAATCCTTCGTATTTCAGTTCGCCAACCTTGACGGTTTTACCCAATCCCAGCGGAGTTACGTCTACAACCAGACGTTCAGGAATTACATTGTACAAAGCTTTCACTTTCAACTTACGGATCTGCAGAGCCAATTTACCACCGGCTTTCACACCTTCTGCCAAACCTTCCAACTTCACAGGAACTTCCATTACGATAGGTTTGCTTTCGTCGATCTGATAGAAGTCAACGTGCAGAATTTTGTCTGTTACAGGGTGGAACTGGATATCTTTCATGATAGCGTTTACAATCTTGCCATCAATGTTCAGGTCTACAACGTAGATGTGCGGTGTGTATACCAAGTTACGCAAGCCTTCAGTAGGAACTGTAAAGTGAGTAGCAACCTGATTGCCGTTTTCATCTTTCTGAGTTCCGTACAATACGCAAGGAACACCATTGTCTTTACGAAGTTCACGAGTGGCTTTCTTACCAGTTTCAGTTCTCAAAGAACCTTTGATTTCGATTGATTTCATTGTTTTTAAAATTTTTGTGTTACTCTAAATTAAGTTGATTGTTTGCTTAATTCGCCATCACACGATGTGGTATATCACACGATGAGCTTGAAAAAGCGGCGCAAAGGTATGCATTTTCTTTTTACTTTCCAAATGTTCATGGAATAAATTCCTGTAATTCAAGTTGGAATCAGTACTTTTTGCGCTTTATCTTAAAAATCGATGTCAATTTTTATTTCTTCAGATTGTGAAGGCATTTCTTCTGTAGCTGTAGCAGGCTGATAATGTGCTTCACTTGTGGTTCCCTGTTCGTGTCCGATGAAATCGATAGCTTGCTGCAAACCGTTCATAAACTTCTCAAAATCTTCCTTGTACAGGAAAATCTTGTGTTTTTCAAAATTAACCTGAGGATCATCTTTGTCAAGAGACACTACTTTCTTGCTTTCTGTGATAGCAATGAACATTTCCTCTTTCCGGTTTTTCTTTACATCCAAGTAGTAAATTCGTTTTCCAGCTTTGATAGCTTTGGAGAAAACGATTTCTTTGTCGTTTTCAATAGTCGTACTTTTCTTCTTCAGTTCTTCCATAACTCACTGTTACTAATAAAAATGCGTTCAAATTTGAATATTTTTTTGCAATGTGCCAAAAGAGAATGAGGAAAAATGTCGAATCTCTGAAAAAAAAGAAAAAATATAAGGCTTTATGGTGTGTAATAAAGGAAAAATGCTTACTTTTGCCCACCTAAAATAAAATATAGTTTGTTTATATATTATGATTAACAGAGTTCTTATTCGTCTGAAGATAGTTCAGATAATTTATGCGTATTATCAGAACGGAGGTAAAAATTTGGATACTGCAGAAAAGGAGTTGTTCTTCAGTTTATCTAAAGCGTATGATTTGTACAACTATCTTTTGCTTTTGATGGTAGAGGTAACCAAGTATGCCAACAAGCGGTTGGATGCAGCAAAAAACAAGTTGGTTCCTACCAAAGAAGATTTGTCCCCCAACATGAAATTTGTAGAAAATCGCTTTATTGCGCAGTTGGAAATCAACAAACAGCTGAATGCTTTTGCTTCTTCTCAGAAGAAGACCTGGGAAAATGAAGGTGATTTCATTAAAAACCTGTGTGAACAAATCATGCAGAGTGATATATATAAAGAATACATGGCCAGCGAAACTTCTTCATACGAAGAGGATCGTGAGTTGTGGAGAAAACTTTACAAGAAGATTATTTTCAACAATACTGCTCTTGATGAAGTTCTGGAAGACCAGAGCTTGTACTGGAATGACGATAAGGAAATCGTGGACACTTTTGTGTTGAAGACTATCAAGCGCTTCAATCCTGAGAATGGCGAAAAGCAGGAACTTCTTCCTGAATTTAAGGATGAAGAAGATCAGGACTTCGCTCGCCGTTTGTTCCGCCGTTCTATCCTGAATGCAGATTATTACCGTCATTTAATCAGTGAGAATTCAAAGAACTGGGATTTGAGCCGAGTAGCTGTGATGGATGTCATCATCATGCAGATTGCATTGGCTGAGATTCTGAGCTTCCCTAACATTCCGGTAAATGTATCGTTGAATGAATACGTGGAAATTGCCAAGCTGTATAGCACTCCGAAGAGTGGCGGTTTCATCAATGGTACTTTGGACGGTATTGTTAATCAATTGAAAAAGGAAAACAAGCTGACCAAAAACTAATATATTTGTCCAGCTATTATTAATCTAAACCGAGAAACCTATGAATTTGTTAGCTGTAGTATTGCAGGCACAGGGAGGAGCAGATTACTCTTTCCTTATTATGATGGTGGCTATTTTCGCCATTATGTACTTTTTTATGATTCGTCCCCAGAACAAGAAGCAGAAAGAAATTGCCAACTTCCGCAAGAATTTGGAAGTCGGTCAGTCTGTGGTTACTGCGGGTGGTATTTATGGAAAAATCAAGGAAATAGAAGATAATACTGTAGTAGTTGAAGTAGCTGCTGGTGTAAAAATCAAAGTAGATAAGAATTCAATTTATGCAGATGCACAGGCTCAGCCTGCGAAATAAATATGAATGACTATGTTCGATCGAAAGAACATAAAGAGATATAACTTGATATTCATACGAAAAATCAGGAACTTTCTGCTCAGTGCCAAGAGCAGAGAGTTTCTGATTTTTCTGTTTTTTGTATTCGTGTCGCTTTGCTTCTGGTTCTTGCAGACCATGAATGACACGTATCAGACGGAGTTTAAGATTCCGGTCAGGCTGAAGAATGTGCCGAAAGAGGTGGTCATGACGTCCGAACTGCCTGATGAAATCCGAGTGAAGGTGGAAGACAGAGGGACGGTGCTGCTGAATTACATGCTGGGACGTACTTTCTTTCCGCTGACTTTTAACTTTGAGGATTATCAGGACAAGGGTTCTTATGTCCGCATTCCTCAGACCGAGGTACTGAAGAAAATCAGTGCCCAGTTGAATAACTCTACGCAACTGCTTGCCGTACGTCCGGACACGCTGGATTATATCTATTCAAGGGGAATACCCAAGAAAGTGCCGGTAGCGGTGGGCGGAGAGGTCTCGGCCGGTAGACAATATTATGTGTCGGATATTCGGGTAATACCTGATTCTGTGGTTGTCTATGCCCCTCAGGGTGTGCTGAATACCATTCTGACAGCGTATACACAGCCCTTCCATTGGACCAACGTAACGGATACACTGAAGAAACATATCAACCTGCAAAAGCTTCATGGCGTGAAGTTTGTGCCGTCGTCCGTAGATGTGGTGGCCTGTGTGGATATGTATTCAGAGAAGACGCTGGAAGTGCCAGTGGTGGGAATCGGTTTCCCGAAAGGAAAGGTCTTGCGGACTTTCCCGTCTAAGGTGCAGGTAACTGTGCAGGTGGGACTGAAGAACTTCAAGTCCGTGACGGAGAAAGATTTTCTGGTCGGTGTTTCTTATGCTGACGTGATTGGTAATAAATCAGAGAAACTGCCGCTTACCATCAAAAAATATCCGGATGTAGTAAGTCACGTGCGTGTGACTCCTTCCTCTGTGGATTATCTGATTGAACAGCAGATTGTAAGCGAACCCTCTAAAGAAAAAGAATCGGAATGATCAAGATTGGAATCACAGGAGGTATCGGGAGTGGTAAATCCTATGTGTCGCACTTGCTGGAAGAAGCAGGCATTCCTGTATACGATACGGATACGGAAGCCAAGAAACTGACGCTTTCTCATCCACGGATACGTGAGGGTTTGTTGGCTTTGTTAGGAGAAGAAGTGTATAAGGCAGACGGCTCATTGAACAAGCCCGTGCTGGCAAATTACTTGTTTGCCTCGGCGGAGAATGCCGGACGCGTTAACCGCATCATCCATCCTTGTGTGTATGAAGACTTCCAACAGTGGGCAGACCGTCAGGCCGCATCCGGTACGGAGGTGGTGGCTATGGAAAGTGCCATTCTGTTTGAGTCGGGTTTTCACACAGCCGTGGACTATGTCGTGATGGTGTATGCTCCCTTGGAGTTGCGTATAACGCGGGCTATGCAGCGGGATGCCGCTACGGAAGCACAGATAAGGGCACGTATTTCCGCACAGATGGATGACGAAGAAAAGAAGCGTCGGGCCGACTATGTCATTTTCAACGACGAAAAATTACAGTTGGATACGCAGATTGCGGCGTTGGAAGAGTGGCTTGCTCACAGAAAAACGGGCCGATAGTTTGTGTATGTCATTCGTGCGTTGTATTTTTGTCACTCGTAATTAAATTAATCATTAGAGATAATATGTTGAAGACTATTTTAGCGATTTCTGGAAAACCAGGTTTGTACAAACTGATTTCTCAGGCAAAGAATATGCTGATTGTGGAAACAGTCAGTGCAGATAAGAAAAGAGTTCCGGTCTATGCCAGTGACAAGGTGATTTCATTGGGTGATATTGCCATGTATACTGATGCAGAAGAGGTAGCTTTGGGTGAAGTGCTGGAATCTGTAAAGAAGAAAGAAAACGGTAACGTGACTTCTTTGGATTACAAGAAAGCTTCTGCAGAAGAACTGCACGCATTTATGGCTGAAGTATTGCCTAACTACGACCGTGACCGTGTACATACCAGTGACATTAAGAAATTGATTCAGTGGTACAACCTGCTGGTGTCAAACGGAGAAACTGATTTCGTAGAAACAGAAAAAGCAGCCGAATAAAGCAGAAGAGTCGTACAGCTTGATGTACAATTTGGAACAGGAAACTGTCTCAAGGTAAACGGATGCATCGTTCCGGCTACGGAGTGCACATTTGCCTTGAGACAGTTTTTTATTTAGAGTAATGGAAGCTGAAAACCACAGCAGAAGATTATGAAGAAGATAATACTGATTACGGGAGGTGAGCGTTCCGGAAAAAGCAGCTATGCAGAACGTCTGGCTCATGAGTTGTCCACATCGCCGGTGTATATAGCTACGGCAAAGATATGGGACGAGGAATTTCGCCGCAGGGTGGAGCGTCACCAGCAAAACCGGGGTCCGGAGTGGACGAACATCGAAGAAGAAAAGGAACTGAGCCGTCATGACATTACGGGACGGGTGGCTGTCATTGACTGCGTGACGCTCTGGTGTACGAACTACTTTGTGGAACAGCCGGAAGTGTCACTTGCCTTGGAAGCCTTGAAGCAGGAATTCGACCGTTTCACTGCCCAGGATACAATCTTTATTTTCGTCACGAACGAGATAGGTATGGGAGGTGTTTCCCCCAATGAGGTACAGCGTCGTTTCACCGATTTGCAAGGATGGATGAACCAGTATATTGCTTCGAAAGCCGATCAGGTCGTACTGATGGTTTCCGGTATTCCGGTTAAAGTGAAAGGATAAATCATGCGTAAGTTTACTATAGCACCTATTGCCTATCCGGAACTGGAGCAGGCAGCCCGTGAAAAGATTGATAACCTGACGAAACCGAAAGGTTCTCTGGGGCGTCTGGAGGAATTGGCTCTGCAGGTTTGTATGATTCAGCAGACCTTGTCGCCTTCGTTGAACAATCCGTATAACTTGCTTTTTGCAGCCGACCACGGCATTGTGGAAGAGAAGGTCAGTGCTTCGCCGAAGGAGATTACCTGGCAGCAAATCAGTAATTTCCTGCACGGAGGAGCCGGTATCAATTTTTTGTGCCGTCAGCATGGATTCCGCCTGGAAATCATTGATGCAGGAGTGGATTACGACTTGCCCTACGAAAAAGGTATCATTGATATGAAAGTCCGTCGCGGTACACGTAATTTCCTTCACGAAGATGCCATGACACCCGAGGAAATGAATCTGTGTCTGGAGCGTGGAGCGCAATGCGTAGACCGTATTCATGCCGCAGGTTGTAACGTGGTGAGTTTCGGCGAAATGGGAGTAGGAAACACCTCCGCTTCTTCCTTGTGGATGAGTTGCCTGACAGGTATTCCACTGGAACAATGCGTGGGAGCCGGCAGCGGACTGTATGGAGAAGCCATGACCCATAAGTTCCGGGTGCTTCAGCAGGCTCTTCAACATTTCTCGGGCGAGCATACGGTGGAAGAAATCCTGTGTCGTTTCGGAGGACTTGAGATGATGATGGCAGTAGGTGGCATGTTGCGTGCGGCAGAGCTGCGCATGGTCATTCTTGTGGACGGCTTTATCATGACCAACTGTATACTGGCTGCTTCGCGTTTGTGTCCCGACGTACTTTCGTATGCTGTGTTCGGACATCAGGGAGATGAAAGCGGCCACAAGCTGTTGCTGGACTACCTGCACGCCCGTCCGTTGTTGAATCTGTCATTGCGCCTGGGTGAGGGAAGCGGCTCTGTCTGTGCCTTTCCTATCCTTGATTCAGCTGTGCGGATGCTGAATGAGATGGATAACTTTGCCCATGCTTCCATTACCAAATACTTCTGACCTCATGAATAATTTACTGGCTGCTCTGATGTTTTTCACCCGTCTGCCTTTCTGGCGGATTTGTACGGTGCCGTCCGAATGCTTTCGGCACGTGGTGAGTTACTGGAGCCTTTGCGGATGGCTCACGGGAGGGGTGATGGCCCTGTCTTTCTGGGTTTTCTCCACCTGGTTTCCTCTTCCGGTAGCGGTACTGCTGGCCTTGTGTGCCCGTCTTTTCCTGACGGGGGCTTTACATGAAGACGGCCTGGCTGATTTCTTCGACGGATTTGGGGGCGGACGCGACCGGGAAGGCATTCTCCGCATCATGAAAGATTCCCATATCGGGAGCTACGGTGTGCTGGGGCTGATATTGTATTATTTGCTCTCATTCTCGTTATTGGTATCCTTGCCTGTGTCCGTCATTCCCTGGGTGCTGTGTGTGGCCGACCCTTTCTGCAAGTTTGTATGCAGCTTTATGCTCCTGTTTCTTCCGTACGCCCGAAAAGAAGAAGAAAGTAAGGCCAAGGTGGTCTATACCCGCATGAGCCTTTCGGAGTGGATAGCCAATATTGCAGGCGGATTGTTGCCTTTACTGCTTTTACCTTTTTCTTATTGGGGGATGCTGTGCTTTCCATGTGTACTTTTCATTGGATTGGGCTGGCTGCTCAAGCGACGTTTAGGAGGATATACCGGCGACTGTTGTGGCGCACTTTTCCTTTTGTGTGAATTGGCGTGCTGGATGGGAGCAGTAGTGATGGCCTATAATTTTTAATACGGTTAGACATAAGAAAATGAAAGTATATTTAGTTCGACATACTTCGGTGGATGTGGCACCCGGGACGTGCTACGGGCAGACCGATGTGCCGCTGCGTGCTTCGTTTCAGGAAGAGGCAGAGGCATGTAAAAAGGCCCTTCAGGATACGGGAATGCGTTTTTCACGTATCTATACCAGTCCTTTGTCCCGCTGTACACGCTTGGCGGCCTATTGCGGCTTTCCCGAAGCGGAACGTGACGAGCGGCTGAAAGAAATGAACATGGGTGAGTGGGAGATGCAGCGTTTCGAGGAAATAACCGACCCGCGCATCCAGGAATGGTATAATGATTACTTGCGGGTTCGGACTACCGGAGGCGAGTCGTTCATGGATGTGCTGGCCCGTGTGTCCGACTTCTTTGACCACCTGGACCGTACTTCAGGTCCGGCACTGGTGTTTGCCCATGGAGGTGTGCTGGTAGCTGCACAGGTCTATGCCGGTAAGGTGAAACTGGAAGATGCCATGAAAGCCTTGCCTCCTTACGGAGGGATGGTGGAAATTGACTTGCCACTTCCACGTTTGCATCCGCTCATGCTGGCTGGAACGGGCAGTGACGTAGGTAAGAGTGTGCTGGCTGCGGCGCTATGCCGTATCTTTTTGCAGGACGGGTATCATCCGGCGCCCTTCAAGGCACAGAACATGGCACTCAACTCGTATGCCACTCCCGAAGGACTGGAAATCGGCCGGGCACAGGCGGTGCAGGCTGAGGCGGCAGGAGCACCCTGTCATACCGACATGAATCCTTTGCTGCTGAAACCGACTTCCGACCATACTTCACAAGTGGTACTGAACGGCAAGCCCATAGGCAACCGAAGTGCGTATGCCTATTTCCGGACAGAGGGTCGTGATGAGTTGCGCCGGGAAGTGAACCAGGCATTCGACCGCCTGGCAGCCCGTTACAATCCGGTGGTGATGGAAGGAGCGGGCAGCATCTCGGAAATCAACCTGAAGGATACGGATTTGGTAAATCTGCCCATGGCGCGTCATGCCCATGCGGATGTGATTCTGGTAGCCGACATCGACCGGGGAGGCGTGTTTGCCAGTGCCTACGGTTCGGTGGCCCTGCAGACGCCGGAAGACCGCAAGCGCATCAAGGGAATCATTGTCAATAAGTTTCGTGGCGACCTTCGCTTGTTTGAGTCGGGTGTGAAGATGATGGAAGAAATCTGTGGCATTCCGGTGCTGGGCGTGATACCATATTATCACGACATCTACATTGAGGAAGAAGATTCGGTGGAGCTTTCCTTGAAACAGCGGAAAGCGGTGCAGGGGAAGGTCAATGTGGCGGTGGTGCTGCTCCGTCATCTCTCGAACTTCACCGATTTCAATATGCTGGAACATGACGAACGGGTAAACTTGTACTATACGAACAACGTGGACGACCTGATGAAGGCTGACATCATCCTGCTGCCCGGCAGCAAGAGCACCATTGATGATTTGTATGAACTACGCCGTAACGGAGTGGCACAAGCTATTCTTCAGGCACGTCGCAACGGTGCTACCGTGATGGGAATTTGTGGCGGATACCAGATGATGGGGCAGCGGATTGCCGACCCCGACGGAGTGGAAGGAAGTATCAGCCAGATGCCCGGACTGGGACTTCTGCCGACAGAGACGGTCATCGAAGGAGAGAAGCTAACACGTCAGGTACGTTTTGCTTTCCTGTCTTTCGAAGAACCGACCTGCACAGGATACGAAATCCACATGGGGCGCACTTCGGCAGTGGAAGGAGAGACTTTGACTCCGCTGGTGCGTCTGGAGAATGGAGAAACGGATGGCTGTGTGGTGGACCGGAAATGCGCGGGTTCCTATATTCACGGCATACTGGATAATCCGGAAGTGATAGAATGGCTGCTGGCTCCGTATGCCGAAAAGCTGGAGCAACCTCAGCTGGATTATGCCGCTTTCAAGGAAGAACAATACAACAAGCTGGCCGACCATGTGCGGAAGCATCTGAACATGCCGCTGCTTTACCAAATACTGACTCAAAATGATTAACGGACACGGAGACGATGCCTATCGCTATACGGCCATTCGTGCCAATTTCAGTTCGAATGTGTACCACCGGGTGAACCATGACGGGTTGAACCGCTATCTGGCCGGATGCCTGTCGTGCATCCGTTCCTATCCGGAGCCGGAACCCTATGCGCTGGCTGCCGAGCTGGCCCGGTTGCATGGTGTCAGTCCGGAGGAAGTCTGTGTGACGAACGGAGCCACAGAGGCCATTTACCTCATTGCCCAGGCTTTTCGCGGGAGTCATTCTGCTGTATGGATACCGACCTTTAGTGAATATGCGGATGCCTGCCGCTTGCACGGACATCGGGTGGAAGGCATTTCCAGCCTGGAGAAGCTGACGGACGACGAAGGGATTTTCTGGCTGTGTAATCCGAACAACCCCACGGGGCAGACATGGGATGCCGTTACGCTTCGCCGCCTGATAGCCACATATCCCCGAAAACTGTTTGTCATCGACCAGTCGTATGCGCTGTTTACGGAGAAAGAGGTGCTGTCCGTAGCCGAGACGGTGAAACTGCCTAACGTGTTGCTGCTGCATTCCATGACCAAATGCTATGCGGTGCCGGGCCTGCGCCTGGGAGCGGTGACGGGCAGCAGGGAACTTCTTTCCCGGATACGTGCCTGCCGTATGCCCTGGTCGGTTAATGCCTTGGCCGTAGAAGCTGGACATTACCTGCTACAGCATCCGGAGGAATATCGCATGGACATACAGGCTTTGCTGGCTGAGCGGAAACGGGTGACCGATGCGCTGGAAGCATTGGGTGGGGTAGAGGTACTGCCTACGGATACGCATTATTTCTTAGCGCGGCTTCAGCAGGGTACTGCGGCACAACTGAAAGAATTCTTGGCTACCCGGCACGGGCTGCTGATTCGCGACGCATCCAATTTCGAGGGACTGGATGCACGTTATTTCCGTATTGCCATACAGACGGAAGAAGAAAACAATCTATTAATTGAAGGCATACACGAATGGATACAGAACTCGTAATGGGATTGATTCCCCTGGCAGGAGGTTTTCTGCTTGATAAGATTTTAGGTGACCCGGTGTGGCTGCCCCATCCGGTAATAGGATTCGGGAAACTGATTTCACGGTGTGAACGCAGGGGGAATCAGGGAACTCACCGCAAACGAAACGGAGCATGGACCGCAATAGGGCTGGTCGTGCTTGTCTTCCTGGTGAGCAAGGGATTGCTGGAGGCGGCAGCTCTGCTGCATCCGTGGGTAAAGATAGCACTCTCGGTAGTGGCCGTATTCTATTGCCTGGCCGGAAAAACTCTGATAGATGAAGTACGGATGGTGTTTGAAGCAGCGGATATTTCGCTGGAAGCTGGAAGAAAGCAGGTGGCCCGCATCGTGGGAAGAGATACTTCTTCCTTGACTGACCAAGAGGTGCGTACGGCGGCTCTTGAGACCTTGGCTGAGAACCTGAGTGACGGGGTAATTGCTCCGCTTTTCTGGTATTTTCTGTTGGGTGTGCCGGGGATGCTGGCGTATAAGATGGTCAATACCCTCGACTCTATGATTGGCTACCGCAATGCCCGTTATAAAGATTTTGGCTGCTGGGCGGCCCGTATGGACGATGTGGCCAATTACCTTCCCGCCCGGCTGACTGCCCTGCTGATGGTGCTGGTTTCCGGTCGCTGGTCGTTGCTGAAGTTCGTGGCACATTACGGACGGATGCATGCCAGTCCTAATTCCGGTTATCCGGAAGCGGCACTGGCCGGAATCCTGAACTGCCGCTTTGGCGGTCCGCACGATTATTTCGGCGAGACGGTTTACAAGCCTTTTATCGGAGACAATCCTCGTTCGCTGAGCAGTCGGGATATGCGTGTGGCCATTCGTATCAACCGCTTGTCTGAATTGTTGATGCTGTTGTTTATGGCAGGAGGTTATTGGGCTGTTTTTCAATTGATTTATTAAGAAATATACAGGCTTTCTGAAAGCATGAAAAAAACGCAAGTGCGTTTGAACTAAAACGTAAAAGAGTTTTGGTCCAAACGCACTTGCGTTTTAAGTAAAACGTCCTTGCGTTTACTTTGAAACGCAAAGACGTTTTGAGGGTTGTTATTCATAGATGTATTCTACGTCCGATTTCTTAAAGCGAAGAAGTCGGGTGTCGTTTGATCCTGCACCGTTCTTGTTGGGATAAAGCCCTGCCATTGTTCCGTTATAAAACCATCCCTGTCCGTTGCTGGGTGAGTAAGTGGCCCATAGCATGGCATTGTAGTGATCGTGTTGGATGCCATCGTCGTTCCATTGTGCTCCGGGGCCGTACCATACGAGTGGTTCGTATTGCTGTTCTGCATTATTATACATCTGAATGTAAATCAGGTCAGACAGCGCTACTGTTCCTACGGTAACATCGTTTCTTCTTCTTTGGCGACGTTGGATGTTTGAGCCTCCGTTCCATGCCGTGGTATGGCTTCCGTTCCACATCAGCCAGATGGTTCCGCTGGTTGAACTTAAGACTCTTTCGAAGTTTTCCATGGAAGGAAGTTCGTAGCCGTCGGGTGCCATGGCGGTAGCATCCAGTTTATTGATATGCTCGCTAGACGGACCGTATCCTTTCATTTTAGCCACTCCACCGTCATCAATCACTTCCATTCCCTGCGTGGTTTTTCCCTGGTACTGCCATTTCCATAACTTGAAGAACTCTTCGGGAGTACAGTCGCGCAGGTAATCAAAAAGCGTCTTTCCTGCCTTGGCAGCCGGGTCGTTCGAAGAAAGTATCTGGTCGTTGAAGTTCTTGGAATCTCCCATGGCATTGTACTTGCACCACCATACACCGTTGAGGTAGGTAACAGGGAGTCCCCAGTTGCGGCGTACGACCGTGTATTCTTCTCTGTCCGTACCGTCGGTATTGCAGATTACCAGTGTGGCTTTTTGCTTGCGTCCGTTGGCCGTAGGGTCATTGGGCTTCCAGCCTCCTATGATGCGGAATGAGTTGGGTGTTCCATCCTGCTCTTCCAACTTGATCCAGTGTCCTTCACCGCTTTCGTATTCCACCGTCAGTTTTTTAGATTCCGGCAGAGTGATGAGCCCCAATTCATTGTCAATGTAGCGTCCGAAATCAAATTCATAGCCGTCATGGAAGTGGATGAGCCCTTCCAGTTTAATCGGATTTTCAGATAAGACTAATGTCAGAGCGTCTTCCGCATAGTCGTGAAGCAGTCCTTTCCGGTGGAATCTGAGCTTTATTTCCGTTTCGGGAACTCCGGGTCTCCATTTTTCTTTCTGAATACGGAATACATTCTTTCCTATTGTTTCCGGACGGAGACCTCCTAATGAGGTGATTTTTATCGGCATATTGTTTTCCGAAATCAGTTCCAGTTCATCGTCACAGTCGATGACCAATGTCATATCTGTAGATGTATAAGGAAGGGTTATCTGTGTTTTTTCCTCATTTACTGTCACATTGTCGGGAAATATGGATTCTTCGGTATCTACCTTTATGCTGGCCAGGTCGGAAGACAGAATATGCTCGCCTCCGTTTTTCCATTCAATGACATTCAGCTTGGTTTCTCCTGTGGCAGAGTCTGTGCTGATTTCCAATGTGTACACTACGTTGCGTTTCAAGGTAGAGGGAAGTGTGGTTTCAAGAGTGGTCTCTTTTCCATTTTTTACCATTTCCAGACTTGCCTTTAAATTATCTCCAGCTTGTTCATACAGGTAGAAAATACCTTGAGTATTGGTTTCCAGTCCTTCTGCAAACTCAACGGAACGGTCTTTTATCTCTGCATGAGCAGGGATGGTGACAGGATTCTGCGGGAACAGAAAGGTGTGTTGTGTGATGTTTTTGAACACCACCTTGTTCACCTTGATGGGACTGTTGCTTTGAATGGACAGGTCAAAACGGGCAATGCCTCTTTCCAGATCCAGGTGAAGCAAGTTTTCGTCGGTCTGTCCCAAGTCAATCATGCCGGAGAAAAACTCCGGGGCATGTATGTAATCGTCGGCATGGGCAAACGTAATCTGTTGCCATTCTTCTTCGGTAATGCCTTGTGCTTTCAGTTCCTGAATGTTGAGCTGGTCGGCAATGTTAGCCAGGATGTAGAGGTGACCTGCTCTTTTGCTGGTCTGAAACACATACTGGTCATTCTGTTGGGTGAACTGAGTATAGATTTCTGTCATAAGGCCGTTTTCAAACAGGCAGGCCTGCAAATCGTAAATCTCTCCTTCACCGGGAAGGGGGGCGCTTTCTCCTTCCACCTGAAATTCACTCAGGTGAGTGGTAATGGTCCGGATGGATGTATTTCCCTCTGAAGGTTTATCTTCTCCACAAGCTGTGGTGAGAAACAGGGCAGAAAGTATGCCGAAAAGCTGTATGTATTTTTTGATGTACATATACTGATTTATTTTTCTGTTAGGATATTGTTACGCTTTTTACTCGTAGATGTATTCCACTGGTGTCTTGACGCATCGGATGGTACGGGTTTTAAATGCATTGCTGCCTGCATATTTGAACCAGTTTCCTCTGCCGTCACTATGGGAATATCCTTCCATCATCCAGGTATTTCCTCCGTTACCATAGGTTGCCAGCAAAATCATCATTTTCGATATGTTAGCGGCATCCCATTGATGGCCTAAGCCACAGAGTGTCCAGTGATTGCCTTCATATTCAAAATCATAGAAGGTAATCGGTCCGTACTGTAAGCCTTGGAAGGTCGCATTGCGTTCTACGACTTTGAAGTTGAGGCGCTGGCCAAGTCCGTTGTTGAAACTGCCTGGATTGAAATACTTCAAATTGTAATTTGTGCCTCCTGTAAAGAAACGGTAGTCATCGAAATCCGGTATTTGGTAACCGTCGGGTGCCATGACGGTAGGCGCCAGGGTTCCAAAGTTATCCGTCTGACTTTTGTATCCCTCATAATAGAAGGAAGCGCCATTATGAGTCAGCTTTAATCCGTCAGGATTTCCGGCCTGGTACTGGTCGCCTAAGATGTGCAGAAATTCATTGTCAGAGCAGGAAGTCAGGTAATCTGCCAGACTGCTGTCTTTGGCCGGGTCTGAATTAATCAGAATCTGGTCGTTGAAATTCTTCACGTTACCTCTCAGGTTGTACTTGCACCACCATGTTCCGTTAATATTTACCACCGGCAATCCCCAGTTGAGGCGTCGGATGGTATAAGTCTCCGGATGGCTGCCATCTTCATTGGTAATGATTAATTCGCCGGCCTGTTCCCGTCCGTCTGCTTTCGGATCATTGGGCTTCCATCCTCCCAGCAGTCGATAGGTATTGCCGCCTTCAGGGGCGAGTTTCATCCAGTGTGCTTCTTCCTCGGCGAACTTCAGCGTGGCCGTTTTTCCTTCCGGTAAAATCAGGCTGGCCAGTTCTCCGTCCACATAGCGATTGAAGTTACATTCTCCGTTCTGGTCGAATTCTATGAGTCCGCTCATTTGTACCGGATTGGGAGTAAACACCAGTACCACCCGGCCAGTTTGTATCTGGTCGTTGTAGACATCTAGGTACATGTATTCACTTTTGCTGCCCGGCATTTTCTGTCGGCTGGATACATTGAATTCTGCTACGGGAGAAAGACTTCTGGACTGGCTGGCAGGGGTTACCGTAACGCCCTCTACTTCTCCAAGAACGCTGACTTGAGCTCCTGATTCGGCTGCTAAGGTGAGCTGGAAATTACTGTTCCAGGAAGGAACAAATACAGTATCACCACGTTCGTTGACAGTTACACCTTCTGAAAGTTGTGAATTTTCTTTGTCGACCAATCCTTTGAGGGTAAGGCCAGATTCGGAGGAGTCACCGTTTTCCCAGTTATCTGTCAGCACTTCCACGTTCAGATTTGCTCCGTTGCCATACACTTTAAGTGTGTACACCGTATTGCGTTTCAAGGGTGGCAGGGTCGTTTTCAAGCGATGCCATCCTCCATTGACTGCCATCAGAATTTCTACCGCATGACCATTGGCTGTTTGTTCCGGCAGGTAGTAAAGAGACTCCTTTTTATTTTTGAATGGTCGTTCTCCAAAATCTTTTGTCAAGTCGGTCTTTTCGATATTGGTCAGCACACTTTTTTCACCTCCTTCATTCACCAAACCAGTCAGGGCTATATCTCTTATTGTGATACTGTTTACTTCTGCATCTTGAAAAGCAGATTCCAGGTCAATACGGGCTACCGCACGTTTAAGAGACACGGATAGAGAGGCGTTTTCTCCATCCAGTTCTGTGTGGCCGCTCATCAATAGACTCTTTGAGGTCATTTCATCGGCTGTTGCGGTCAGTTGCAGGAACTCTTCCAGGGTAGTGACATTGTTTGTCAGGTTGGCACGGGAAGTTATGTTTGCATCATTGGCCAGAAAATAGAGCATTCCGTTTTTCTGTTTAATGTCGAGCCGGCATACTCCTTTTTCATCAATCTGCAGGGAGTTGAATGATTCGCTTAATATGCCGTTTTCAAAATGATAAGCATCAAGCGTGTGTATGTTTGTTTCGGATTCTGTGGTTATCCCATAGTTCATTCCGGAACTGATGATGCTGATGCGAAGTGAGCCGTTTGCTGCATTATCCTGCCGTATCTTCTCTTTTTGGCAGCCACTTAGTAAGAACAAGCCTGCGCTTGCCACTGTAAGTATATATTTCATATTCATTTTTTCGTCAGATTGTATTTCGTTAGTTTATTTGTATCGGTGAGGGTTTTGCGAACTGTTCAAATAGTTCTTGGAGTCAATCGGCATGTCCTGGATATTATTGACATAAAAATTGTTCATCAATTTTTCTGCCCATGGTCCATAAGTAAATGAACTGTTGTGCCCATATCCCATTACGTGTCCCAGTTCATGGAACATGATACTGCACGAGTAAGTATTGAAGTAGTGTTCAAACCATCCTTGCTGGTAACATCCGAAGGTACTTCCACCTCCTAAACCAACGACTCCGTTTCCTGGGTAGACTAATCCCACCTGAAGGGTTCTGGTCATCCGCATCTGTTGCAATACCGCTTCCACCTTTACGGGCTGTTTGTTATCATCGTACAGTTGGTCGGCATTGTCACGCAGAATCTGTTCGTGTTCCGGCATGTCAATCATATAGGTGAAGTTCAGGAAGAGGGCTACCGATTCACGGCAGTGTACTGGGCGTATTCCCATCCAGTTACCTACCGGACCACCGTCTTCTCTTTCCGGATCTCCGCCATATAGCCCCCAGTAAATGTTCCACCCATGTTTGATTTTCTGTAGCTTGGCCCAGAACGGATCATCAGATTCAACTTTAAGTACGGCATCCGAGAGTTCTTCAGCCGTTTTTTTGCTTATTTCGATGATTTTACCGGATTCCGTGCGGCACATTACCGTACGTTCTATCAATGGAATTTCCTCATAAAAATCGCAGAATGCAGGAATTGAATCAAAGTAAGCCAGGTCAAAATACTCATTGCTCACTTGCGGCAATTGCATTTTTATCAGTACGTTGCTCAGTTTACGAGGAGAATAGAAGCGTGCGTGCAGTTTTCCTTCTTCGGTAACTGATACCTGAAGCGGCTGTGATGTGTTGAACTTCCGGAGTGACGGGTTGGTGTACACTTCCTTTGTTTCATCATCCTGCAGGATGGCTTTATGTCCGCCTGCATTGTATGCCGCAGGTGTGATGAACATCATTATATCCTTGTCATCCGGATGAGTCACTACCGATTCGATGTGATGAATGTGATTGCTGCTTAGCGATTTATGCTCGAACCCATAGACCTGACGTCTTTCCTCCTTACGGTAGTTACGAGTAGAAATTGTGATTTCACCGTTAAGTTTCGCATTCTCGCACAGCGGCATGAAGAGGTAAGAAGTCTGCTTATTCAAGGAAATCGGGTAGAGTGTTCCATTGCTTTCACCGCTCAATTCTCCGCTGCCTGAAAGAGTGGTGTAAAAACGTACGTCGCCAAATGAAAGGTTTTTATCCGTTACGGCATAGCGCACATAAGGATTGTGGTAGGCAAAATCGAAATCTACCCGGCTTATAATCCGTTTCTGGACTATTTCATCTGGAATGGAAGTCGTTTCCTGCATTCCATTGGTAGTCTGCACCTCTATAATGGAGAAAGGAGTTTGCGAGTAGAAATATTCGGCTTCCAATGGCTTTTGCAAATCTTCCGGAAAAGCCAGCCATTCATCTTGTATGTGTTCAGGAGTGTGAATGACAGCTTTGTCTTTCGCGGAATTTCCCTGGATTCCTAAAACCAGCAGGCGATAATTTCCTTTGTGAAGTCCTTCAGTATAAATTGTTGATGTAGAAGCTTCATAATAGCTCTTGATGTTTGTTACTTTTTCACCGTTTTCATCTACTATGAAATAGTGCAACTCATCGTATGGAGAAGTCTCTTCTTCCGCTGTACGTGAAGTGTTTCCTTCATATCCATCCTTTTGTAATTTGAATAAAATCCCTGATTTGTTTGTAGCAGACGATGTGTCTAATTGTTCTTCCTGGTTACAGGATACCAATAGCAAAGTGCATAAGAATGCAATAAAGGTAAGTTTTCTCATTTCGTTGTTGTTTTCTCGTTGATTACAATCTCTTAAACCAATCCCTATAACTTTTCTTGCTGAAAAAATAACTAATTAACCGTTTTATAGTTTAGTTTGTTTATCTCGTTAATATTTTTGCCTGTTCATGTTTTTAAACGTAATATTTCCGTTTTTGTTCAATATGCCTTCTTTTTCTGCTTCAATTTTTAAGGGTAAGGAGAAGAATGTTATTGATTATAAAACAGTTATTGCATAAAAATAAAAAAGAGGCTGTCTTTTGAGACAGCCTCATTCACTGGCGGGATTTCTTTACAGACCCTTATTTGCAGGAGCTGATTGAAAAGGGGCTGGCGCAGAATACAGATGTGCAGACAGCCAGTCTGCGTGTGGAAGAAGCGAAGGCTTCTTTGCTTTCTGCCAAACTGGCTTTTCTTCCTTCCTTTGCTCTTTCTCCGCAAGGGGGGATCAATACGGTGGAAGGCAGCAAGGCTTCACACACCTATACGCTTCCGGTGACAGCCAGTTGGGAACTGGACATTTTCGGGAAATTGCGTAATGCCAAACGTCAGGCTAAAGCCGCTTATCTGCAAAGTGAAGATTATAAGCAGGCAGTGTACTCCAGCCTGATAGTCAATATCGCGAATACATATTACACGTTATTGATGCTCGATGAGCAACTGGAGATTTCCCGTCAAACAGCCGATACGTGGAAGGAAACTGTGGAATCTACGCAGGCCCTGATGGATGCGGGACAGGCCGATGAGGCTGCCGTTTCACAAATGAGGGCTACTTATTATGAAGTAGAGAATTCGGTGATGGATTTGGAAGAACAGATTAACCAGGTGGAAAACAGTCTGTCTTTGCTGCTGGCAGAGACACCGCATAAGATTGCGAGAGGAAAACTTTCCGGTCAACAATTCACTTCACGTTTGTCTGTGGGAGTTCCACTTCAGATGCTTTCCAACCGTCCGGACGTGCGTATGGCCGAACGTGACCTGGAACAAGCGTTTTATGTGATCAATCAGGCCAATTCTGCCTTTTATCCGTCCATAACCTTAAGTGGAAGTGCCGGATGGACAAATTCGGTGGATGGACTGATTACCAATCCGGGCAAGTTTGTTACCTCAGCACTGGCTTCACTGACGCAGCCGCTGTTTAACAGAGGGACATTGATTGCCCGTCGGCGCATTGCCAAGGCACAGCAGGAAGAGGCTCTTCTGGCTTTTGAGCAAAAGTTGCTGGATGCCGGTACGGAAGTGAACGAAGCGCTGGTGTCTTATCAGATAAGTAAAAGGAAAAAAGATAATTACGAAAATCAGGTGGCTGCCCTGGAAAAGGCCTTCACCAGTACGTCACTGCTGATGCAGCATGGTAACACGACCTATCTGGAAGTGCTGACTGCCCGGCAGACGTTGTTAAATGCCCAGCTCTCTCAAACCGCTAACTGTTTCAAGGAGATACAAAGCCTTATCAACTTGTATCAGGCGCTGGGTGGAGGACAGCATATTTAGTTCTCTTTTTTTAGTTTCTATTATGTTTGCAGGCGAATGTTACTTAACTGCTTTTCCTCTTTTCTCTCTCATACTTATATTCATTTTTGTATTCATACCCTGAGAGGAAAACAGTCAAGTACATTCGTTCTTGTTTTTTATTGGCGCAATTCCTTATTCAAACATAATCTTACCGAAGAATTCCGGACAGTGGAAGCAGGGTTTCGGCAAGTCTATTTTGTTCCATGACAGGAAGTGCGGGGTGTGCTGCAAGTCGCCGCATTTGTAGAAATTGGCATGAGCAGTCATTCCTTTGAAACCTTTAAGCTGATGACGGAAGAATGCTTCCTTCGGGATGCAAAGGGCCAGCTGCCAGCTGCATTCTCCCATACGCTCTTCAAAAGGAGCTTTGTCGAGCGAGGTCCAGCGGTCTACTTTTCGGGTGATTTCCACTGGTGCATGAGGTCTGTCGCCCGGTCTTCCACCGCCGATGAGCAAGGTACCTCCACAGTTGCATTCAAAGTTATAATAGATATTTTCTTCCTGGTCTTCGGGAAGCTGGAAGAAGAATTCACAGCAGGAGTCTTCCCATACTCTGCCGTTGTCTTCTGCTGCTACGGCACGTACGCTTTCTTCCTTGACGCGGTAGTTCAGCAAAATGGTATCTCCCGTGTGAGCGATGCGGAATTCCACTTCAGGGCGGTAAGGATAGTCCTTCCAGTTTACACAATCGATAGCCTGAAATTCAATATGGTTTTCATCGAGCAATGCCGGAATGTCTTTTGCAGGGACAAGTGAATGTCCTGTAATTTCATGTACATGTAATTCTTTCATAATGATTTTTATTTAGAGATAGAGTTAGATTTAGTTCTTGTTGAGAATAATCAAGGCACCGATTACCCCTGGAATCCATCCGCACAGGGTGAGAATGAAGACAATCAGTATTGAGCCGCAGCCTTTGTCAATCACGGCAAGAGGCGGAAAAATAATGGAGAAAATAACTCTGATTAATGACATTTCTGTATCGTTTTTAGAAATTTGCAGGAAAGTTATTGAAAAGATTCGGAACTGGCAATAATTTGCGGCAGATTCAAGAACTTTCTTCTTTTAGGATTGTTATATATAATAGGAAAGCATGTAACTATAAATATATCTCTGAACCTATTCTGGTTTTTATCTCTATTCGTTTCTCTGATGTCTTTATGGCTTGATTCTTTTTTAATGTTTTTATCTTGCTTATTATGAAGAAAATTTTTTTGGGAGCCTTAGCTCTATCTGTAGCTGTAGCTTCATGTGACAAAGACGATTGTGTGCTTGATGAAGAAAAAGAGGGGCTTGTGACCCCTCGTCTGGAATCGAGGATTGTGGACAATGTCAGTCCGCTTTCCGGAATCTTGGAGGCATATCCTTGTAACTCTGGTACTTCGATTTTTTGTGGGAATTATGTGAACAATAAACTTTCTACGTTTTATGGCTTCTACCATATTCAGGACGGAAGTATTTATGGGGACAATAATCGTGAGATTTCACTTCCTGTCGGGCAGTATAATATGGTGTATTGGGGTACTCCACAATATGAAGAACCTATTCATACTACGCCGGCTATCAGGGAACCGGGCTTGTCGATAGGGAGTGATTTATCCAAACTGTATTTTGAATTAAGGCAGAATTCTTCGGATACAACTTACATTCCAGTGTTTGACTTAGTGTATGGCAGGCAGAATGTGAACATTGGTGAAGAAGACTTGCAAGCCAATATGCATAGGGCAGTAGCCGGTTTGAAGGTGATAGTAAAGACTCAGAATAACGGAGTAATCAGTTCGAATGTGGAGAGTATAAAGGTACATATTGGCGGGATTGCGGAAAAGCTGAATCTGTATACGGCCGAGCCGGAAAATAAGGTGAAGACCGTTGCTTTTGACCTGGTTCGTTCTGTTGACAATACGGAGATGAGCAATGCCATGATTATGTTGTTCCCGTCGGCAGCCAATCCTTTGATACAGCTGTTTATTACCTTGAAAGATGGAACGGTACATCGGCTGGCGCGTAATCTGTCGTCTACCCTGGAGGCAAACACTCGTTTAACCTTAAATGTGGTGATTGGCAATATTTTTTCAGGGGGAGGAACCGGAAACTTCACAATTGAAAATTGGAATGAAGCCACCGAAACCATTGAATTTCCAATGGTGGATTGAAGAGCAAAAAGGTAAATTCTGAGTTCCTCCTATCTTAGAACCAAATAAAAAACGAGTGCATCGAAGCGGATACACTCGTTTTTTTATGATACCTCTGAAAGGTATTGTATACAGTAAACTTTACAACTTTCTGTCAAAAAGACCGAACATCCCCGGTCTGCAAAGGGGTTACACACTCATTAGCTGAGCATTACGTAACCCCAAATCATCGGGTCTCCCTTGAAGACCTTCTGAATGAAATTCTTCATCGTTTTCATGTTGTTACCCTTTCTTTTTAGTGAATAAAAAACTTTAATACCTTAAAATCTAAAACCTAATCCAAAAAAACGTCGTCATCCCGACGAGGTAAAAACAATCTTTTTAAATCCTATAACAATCTTTTTTCCTGGTAACCGTTGAACTTTCGTTCTTGATTACGCTGCAAAGATAGGGCTTTTTTGAATAGAATATATGTTTTATAACATGAAATTTTGGTTTTCTGGTGTTTTATTGATGTAAATCAACAAAACGGCTTTAAACGGAGTGCTTGGCGGCGCACTTGGCGCAGATACCCTTCACGATGTAGTTTACTTTTCGGGCAATGAAGCCTTCGGGCAGGTCGATGTGCGGTATCAGGTCTTCGTTCAGGCAGTAGGTGTTCTGGCAGATTTCACAATAGAAGTGGCAGTGGGCCTCTTCTTCGTGGCAATGTCCGTGGTTGTGGCAGATGCAGTATTTGTGTGAGCCGCTGCCGTCGTCTACACTGTGTATCAGGTGGTGCTCGTGAAAGAGCACGAGGGTACGGAAGATGACCGACTTGTCGATGCTGTCGAGTTGCCTTTCCAACGTGCTCAGGCTGAATGTGTCACTGTTACGGGCAATGGCTTCATAGATGAGCAGTCGGGTAGAGGTGGGACGGATGCCGGCTGATTCTAAAATGGGAGTATAGTCTTCAGTTTTCATAAAAAATGGATGCTTATCTGTTGACAGCAGCAAAGATAAGCATCCATTTTGGTAACCTGGTTGTTTTTCAGGCAGGTTTTTTAGTCGGCCAGTCCGAGCTTTTTCTTCATGTCCTTGCTCAGGGCATCTTTGTGTACAAGCACGTAGATAGTCTTGGCACGTACGTAGCTTTCCGACATGTTCAGGTAACCGCCGAAGTCATTGCGGTCGGTTCCCCAAGAGTTCTTGGTGATGTAGTACTTCGTGCCGTTCTGGTCCTTGGCAATGCCGGTGAGGTGCATCAGGTGGTCATCGGTTGTCACGAAAGATTCGTATCCTTTCTGGCGGATTTCGGGAGTTACCTTGACTTCCGGACAAGGATATTCAAACTTGAAGGCTTCGTTGAGTCTTTCCTGTGCATCCATACCTTGCCAGCGGGCAAAGTCAGTATCCTTCAGGTCTTCGGTCTTTTCTGTTTCCGGATTGATGGCTACTCCGTGCTTGAAAGAGAAACCTTTTTCGCTGACATCTCCGTCCCAGCATACGGTATAGCCGTTTTTCAGCGCATAGTCTGTAGCTTCCATCATTTCGTCCAGCGGAAGGTTGTACATCTTGGCATGTTCCCAGTTGTCGGGAATCTCTACTTCAAATGCCTGATAGTAGGGCTTGTGAGTAAAGCTGGTCAGCATGACGTAGTCTTCGGGATGGATGTCCAGGCTCTGTGCGAAGGACTGCGGGGTGTATTTCTTGCCTTTGTAGGTAAACTTTTCAGGCAGTTCGCCCATGTAGATGTCGAACAGGCTCTTGATAAGCTTGTCGTATTCCGGACTGCGCTGGCGCATCTGTATGGCTTTTCCGGCAATGGCTTCCATATAAGAGGCCAGCTCCTTGTGGTTGTGTGTAGGAGAATTGTAGTTGATGCCGCTGTATACTTCTTCCGGCACGATGCCTACCTGAGTGAAAGCCGTAAACCAGCTGGGTGAGATGCTTCCCTGACCGATGTTGCCTTTTCCGTGGCGCAGGTAGTTGTCGTTCAACTGGTTCATATATTTCTGACGGACAATGTACATTTCCGAGAGGTCGAATTCACCTTTTCCCTGACGCAGGAGTTCGGCTTCGATGAAAGAGGTAGTGGCAAAACACCAGCAGGTACCGGTAGCAGCCTGGTTCTTGACCGGAGTCACTTTCTGGTTGACTACGGTAGTAAACTGGTAGCCTTCGGCCTTTGGCTGTGCCTGAACGGTGGCCGAAGCAAGAAGTAATGCAGAGATAAATGTAACTGTTTTCATATTTTTTCTATGTGTTTTTTACGTGTATATAAATGAGGAATCAGAATCCGAAGCGGTAGTCATTCCAGTATTTGGCGGTCATTTCGTCCCAGCGCAGAAGGGTAGCTCCGATAAAGTCTTTGGTATAGTCGGTCAGATAAGCCTTAGCAGCTTCTTCTCCCTGACTCTTGACCAGCTCGGCATAGCGTTGTTCCACCATCGGCAGTTCTTCCAGTCCTTTTCTTTCAAAATGGAGCAGGTTCTTTTCCAAAATCTTCCGGGCATTTCCCCATCTCACGGTAGCCAGCTTGTTGGCCTGGCGATAGTGCCACAAGGCAGCATCCAGGCGGTAGCGGTGGTTGCCGCAAATCTTGAACATTTCCGGCAGGTCGGTCGTACCACAGAAGATGGGCACGCGCGGACTCTGTCCGGGGTTGTCCATGCCAAACCAGCAGACACCTCCTACGGCATCCGGAAGCCAGTCGCGCAACTGGATAACGGTAGAGTACGCACATTGCGGCACGGCCACGTTGCGGTTGGCTGTCACGGCACCCTTTTGCAGTGCATTGAACAGCTGTACCTCGTCGGTACGCATCCACGGGTTGGCACGCGGGCTGGTAATGGTATCGGTCTTTCCGGTTTTTCTGTCCTTGACAGCCACTTTCAGGTTTTTCGTTACGCTCCATTCCGTACCTTCATACGTCTGGCGCAGGTAAGCCATCACGTCGGCATTACTGATTTTCTTTTCCGGTTTTACACTCAGCGGCAGTTCCTCATCGTCCATGCTAAGCTTGAGCGACGGAGCCAGTGTGCTCAGAATGAAGAACTCGCGGATGCTGAATGCCTGCATCTTGCCGAAATAGTTCGGACCTCCGTAGGCTTTCCAGAACTTGAACGGTTCCTTGCCATCCCACAGCTTGAGTTTCTTGGCCACGCTGAACACATTTTCAGATGCCATATAGTTACGTGTATCCTTCAGGTTGAGCGTGCTGATGCGTGAGATATTGGCCGATACGCCCACTTCATCGTCGGGGATACGTACGGCAGCCCATACACCGCCAATCTGGTCGGGGCCTTCGCCGAAGATTTCAAAGTGCCATACTTCCTTCGGGTCGGCAATGGTCAGACATTCGCCTGAATCGCCGTAGCCGTATTCCTTCACCAGCTTGCCCATGAGCTGAATGGCATCGCGGGCCGTGGTGCAGCGTTGCAATGCCACGCGGGCCAGTTCTTCAATCATGAACATCCCTTTAGGGTTCCGCAGGGTATCCCGTCCGCTGATGGTTGTTTCTCCCATGGCCAGCTGCTTCTCGTTCAGGCACGGATAAGCCGTATCCAGAAAAGCGTAGGTATGTTTGGCTTGCGGAATCTGTCCTTTCACGGTCAGTTTCGTCTGGTCGTTGACCGATTCCGTGTGCATGCGTCCGTCGTAAATGTTCATCACTGTGTCGTTGGCAAAATCTGCTGCCGGTACTACGTTTACCCATGTACGGTACCAGCTGTCGCAGGTGTGGCTTGTCATGACAGAGCCGTCGGTTGAGGCCAGTTTTCCTACCATGATACTGGTACAGCAGTCCGGATCGCGCGGCAAAGTCTGTTGTGCCAGCAAAAGCTGAGAGAATGCAACCCCAATAACGAATAAAATGTTACGTATTTTCATGATTTTATATTAAAATGATACCTTTCTGCAAAGGTAGTAAAAAAAGGAGGAAATCGACAAGTGGACTATTGATAAAACTTCTTGGAGCTATCATCATTTTGTCTCGACAAAATTAGCTCGATACGTACGTGCGGAGACCTCGACACGTACGTGACGAGGTCTCCGCACGAAGGTGACGAGAGGTTGACACGAACGTGTCGAAGTATTTATGACCTTGTGTTTTAAAATAAAGGAAAAGGAGATATAAAAAAGACCGCCTTCCCTGTGTTAAAGTGGGAGGCGGCCTTTCTGATTATTTAATTTCGAATTCTTCCTTCATGTCCATTTCCTGGTTGTTCACGTCAAAGAATTTATATTGCAGGAACGCCAGGTTCTGGTTCGGAACGATTTTGATGCCAAATCCATATTTCATCTGCCATTTGCGCTTCATGGACATGAGTCCCTGATTTACGTAGGCAGCGACATAAGGATGAATGTGTAGTGTGAATTTCTTCACTTTTAGCTTGTTGACCATATAGTCAATCTTACTTTCCAATGTATCGGTAAACAGGATGGAAGGTTTGATTTTTCCTTTTCCGAAACATACGGGGCAGTCTTCATCAGTAGTGACATCCATGGCCGGACGCACACGCTGGCGCGTGATTTGCATAAGTCCGAATTTGCTCAGAGGAAGGATGTTGTGCTTGGCCCGGTCTTTCTGCATGTTCTGGCACATGCGCTCGTAAAGTTTCTGCCGGTTTTCAGCCAGATTCATATCGATGAAGTCTACCACAATGATACCTCCCATATCTCTTAGACGAAGCTGGCGTGCCAACTCATCGGCTGCGCCCAAATTTACGTCGAGTGCATTCGCTTCTTGTCCGTTAGTTGATTTGGAACGGTTTCCGCTGTTTACGTCCACCACATGGAGTGCTTCCGTATGTTCGATAATCAGGTAAGCTCCGCTCTTATAGGAAACGGTTTTCCCGAAAGAGGATTTGATTTGCTTGGTGATGCCGAAGTTATCGAAAATAGGGAGCTGGCCGGTGTAGCGCTTCACGATGCCCGTACGCTCGGGGGCAATGAGTGCTACATAATCTTTTACTTCGTTGAAAACGGTTTCGTCGTTCACATAGATGTTTTCGTACGACGGGTTGAACAAGTCGCGCAGCATGGCTACGGTACGGCTTGTTTCCTCATAAACCAGTGAGGGCAGTTTGGTGGCCTTCTGTACTTTCGTGATGGTTTCTTCCCAATGTTTCAGCAGGACTTTCAGTTCCGCATCCAGTTCTGCCACGCGCTTTCCTTCGGCCACAGTACGTACGATGACTCCGAAGTTCTTAGGCTTGATGCTCTGCAGCAGTTGTTTGAGGCGTGCTCTTTCCTCGCTGGATTTTATTTTTTGTGAAACGGATACTTTGTCGTTGAAAGGTATCAGTACCAGATAGCGTCCGGCGAACGACAATTCGCAGGTCAGTCGCGGCCCCTTGGTGGAAATCGGTTCCTTGACAATCTGTACGATGACTTCCTGTCCCTGCTGGAGCACGCTGGAAATGGTTCCATCTTTTTCAATGTCGGGCAGCATGGAAGCTTTCGACATGGGATAGAGCTTTTTCCGGTCGCTGATTACTTGCTTGAGGTACTTCTGGTAAGAATGAAATTGTGGTCCCAAGTCCAGGTAGTGAAGAAAAGCGTCTTTCTCAAAGCCTACGTCTACAAAGCAGGCGTTGAGGCCGGGCATGAGTTTCCGGACTTTACCTACGTACATGTTGCCTACGGAAAAGGAGAGGTTTCGTTCCTCTTTCTGGAACTCTACCAGGTTCTTGTCCTCCATGAGGGCGATAGAAATTTCCTTGGGCTGTACGTCTACTACTAATTCGCTTGTCACTTTGTTACTTGGTTTTTTGTTTTTACTAGGTTGCTAATTACACAAAGAACAAACCTGAAAGGCTTTTGTTGAGCTTTGCAAGTTTGTTCTTTATTGAAGTCGGACAGACTAACAATTATTTTTTGCTTTTATG
>OGGG01000361.1_pt1 | contig 52354 bp, 37 predicted proteins | sample 1571201 | NCBI WGS metagenome assembly OGGG01 (sample SAMEA2581946, study PRJEB24529) | metagenome | biome: Human gut stool | place: China | collected 2011 | reverse complement strand
TAAGAACCGGCGGTTCCCCAGTGTTTTCTTTTGCTCTTGTCAACTTTCCGTAATTTAATTCACGTCTTCTAAGAGTTTCGCAATTATCTATTATAAGTGTCTGTTATAATACAAGAATTCCCAGATGCTCGAACAGAATTTTCACACCGATAAGGATTAAGATAATACCTCCGGCGATCTCTGCCTTTTTCTGGTATCTGCTTCCGAACATATTCCCGACAACAACACCGACAATGGATAGCACGAAGGTTGTCAGACCAATGATCGTGATACATTCCACAATCGGATAATTCAAAAACGCAAACGTGATGCCAACTGCAAGCGCATCTATACTGGTTGCGATTGCAAGCAGGAACATTTCCTTTAGATCAAGAGGTGGATCCAGTTCCTTCACTGTTTCATCTTCTTCCAGTCTGTATCCTTCGACCACCATTTTGCCACCGATGAATGCCAGTAAGATGAATGCGATCCAATGGTCAATACTGGTAATGTAACTTTCAAACCGTGTTCCGAGCGCCCATCCGATGAATGGCATTAGTGCCTGAAATCCTCCGAAAAATAATCCGATCACAACTGCCTGTTTCTTGTTTACCTTGCGCATGGCAAGACCCTTACAGACGGCTACCGCAAATGCGTCCATGGATAAACCGACTCCAATCAGTAGTAACTCAATTATGAATGCCATAATTTTCTCCTTTTTCCAGCCGCATAAAAAGACAAATAAAAAGAGACTCCACGTATACCTGCTGGTATAGTATTACCGGAACAGGCATACATGAGTCTCATTCTTTAAGATTTGCCAGGTTATAAAACCGGGTTTGTTGACAAATCACGTCTTCACGCGAACTACTCCCTCACGGAATTTATTCTTTTGTATGAAAAAACTATATTTTCCAACTGCTGTTGTACAAATATATAGCATTCAAATGTGTTTGTCAATGTATTTTGCGAATTTTTATCAATTATCCTTATCTATCTACCTTATTTACAATAACAGCATCGCCCATTATTACCTTCGTAATTATTAATTATATTTTTAATAATTCCTGCTTTGTTTTCTGCACTTAACTTTTTTCTTGCAATATATAGATTCTTGACTCAAAATCCGTACATGGCTTTGCATCTCCTGAAACCTGACCAGCTGTCACATCTGTTGTAATAAGTCCTAAATTCATCAACTCGTCTCCATAGTTCTCTGTGTTTGCTAACATGTTCTTATAAAGTTTATCTGGATCGAGTCCCTGCAATTTTATTCTGCTGTATGGCATATTTACGCCATTTAATGCACGATAATATCCTACTAACGCTGATGTTTTTTCTTCATTAACTACCATCCAAATAGTTTCATTTCCCTCAAAGGGACTTTTTAATCTGTAAAATGTTCCAAATTGTAGCATTTGACGATACTTTTTCATAAATAAGATTTGTGTCTTTACCTCTTCAATTTCAGAATCAGATAATTTATTCAAATCCAACTCATAACCAAATGTACCAAAATAAGCTGCATTTGCTCTTGTATGCAATGGTGTATTTCGAAAAACTTGATGATTCGGTATTACAGAAACATGACTTCCCATACTGCTAATCGGATAACACATCGAGGTTCCATATTGAATTTTCAACCTTTCAATCGCATCAGAATCATCACTGGTCCATCCTTGCGGCGCATAATAAAGCATTCCAGGATCAAAGCGTCCACCGCCACTCGCACAGGACTCAAATAGAACTTTGGGGAATTCTGATGTCAGTCTTTCATATAAGTCATACACTCCCAGTATATAACGATGAAAAATTTCGCCTTGCTGTTCCGCAGGATAGGCAATGCTATAACATTCTGTAATGCTCCTATTCATATCCCATTTTATATACGAAATTTTTGCTTCTGAAAGAATCTTCGCAATCATTGTATAAATATAATCAACAATCTCTCTTCTTGAAAAATCTAATACATATTGATAACGTCCATGTGAATCCGTTCTTCCTGGGGTTTGTAAAATCCAATCTGGATGTCGACGATACAGATTTGAATCCTTATTTATCATCTCCGGTTCTATCCATAAACCAAATTGCATGCCAAGTTCTTCTATACGCTCTGCCAAACCTTCAATTCCATTTGGAAGCAACTTTTTGTTTGCTATCCAATCCCCTAATCCTGCACGGTCGCTTCTACGATTTCCAAACCATCCATCATCAAGCACAAATAATTCAATACCACATTCCTTTGCTTTCTTTGCAATTTTCACCAAACGTTCTTCTGTAAAATCAAAATACGTTGCTTCCCAATTATTATTCAATATTGGTCTACTACGATCACGCCAATATCCCCGTGCAAGACGTTTTGCATATAACTTATGGAAAGTCTGGCTCATCTCATTAAGTCCGTTATCTGAATAAACTATCACCGCTTCTGGTGTCTGAAAACTTTCTCCGGGTTTCAGTTCCCAATCAAATCCATCCGGATTAATTCCTACTGTAATTCGTGTTATATCATGTGTATCCACTTCTGCTTGAATTCTAAAATTCCCACTATAAATAAAACTAAATCCAATTGCTTCTCCCATAACTTCATCTGTGTTTTTTCTTTTGAGAACCATAAACGGATTTTGTTCATGCGAAGAATGTCCACGCATACTATCAATCGCTGTAATCCCCTGTTCCAAAGTCCTCATTTTCACATGCCGCTCTCTAGCCCATGCACCAGATAATTGCATCCAAATATAATCTTTATCCGGAAGATCCAGATTCAGACTCATTGCTGTAAGTAAATGTACCGGCATTTTTCCTGCATTTTTTATACAAACACTTCTTGCAATCGCTCCATATTCAGAAAAGATAGTATAAAGCAGCTCCAGTATAATTCCTGTAAGAGAATCTCTCAAATAAATCCTAAGTGTCACCGCTTCTTCCTCAGATTCTGCATAAATGGCAGGAAGTCCCTGAAGCTTCGGCTTTCCCTTTGTAATCTCATAGCCGGTATATTTAAATTCTGAAATTCTGCTTCCATTCTTCTGTAATAATTCGATTGCTGGATGACGATAATCTGTTGTTCCATATACCGGATATTCCTGCCGAATATGCTCCAGTGAAAAACTTTTGTCCCATTCATATATATATGAAGTCATCGGACGTTCTATTTTCTCTACCAGATAAGAAAAATCTTCCTTATCATGAATTTTCTTTCCAAAATAAATCTGCCCCATGTGTCCGTTTTCTAACACGCACATAATGTAACTTATTTTTTCATTATATAAATGAAATGTCTTTGTCTTGTCGTGAAACACAATATTTCTCATATACATTTTTCCTTATTATTAGCATTTTACCTGTCGTACACTTTTTCTGTTTATTCTATATCTTTTCAGTTTTATTTCATCTCATAGGTGCTATATTCTTCAAAATCAATAACTGATCTACTAATTCTTGCTTCTTCAGCTGCAAGCGCCATCAGATGACTCGCCACAGAAACTGATGCATCCGTTTTTCCCGTTTTTCCTTCTCCAACCATACGAACAAACTCTCGCATCATGCTCATATCACTTCCGCTATGTCCCTTTGAAGGTGTATGAAGTTGAATCAAATCATTTGTTCCACTTACAAAATCTATGATTTCTATTGTTCCTGCCTCCATATCACCTTTTAGTTCACCTTTAGTGCCCATAATTCGAATTCTTCTTGCGCACTGATTTGTAAATGCTGTCATTAAAAATGAAGCTGTAACTTGATTTTCAAATTCTATGTCCACTGTCTGATGATCTACAACTGTATTATCCGAGTGAAATACGCACCTTCCATAAGGGCCTTTCTTTAACGCTTCCAGAACATGCTCAGAATCTGCCTGATCAGTTACTGCATATACAAGACCATCTTCCACAGCTTTTGGATGTTCCAGATAAAAACGCGGTGCATAGAATGGGCACTGATCTCTGTGTTCACATCCGTCCATACAATATTTCGGTGCACCTGTCGGAGCATTTTCTTCCGTAAAATATGTAAGTTCTCCAAAGGAACTTATTTTTTTGCATTTACTATCCGCTAACCATAACATAATATCCATATCATGACAGCATTTCTGCAATATCATCGGACTGGATTCTTCTTTGTTTCTCCAATTTCCCCTTACAAAACTGTGCGCATGGTGCCAATATCCAACTTCCTCGATATGCTGAATCGACATCATCCTTCCAATTCTTCCCTCTTCCAGAATTTCTTTTATTTTAGAGAAAAACGGAGAATATCTAAGAACATGACATACAGATAATATTCGATCATATTTCTTTGCCATTGCTCCCATTTTTATAATTTCTTCTTTGTCTGGCGACATCGGCTTTTCACAAAGAACATGATATCCTTTTTGCATTGCCATAGTAACTGGTTCATAGTGCATTTTGTCCTGTGTACAGATCATAGCACAATCTGCCATTTTATCCTGCTGTAATAATTCTTCATAGGATTCATACTGTAGTTCCTTTGGAATATTATGCTTTGCCGCAAAAAGTTTCCTGCGTTCCTGATCCGGTTCTGCTACAGCTACCACTTTGAATTCATCTGGGTGATCTAGAGCATACTGAGAGTATACATAACCACCTCTCAATCCTGCCCCGATTAAAATACTGGTTATCTGTTTCATCGTTTTTCTTCCTTTCTCAATTCTTAAGTTGAATTTTTAATACAGTGTCCCTTTCATCTGGCAATGGATATGTAAACACAGGATCTTCTCCGAATGATACGAATGCAACATCCGTATAAAGAGCTGTATTCCATGCTTCACCTCTCTTTACCTCACTTCCATCCGCTAAATATGTAATTTCAGCCAGCTGTTCAAGACTAATGCCATAAAGTGGAAGAGCTCCCAAAGGAGTTTCATAAACATGTGCATAAATCACATTATCTTTTTGTGTATACCTTCCCCAATCTGGTTTTTCAAAATTTGATATTCCACAACCATAGATACTCTCTTTATTTTTACTCATCCAGTTTCCAACTTCTCTTAAAATTTCAACACTTTCTCGTGGAATATTCCCCTTTGCATCAGGTCCTACATTCAAAATCATATTTCCACCCTTGCTGACACACTCTACCAACTTTCTTACCAGCATCTCAGGTGTTTTATATTGATGATCAAAATTGCAATATCCCCAATGATTGTTCATTGTTGCACATAATTCCCATGGAATAGGTTCACCATTAACATCACAAACTCCTTTTGGAGGAATAATCTGCTCAGGACTTGCGAAGTCCCCGCTATAAATTAATGGATGTTCTGTTGCAATGCTTCCATGATTATCTCCTGCGCCTTCCAGACGGTTATCAATAATCACATCCGGCTGATAATGACGTACCATTTTAATTAAATCTGTTGCTTTCCATTTTTCTCCTGTCATATCATCATAAGAGAAGTCAAACCAAAGCAAATCCAATTTCCCATAATTTGTTACCAGTTCTTTTACCTGACCATGCATGTAATCTAAATATCGATCAAAATCAATTTTTTCATCTTTATAGGCTACATTGTTTCTCATTGGATGCTGGCGGTCTCCATACTTTGGAAAATCTGGATGATGCCAGTCAATAATTGAAAAATAGAGTCCTACCTTTAATCCTTCTTCTCTACATGCATCTACGAATTCTCTTACCAGATCTCGTCCTGCCTTTGTATTTGTCGCTTTATAGTCCGTTAATTTTGAATCAAATAAACAGAAACCATCGTGATGTTTCGCCGTTAAAACTACATATTTCATTCCCGCTTCTTTTGCTAATCGAACCCATGTTTTTGGATCATAATCCACCGGATCAAATTGTTCGAAATATTTCCTATATTCCTCTATTGTCATTTCTTTTTGAGACATAACCCATTCGCCACAAGCAGGAATTGAATATAATCCCCAATGTATAAACATTCCAAATCTCGCATCCATAAACCATTTTGTTCGTTCTTTTATTTCCCGATTCATATTGTTAATCTCCCTTTTTCTACGATTCTTCTACTATTATCCTTTCACTGCACCACCTGATAATGCTTCAATAAAGAACTTACTGAAAACACAATACAATATTACTGGTGGAAGAATTATGACAACCATCGCAGAAAACAATCCGTTATAATTCGTATTAAATGCCGTTGTAAATGTTGAAAGTAATGCCGGGACTGTCAATTTTTCTCGCGTGATTAATACAAGTGAAGCCCAATAATATTCATTCCAGTTATTTAAAAAAGCCAAAACTGCTGCTGTCATAATTCCCGGACGTGCAATCGGGAAAATAACTTTTACCCATGTCTGTACATAGCCACACCCATCAATTCTTGCGGCCTCCTCTAATTCTCTTGGAATATTATCATAATAATTTTTTATAACAAAAAAACTAACTGCGATTCCACTACAAGAATAAATAAGAATTAATGCGGCTCTTGTATCATACAAATGTAAGTTATTGATTAAATTATATACAGGGTAAGTCAAAGCAGTCGCTGGTATAAACATTGTTGAATATAAAAGGATATTTACCAGTTTTTTCCCTTTAAACTCCATTCTTGCAACTACATAAGCAGACATAGAAATCATAACCACACTAATTAATACCGATATTCCTGCAACAATTAAACTATTTCCAAAATAACGAAATACATGAAGATCTTTAAAAGTAGAAATATATCCATCTAAACAAATCGACTCCGGCAACTGAAACCCAGGTCTCGCCATCGGATCTTTCTTTAAGCTCGATAACACAAGCCAAATCAGCGGAACCAAGGAGACAATTAGTGCCCACGCCAAACATATATATGTTACAATTTTGGTTCCTGTTGGCAAATTATTTACAGTTTTTCTATGTAGAGATTTTTTCATAACGCTTCTTCCTTCCTAATGTTTCTCTTTTTTTAATGAAACACTATATACAAAATTAATTATCAGAATAATAACCAGTCCTGCTAAAATCTGTATCAAAGCAACAGCATTTGCACGTCCGAATTGAGTTCGTGGGCTTGTAATTGCTAATTCGCGAATCACATAACTGATACTATATGTTCCTGCTGCTCCTTTTGTCAGGAAATATACCTCATTATAAAGAAGGAAACCAGCCGTTGCTGCAAGAATAGACACAGTTTTTAATGTTCCTTTTATCATTGGAATCGTAATAAACCAATCCTGCTTTAATCCGCTAGCTCCATCTAACATTGCTGCCTCTCTTACTTCTTCCGGAACTGCCATAATATTTCCAAGTATCATTAATGTTGTAGTTCCAGTAAAAAAAATATAAGCACATGTCATAGCTATAAATGCCGGTCCTTTTAATAAAAGGATATTATCTGTAAAATTCTTATTAAACAATCTGATTATCGGATTGATAATTCCATAAGATGGATTATATAACTGTAAAAATATCACTCCCATTGCTGCTGTAGAGATCATATTAGGAATAATATAAACGTTCCGTACAAACTTAATTCCCTTTATTTTTCTTGACAAAGCCAGAGCTATTAATGTAGCAACTGGAATCTGAACAACTGCACCAAGAATTGCCCATGTAGTAGAGTTCTTAAGTGCTTCCCAGAAAAATGGATATTTTTTAAAAATGTACTCATAATTATTCCATAAATCTTGAAATCCAAAGAATTCTGGAGACGTGATATTACTATAATCCCACTTACAAAAAGACGTAACGAATACTGTAATTATTGGATACAGATAAAAAATACAAAACGCTATAATTGTTGGTGTCAAAAAAGCAATAATAAAACCTGTACGCTTTATTCCTAATTTATTTTTTTTCTTCTTACAAATATTATCTTTCAACTCGGTCCCTCCGATAAAAAGGGGAAGGGATATTCTCTCCCCTCCCTCATATCAACATCTAAATCAATTTTAATTAACCAATCAATGCAAGTAATTCTTTCTGAAGCGATTCGAATCTTGCATCAATGTCTGTTCCTTCAACTGCACACTCCATCAACGCATTAATAATTGCTTTATTAACATCTGATCCCCAAGTATAATTCATATTAATTACAACTGTATCCGCTGAGTTGACCTGTGAGCACGCCTCCGCAAGTTTTATTGTTGCAGCATCCCCACTTGTTTCTGCAAGTGCATTAAGATCAACTGTTGTATTACATGGATTTGCTTGAACTTCAGTAAAAATCTTTTCCTGTACTTCCTTACTAGTCATATATTTAATAAACTCAAGTGCAAGTTCTGTCTTCTCTTCGCTCATATTGTTTGCTACTGCAAGACCACCACCTGCTGATGCAATCGCAACATTGCCTGGGAATAACGCTGGTTCAATAGAATCAACCAGTGATGCATCAATTCCACTTGCATTCCATACACCATTAAAAAGTACTCCAACTTTTCCATTTGTGTTAAATTCAGCCATTAAATTTCCATTATCATCTGTTGTATGCTGAGATCCATTTGCCTGATCTAATTTTGCTGCTGTTTTGAATGCATTAGCAAATTCATCTGAATTTATTGTTTCTTCTGTCAATTCAGATTCAACCATTTTCTTTCCTGCATCTGTAGACGCCATAATTGCATTTACAATATAGCTAGAACCCTGTCCCGCTATGTAGCCATAAGCGTCATCTCCCAGATCTGCAATCTTCGTCATTGCATCTCCAAATGTATTCCAATCTGTAAATGCATCTGTAGAAGTACCTGCTTTTTCAAAAATACTTGAATTATACCAAAGACCACGGCTTTCAATCTGATCATGCACTGCATAAATATGTCCATCCTGATCATGCTGTGTGTAATTAAGTCCTACTGCATCCTGCAAATTATTTTCATCGATATATGGTTTCAAGTCATAAACAAGATCCTGTGAGATTGCTGCCTGCGGTACTCCACCGCCACCAACATCTACCATATCCGGGAAAGAACCACCCGCAACCTGCGCACTTACAATATCATCTCTGTTTTCAACAGCAATCGGTTTAAAAGTTACATCTCCATCTGCATGTTCCTGCGCAAATTCGTCATAAATATCTCTCATTACCTGCGCCGCAGCCCACTCACTTTCATCCTGATAATATCCATGATAGAACTCCAGAACATTGTTACCACTAGATTCGCTCTTCTTCTCTCCTCCATCTTCTTTTACCGAGCTGCTACCACATCCAGCTAAAACAGATGCTCCCATTGCTGCTACTAACAATACACTAACTAATTTTTTTTTCATTTTTTCCTCCTTTTATATCGGTTGTATTTGTTAAGTGTATTCTACATTTATTTTTATTCATTTTGAATATATACGGTTGACTATAAACCGTATAATATTTACATATTGCCAAATCAAATACGTAAAATATTTACCTTTTGTCAATTTTTTCGTATTTTTGTACAAAAAAAGTGCATGTCGCCTCTATTTCCGAGTCAACATGCACATATTCTATTTTTATTTATTTTCTAAACCTTCTTCAAATTCCTGTATAGATAGAGTTCCTGTTAGTACATCAAAAATGGTTTTTATAAAATAATCCTTTTGTTCGGCTGACCAAATATTATTCGGAACCTCTATTTTTTCGTCTGTCTCAAGAACAAGTGTAGCCGCCTGATACAATCTGCCTTTACTCTCCTTATAAGATTCCAAAGATATATCTGGATTTGCCGGAATTTGCTCTGTCTTTTCAAGAATTTTCGTCTGAACCTTCTTGCTAAGCATGTACTTTAAAAATTTAACTGCTGCTTTTTCTTTTTCTTCATTCCCACTATTACCTAAAACGTACCCTAAACCAGAAGAAATACATGACATTGACTCTCCCCCGTCTGTTGGTAAGAGTGCATATTTAGCATCAATTTGCTTTGAAATCATCGGTGCTCCCCATACTCCATTAATATAAATTGCCAGTTTTCCTTCATTAAAAAGATGAGTCTCATCTCGATAACTATATTCAGCGTTTTCAGAAATAGCCGAATTATACATTCGTTTCATCCGATTTATTGCATTATTGAAAATTTCATCCTGAAATATAAGATTATGTCCTTCAAATCGAGAATCCTCACTTCCAGCTAACATGTGATCCATACAGTATAAATATCCTTCTGCCGTTGGTTGGAGTGCTTTTACTTCATTTTTTTCATTTAACGCCCACTCACTAATCTGATCACACATTGTTTGAAATTCATCCCAACTTTTTGGTACTTTCTCAATTCCTGCTGCCTTTAAAATATCTTCATTATACCAATATCCTCCGCTTAACATTCGTGCATCTGCCACAGAGTACAACTCTCCATTTTCTGTACTCCAGTATTCTTTATTTACTTCTGAAATACTATCAGCAAATTCTTGATCTTGTTGCATATATGGATAGATATCTAGTGCCATATTATTTTCAATCATAAAATCATAGGTATTATTTTCACCTGTTCCACTAAAAGATACAATATCTGGTATATTACCGACCATTATCATATCTTCTACTTTTCTCATCATGTCTTCTCTTGTTGGCATAGAAATCATCTGTAAATTAATATCTGGGTTTTCTTCCTGAAATTCTTCATAAATCTCTCTCATTGCAACATGGTCTTCTTCTGTGCCTCCCCAGGCATGGATCAACGTGATAGTAACACTGTGATTGCTCTCTTTTCCGCACCCTTCTAAAATACAACCAACTCCTAAAATTAGCATCAGGGTCATTAGCCACTTAGTAGTTTTTTTCATCTTTCCCCTGCTTCCTAAATTCTTTAGGTGAAACCCCAGTAATTTTTTTAAACATCTTCGAAAAATATCCTGCATCGTCAACTCCAATCGCTTCCGAAATTTCATAAGTTTTCATATCTGTATTTAAAAGATATTCCTTTGCCGCTTCTATTCGAAGATTCAATATTGTATCAAACAGATTTATTCCTGTTTTATTTTTATAAAATCTACTTAAATAACTCCTATTTACATGTAATTCATCTGCAATCTCATCCAACGATATTTTATTTTTAAAATTTTGTTCTACATACTGATCGATCTGCTGAAGGAGCGTTCTTTGTTCTGATACAGCACTCTCCTCTTTCTCAATTTCTTTCTTTAATTGAGTTAATTTTCCCGTTGCTTTTTCTAATGCTTCTGGAAGTTCATCCATAATGGATATCTTCAAAACGTACTCACATGCATTATACTTGATCGCAAATTTGGCATAATCAAAATCTGAATATGCTGTTAATATTATCACCTGTGTTTCCGGTCTAGTTTCATATAAATATTTACACACTTCTAAACCGTTTACCCCCGGCATCTGAATATCTGTGATCACTATATCTGGAGATTCATTCTCTATACATTGGATAAGCTCTTGTCCGTCCTCAAGAACTGACACCAAATCGCAATTCATTTTCTCCCAATTTATCAACTTTTTTAATGCTTCCCTTATATATCCTTCATCATCCGCCGCTACTACTTTCCACATGGTATTTCCCCTCTTTCTGCCGGAAGAATTATTTCAATTTTTGTTCCTTTTCCTTTCTCACTCCAAATGTTAAATTTATAATTATCACCATACAAAATTTGTAACATTTTCCGAGTATTTTCAAATCCTGTATGAGTGTGATCTATCTTCTCCGGCTGTTGAACTTCTTCTGTCGGTTTCTCATTCATTTTTTCATAATCAATACCAACACCATTATCCTCAACAATAATATGAAGTATTTTGGAAGTTTTCTTTTGTTTTTTTATTTCATCATTCTCTTCAATGAAATTCTCCTCATACATGCATACCCTTATGATTCCACTTTCCTTTTTGGGTTCCAAACCATGCGACACAGCATTCTCCACAAGCGGTTCAATCAAAAGTCTTGGAATCAGATTCTCTTTTATTTGCTCGTCTTCTATATTGATTTCATAAGTTAATTTATCTTGATAGCGTTCCTTTTGCAAAAACAAATAGAATTGAACAATTTCCAGTTCTTCTCTCACTTTTATTCTTATTTCTTTTTCACGGAAAATCTTTCCCTGCATTAGTTTGGAAAAAGCATTCAAACTTTCATATAACTCCTCATTCCCAGCCATTTTTGCCTTTAAACTGAGCATTGCAAGAATATTAAACTGAAAATGAGGATTAAGCTGAGACTGTAAATATTTCACCTGTGATTGCGTTGCCAATAACTGTTTTTCATATACTTCCGTAATCAGGTATTCGATTCTATCTGCCATTTCATTGAACACCTGTCCGATATCATGGAATTCCTGTATAGAAGAATCCTCCATTCTTACGTTCAATTCCTTTCTTCCAAATGCTCGAATATTGGCGATCATTCTAGCTGCAGGTTTTGTAAAACGATAACTGATTCCATAAGATACCAAAAAAGTCAATATTAATACAATTACCAATCCCACTAAAAAGATAATTAGTGTCGGACGTAAGATTGCCAGAATATTATTCTGTCCCACTGCGATAATCGTTCTTAATCCAAAACCACTCGCATCAGCACTGACAATTACTTTCCTTCCTTCCACATTCTTATTTCCACTCCAAGATACAACTTTTTCTTTCAATAGATCATTTTGTGTTGCATCTCCCCCTGACACTAACATTAAATTATTGTGCGACAATATACTCCATGAATAATCCTGATAACCTTCTATATCTTCAAATATTCCCTCTATTGCTTCAAGACTAATTTGGGCTATACCAATGCCCTTTTCTTTCATATCATCATCATATATGCGAAAAAGAATATTAAGATTATCACTATCCGTTACACATGCATATTGATTTCTATCTTTCTTGAACCATTGTTGCATATTTGTATAAGATTTTTCCTGTTGCTTCTCAGAAGCTAACGTAATTGCATAGTAATATTCCTTGATACACTGATCCCAGTTATTGAATAAATAAACACTCGTAACAAATGGCAGCTGCTGATTTACTTGATTTCTGTCTGCAAACAACTCCATACTATACATTAATTGTTCTTTTGCAATATCTGCATCACACGAATCTGTTTGAAAAAAATCCCCCAATAAACTGTTATGCCTTATAGAAATTGCCCCATCTTCTATAAACTGCATATGAGATTGATATTGTTGAGTAGTATTATTAAGCACATATTCTATATCTTCCTGCGTATTTTTGAAAAAAAATGAGAAAAAGACATAACAAACTGCTATGGCTACCAGCATTAATGTAACTACTGATTCGAGCAACATAAATACTGTCAGCTCGTTCTTTAAAGTATGTCTTTTTCTCATTTTTCTTTTCCCCATTTTAATGAAATGTTTATATCTATTCGGCTTTCTCACAGGTATAACCATGCTTTATGCATTACTTTTCATAATAAACTCACTAATTTTTTATATACTAACATACCCAACAGGAACAGTCGAGTAATTTCTATTTGAACTTAATAATTATGTGATTTTGATACAAAAAAGTCATTGGATTACATTTATAATAATTGTAATTCAATGACTTATGTTTTTTTGATCAGCCGAGAAGTTCCATGATCTCCTCTTTTGTGAATACTACGGAATCCATTCCCTCGCCCTCCAGCACCTGCTCGGCAAGCTTTTTCTTTTTCTCCTGGATATCAATGATCTTCTCCTCGATCGTACCCTGGGAGACGAGTTTGTAAACTGTCACGACATTCTTCTGCCCGATACGGTGTGCACGGTCGGTTGCCTGATTCTGCACGGCAACGTTCCACCATGGATCGTAATGGATGACGATGTCCGCTGCGGTGAGGTTCAATCCGGTTCCTCCTGCCTTTAAGGAGATGCAGAACACCGGGACATCATCTTTGTTGAAGCTGTCTACCATCTGCATACGTTTTTCCTTATTGACGGAGCCGGTGAGCATGTAGTAATCAATGCCCAGCTTTTTCAGCTGTTCCGCCAGACGGTCTAACATGGTCGTGAACTGGGAGAATAACAGCACCTTGTGTCCACCGTGCACTGCGTTCCCGATCAGATCCATACACATCTGGACTTTTGCGGATTCGCCCTTGTAATCTTCGAATAAAAGTGCCGGATCACAACAGAGCTGACGCAGTTTTGTAAGTTCTGCAAGGATCTGGATTTTGTTGGACTTAAATTCCGCCTCGCTCTTGCCATCTAACATCTGCTTCATCTGCTGCACATGCGCATCATAAAGAGCCAGCTGTTCGCCCTCCATCTTCGCATAAACATTCTCTTCGAGTTTTTCCGGAAGATCTTTTAATACATCACCTTTTAACCGGCGCAGGATAAACGGACGGATCATGCGCTGTAAACGTTCCATCTTGTTCTCATCTTTGTTCACAACGATCGGTGTCTCGATCTCCTCACGGAACTTCTGATATGTATACAAAAATCCCGGCATCAGGTAATCAAAGATACTCCAAAGCTCACTTAAGCGGTTCTCGATCGGTGTACCGGTCAGCGCCAGCTTAAAGGCTGCCGTGATCTTCTTGACGCCTTTTGCCGCCTGCGTTCCGGCATTTTTAATATATTGAGCTTCATCAATGACCTGAACTGCAAACACAATGTTTTTGTAATACTCCACATCACGTTTTAACAGATCATAGGATGTGATGAGGATCTGCCCGTCCGTGGTGTGCCGGATGATATCTTTTCGTTCCGGTGCACTTCCTGTGATCGTCACAGTCTCAAGTTCCGGTGCAAAACGCTCAATCTCTTTCTGCCAGTTATAAACTAAAGATGCCGGACATACAATAAGTGATCTGCGGCGCTCCTTTTCCCCTGCATCATAATCCTGACGCTCTGCCAGAAGAAGGCTTATTACCTGAAGCGTTTTTCCAAGTCCCATATCGTCCGCAAGGATTCCGCCAAAACCGTTCTCCCGCAGCGTTTTCAGCCAGAGGAAACCGTTTTTCTGGTAGTTTCTCATAACATTTTTCAGGGAATCCACCACCTCATAATCACTGTCCTCGATGGTTTTCATGTTCCGCACCATGCCTTTGAATTCCCTGTTTTTCTCGATAGACAGCAGCTGGTTATTTTTCAGTGCTGCATCCAGATACATAGCGCGGTATTTTGGGATCACGACGGTTCCTTTTTTCAGGCTTGCCTCGGTAAGCTGTAAGTCCTCACTGACTTCTGCAAGCGCACTGATCCCATCCTCTTTGATATCTAAGAAATCCCCGTTTTTCAGACGGATATACTTTTTCTTTCTGTCGTACTTGGAAAGCAGATATGCCAGCTCCTCGGAGGACATTTCATCGGAGTGTACCTTTAATTCCAGAAGGTCACTCTTTAAGGAGACACCCACGGATACGCTCGGCGCATTGACCACTTTCATATTGCGGAACTTGTCCGACGTGTAAATTGCCATAAAATGGCTTAAACGCTGCAATCCACCCGCCACGAGCTGATAGAGCAGATCTTCGTCTTTTGCAATGACAAAAAATGTCTTCGAATGGTCATACTCATTGAAATACGGCTCCACAAGGCTCTTGATGCGCAGCTCCTCAGACAGATCACGCACCTCGCCCGGTTCTACTTTGGCAAGCACGTTGTATTTATTGTCCCCATAGACTGCGACCAGCTTCGCACCGACAACATCCATTGCCTGACGATCCAGATATAACTCAAATTCCGGCTTCGGCGGAACGTAAAGCGCCTCGTCAAATCCTTCCGGGATTACATCGAAGCTTTCCCTCACCATCGGCAGAAGATCCCGGCAGAACATTGCGAGTTCGTCCGCTGCAATATAGCAGTCTCCCCCTACCTGACGGTGTAAAAACTGGAAGAAGTCTGATACTTTTCCTTTTAACAATGGCTCTCCGAGGAAAATCTCCCCATCCTCATAAAAGTAATAATACTTGTCACCCTCGATCATCGGCAGATCTTCCATGCAGAGAAACGCTCCCGCACTTCCACCTTTCAGCGTCAGTTTTGGTTTGCGTTTTGTTCCATTATAGATGTAGCTTTCATTCATATCATAACCGATCGTTGCATGAAAAGGAGTTCCTTTCACCGCTTCCAAAAACCGGTCGATCCCCACACCATCAAGCTCCATGGTACGCTCATAGCCGCCGGTGTAGGCATAATAAGCATGGAACTTACTCTGGCGCTTTTTATCATCATCCTGCTGCTGCATAAACCGGATCAGGCGCTTTGCATCCTCCGAAAAAGCTTCCATGTGATGATAAAAATCAAGTTTTTTGCCGTAATGCACTTTCTCATTGACCTGAACGGAATGCAAAAACGCAGAAATATTTTTTAACACATACTTTGTTTCCATTCCGATCTTAAATTCCAGTCTTGCATAGCCGTAATCCATCTCAAAGTAAGGTTCTAACTCTACTTTTCCGTAAATGGTTTCCGGCAACATATATTTGGACGTTGCACGCATGGAATACTGGCTCAGCAGATTTTTCAACGGCGCTGCCGTCTCCATCTTCCCCACCGGATGTTCCCCTGCTTCCGGTGTCTCCGTGCTCTGTCCCCGCTTTAACCTGAGAATCTCCATTGGAGTTCTCTTGTTTACATAATTCAAAAGCATTGCCACACAATGCTTGCACATCCCCTCATAATTATAAAAAGCCTCACATCCGCAGTTGCAGTTCGTCACATCCCCGAACTCCTCGTCGATAGTGGCTGTCACTTCATAATACTCCTGATTGATTCCACGAACTTTTGCCCTGACATCTGCCACTGGCAGCTCATCCACTAAATACAACTCATAGGAAAAATCAAAAACCCCCGCCGTCTCATACAGCTCTTTCCCTCTCCGGTACGCCGCCGGATACACTGTCTCTTTAATGTCTGATACGGAAAACATATAATTACTTACTCTGTCCTTTCATTTTCATTCGTACTGTCGTTATGACTGTCTTTCTATAATAACACAAAAATGGAAAAGACTGCTATAGTTTTTTCTTTGAATTTTAATTTTCACGTTTTTTTGATCTTTTTATATGTTTTTATCACGTTTTTCACAGCTAAATCACATATTTTTTCACGTTTTTATATAAAATAAGCCTCCGATATAAAATCAGAAGCTCATCTTTTCTAATTATTTTAAAAACGTCACCTTAATCTCCGTACCGGCACCCTCCTCACTTTCCAGTGAGATCTGCGCCTCATGCTGTGCCACAATGTGTTTGACAATGGCAAGTCCAAGACCTGTGCCTCCGGTCGATTTCGAACGGCTTTTATCAACACGGTAAAAACGTTCAAAGACACGTTCCTGTGCCTCCTTCGGAATACCGATACCAGTGTCTTTGACGATCAGAGTCGGATGTCCGTCCTCCGTGCGTGTAATAATCGTGACTTTTCCGCCTTTTTTGTTGTAACGCACTGCGTTACTGCAAAGATTATAGATTAATTCATCTATTAGATTTCGATTTCCCCGAACCGAGGTGGCTTCTCCCTGTACTTCCACCGTCACCTCGTTCTTTTCCGCCGAGATCTCCATCATTGCCTGACAGTTTAACGCCATCTCATGGAGGTCTAACGTCTCAAACTCGATCTTTGTGTCGTCGCTGTCTAACTCGGAAAGCTTGATGATATCATTGATCAGATATTGCAGACGCTCTGCGCTCTTGTGGATTTCCGTGGCAAAATGAATGGTATCCTCCCCACTTGTCATTCCACTTGCAATGAGTTCTGCATAACCGGAAATCGCAGTGAGCGGTGTCTTTAATTCGTGTGAAACATTTGCAGTAAATTCCTGACGCATCTGGGAATGCTTTAAGATGTCCACATGCTGCTGCTTGATGGTCGCAACAAACGGCTTCATCTCGTCATAAACGTCATTTTCTTCCAGCAGTACAATATTGTCCGCCATCTTTTCGATTGGTGCCACAAGACGTTTGGTAAGCCTGTGTGCAAGGACTGTGCACAGTACAAATACGCAGAATCCCACAGACAACGTGAGATATACCATCTTGATGATCAGACTGTAGATGCTGTTACTGTCTTTTCCAATACGCAGAACTTTTCCGTCATCTGTTCTCATTGCATAATAAAAAGTATGTTTTGTGGACGTAGTCGATTTCCGCATTGCACGCCCCTCTCCGGCTGCCAATGCAGAAACGATCTCCGGACGTTCCCTGTGATTTTCCATCTTCGACTCGTCTTCCATGCTGTCATAGATGACGGTTCCATCCTCATTGATCAGCGTGATACGCAGCCCATCTTTATTCAGATTATAGTTGATCTCATCCGGCAGATCCTCCGGTTTCATCATGGAGATCACATGGGCATTTGCCTTTAAATCGTCAAAAATCTGTTTTTTCAATATATCATAAAAAAGTACCATGGCGCAGATTGCCATGACAATAATTGCAATTGCTGAGATCAGCATAAATTTGCTGTTGATTTTCTTTTTCATCCTATCACCGTCTTACGTCTGTCCTGCCTTTTTCCTGCTCCTTAACGGACGTCACTCCACCATGTAACCAACATTGCGCACTGTCTTGATATGGCTTCCCGCCTCTCCAAGTTTCTGTCTCAATGTCTTGATGTGCATATCGACTGTCCGGCTCTCACCCTCATAGTCAAACCCCCACACCTGGTTCATGATCTTATCCCTTGACAACACGATTCCCTTGTTGATGACAAGGTATTTTAAAAGTTCAAATTCTTTGTAGGTGAGTTCACACAGTTTTCCATCCACGTAAACGGCGTGTTTATCATTATCCACCAGAATATTCCCGTAGGAGATCTGTGATTCTTCCTGCGCATTCGTGGTTCTGCGCAATAATGCCTTAACGCGGGAGATCAGCTCCATGACACCAAACGGCTTGGAAATGTAATCGTCCGCTCCGAGATCCAAACCTTTTACTTTGTCAAGTTCGGATGTCTTTGCGGTCACCATAATGATCGGGACTTTTGCTGTGTTTTTATCTGCACGGATTTTGGTCAGAATATCAAGTCCATCCTCATTCGGAAGCATGATATCTAACAAGATCAGAGCCGGGACTTTGCTCTCTAACCGCTTGAACAGATCTGCACCGCACTCAAATTCTTCTACCTGATATCCGCTGTTTTTTAACGCATAGCGCTCGATCTCGCGGATATTTACATCATCTTCTACAATATAGATTGTTGCCATAATCATTTCCTCCCACTGTTCGCTCTATAAATAGATTATAATACAGCCTGCTTTGTTTTTTCTATAAGTCTTTCCCTGATTCACAAAAAATTCGCAACACAATAATTGTGCTGCGAATTTCTTCCCGGATTTAATCTATCTCATATTTTTGTTCAAATTCATTTTCCAGTTTTGTAAATTCTGCACTCTCTTTTTCATCCATCTGCTCTGTAAAACTGTGTTCCTCCAGACCGGTATCATTCAACTGCATCATATATACTGCGATATTGGAGCAGTGATCGGCAACACGCTCGTAGTTCATGGCAAGATCCGAGAGTACCAGTCCAAGTCCGATCGTGCATTTTCCCTTGCGCAGACGCTTCATATGATGTTTTTTTACCGTTTTGTTCAGACCGTCAATGACTTCCTCTAACGGTTCCACGGAACGCGCAAGTGGAATATCGGTATTGATAAACGCTCCGGTCGTTCTCTCTAAGATATCCCGCACGGCTTTGGAGTAAATGTTCATCTCCTCCTCCGCTTTCTTAGAAAACTTTGCATCCTCTTTCTGCATCTGCTGCACACATTCTACCACATTTACCGCATGATCGGAAATTCTCTCGAAATCAGTAAGACAATGTAAAAGCGAAGTCACCCTCAGACTGTCCGTATAAGAAAGATCCCCACTGTTTAATTTCGTCAGATAGGCGCTGATTTTATCATCATACACATCTACGCGGTTTTCTTTTGCGATCACTTCCGCAAATTTCTGATCCGAAGGCTCTTTGATACATTCCATTGCCTCGATAAAACTGTTTTTTGTGATCTCTGCCATCTGGTTTACTAAAGTTTTACATTGCTCGATCGCAAATGCAGGACTGCTCACAAAACGCTCATCTAAAATGGCAAACACATCTTCTTTGGCAGATTTTTCCTCGTCAGATTCCGGGATTGTAAGGTAAGCCAGTTTTTCCAGCCCACGGATAAACGGAAATAATACTACAGTTGTAAAGACATTAAAAATACTGTGGATCAGCGCGATCCCTGCAACTCCTACCGTCTCCCCGACAAATTCAAAACGAAAGATTGCATTTCCAATATAAAATACTGTAAGGAATAATAAGGTTCCGATAATGTTGAAATATAAATGCACGAATGCGGTTCTCTTTGCGCCCCGGTTTGCACCGATTGCTGAGATCATCGCTGTGACACAGGTTCCGATATTCTGTCCTAAGATAATCGGAATAACCGAACCATAAGTAAATGCTCCTGTGACAGACAATGCCTGCAGGATACCAACAGAAGCCGAAGAACTCTGAATGACTGCGGTGAGCAGCGCTCCTGCTAACACGCCAAATACCGGATTGTTGAACATCGTCAGAATATCGGTAAACTCCGGCACATCCGCAAGCGGCTTTACAGCATCGCTCATTGTCTCCATACCAAACATTAAGATTGCAAATCCAAGTAAGATTTCACCGATATCTTTCTTTTTGTCCTTGCCGGACATATACATAATAATACCGATCAGTGCGAGAACCGGTGAAAAAGAGGACGGTTTTAACATGCTGATCAGGAAATTGGAACTCTCGATCCCGGTCAGGCTCAAAAGCCATGAGGTAACTGTCGTTCCAATGTTTGCACCCATGATGATTCCGATCGCCTGCGACAGTTTCATGATGCCTGAATTTACGAAACCGACAACCATGACCGTTGTAGCTGAGGATGACTGGATCACAGCTGTCACGCCGGCTCCGAGCAATACCGCTTTAAACGGATTCGAGGTCAGGCTCTCTAAGATACGCTCCAATTTTCCGCCGGACATTTTTTCAAGACCGCCACCCATAACACTCATTCCGTACAGGAACATTGCCAGACCGCCGATCATTGTCAGAATTCCAAAAATATTCATAATCTCTCCCTTACATAGACATATACTAGGTTATTGTTTACATTTCGATTCCATATTATAAACTACATGTAAATCTTATGTCGGTTTTATGTAAAATCTATGTAAAATTGCAATCAGGAGTCTTTTAGCATACCTTTTTTATGTCTGTAAGGGAAAAGTTTTCTTAAAATTTATTCGTCTTCGTGTTTTCCGGTGATAGAATAGATCACCCATTCTGCAATGTTGGTTGCATGATCGCCGATACGCTCAAAATATTTTGCGACCATCAGCATATCCGTTGCCATCTCACCATTTTTTACATTCTCATTGATTTTTTGGATGAGTTCTTTCCGGAAACTGTCAAAAAGATCGTCCACCACATCATCACGGTTGATGACCCAGCGTGCCAGTTCGAGATCTTTGTTGACAAAAGCATCCACACTCTTGATAACCATATCGGTTGTCTCTTTTGCCATCTCTTTGATCACTTCCATATTAATGGCGCTTTTTTCATAATCGGAATCTGCCATCAAAATGGTCATCTCCGAAATATCCGCTGCATGATCGCCGATACGCTCCATGTCCGTGATCATTTTTAATGCTGCGGAAATTAATCTTAAGTCTTTTGCTACCGGCTGCTGTTGAAGCAGCAGTTTCATGCAGAGAGATTCGATCGTTTTCTCCTGTTCGTCTACTTCCACGTCAAATTTGATCGCCTGCTCTGCTTTTTCTACATCCTGCTTTACCAGTGCTGATATCCCCATCTCAATCGCCTGCTCGATCAGGCTTCCCATCTGGATCAATTCATTATTTAATTCTAATAACTGTCTGTCAAATCGATTTCTCATCATCCAAACCTCCCCGTAATATAATCTTCTGTACGTTTATCCGTTGGCATGGAAAATAATTTTTCCGTTTTGTCCATTTCAACTACTTCTCCAAGAAGGAAAAATACCGTGCGGTCAGATACACGTGTTGCCTGCTGCATATTATGCGTTACCATTACAATTGTGTATTTATCTTTTAATTCCAGCACCAAATCCTCAATTCTTGAAGTGGAAATCGGGTCTAAGGCACTTGTTGGTTCATCCATCAAAATCACTTCCGGCTCTATTGCAAGTGCTCTGGCAATACACAAACGTTGCTGCTGTCCGCCGGATAAACCAAGGGCACTTTTTTTCAAACGGTCTTTGAGTTCGTCCCAAATTGCTGCCTGTTTCAGCGACCGTTCGACAATTTCATCTAATTTTGCCTTGGAGTGAATTCCATGAGTTCGTGGACCATAAGCAATATTATCGTACACGCTCATTGGAAACGGGTTCGGGTTCTGGAACACCATTCCAACCCGCTTGCGAAGATGATTGACATCAATGTCACCGTAAATATCTTCTCCATCTAACTGAAGGGAACCAAAAATCCGACACCCTTCTACCAAATCATTCATCCGGTTTAGCGATTTTAAAAATGTGGATTTGCCGCAGCCGGAAGGTCCGATAAAAGCGGTAATCTCATTCGCCGGAATGTTCATACTGACATCTTTCAGTGCATGAAAATCTCCATAATAGAGATTCATGTTTTGTATGCAAAATTTATCTTCCATATTCATTCTCCATTCTAATTGCCATATTTGTTTTTCCCAACTTTTCGAGCGACAAAATTCGACAACATATTGATTGCAATTACAAGGATCAAAAGAACCACTGCCGTTGCATACGATTCATCCGTATGCAGTCCTTCTTTTGACAAATTGTACATATGAACCGATAACGTTCTTGCCGAATCAAAAATGCTATTTGGCACTTTTGCAATCGTTCCTGCCGTATAAATCAATGCTGCGGTCTCACCAACAATCCTCCCGGTAGCCAAAATAACACCGGATAAAATCCCCGGAACGGCACTCGGCAAAACTACGTGAAATACCGTTCGCAGTTTTCCGGCACCAAGCCCAAAGCTTCCTTCTCGGTAAGAATCCGGCACTGCCATAAGTGCTTCTTCGGTCGTTCGCATAATAACCGGAAGCACCATAATTGCTAAGGTGAGAGCTCCTGATAAAAGGGAAAATCCCCATTTGCAGTAACCGACGAAGAACAACATACCAAACAATCCATAAACAATCGATGGTATTCCGGTCAGTGTCTCTGCCGTCACACGAATTACACTTACTAATTTGTTTCCTTTCTTCGCATATTCCACCAGATAAATGGCGGCGAAAATGCCAAGCAAAACCGCAACAATCAAGGTTGCCAGTGTCATAAGCACCGTATTAATCAGTGCCGGCATCATCGAAACATTGTCCGATGTATAAGTAAAAGCAAACAGTGACGGTTTCAAATGTGGAATACCATTTGCCAGAATATAAATAATCAGGTATCCTAACACAAATACCGTAATCGCTGCTGCCAAAATTGTAATCAGGTAAAGAACCAGAGAGGACTTATGTTTTGCAAGTGCTTTCCATTTCTGCTTTTGTTTTTTCAAACCATTTGCCATCTAGTCCACCTTCTTTCTCTTTAAGAGTGAGAACAATAAATTGATAATCAGGATAAAGACAAACAGGACAACGCCCGTCGCAATTAACGCTTCGCGGTGTAAATCTGCCGCATATCCCATTTCAATTACTATGTTTGCTGTAAGTGTACGAACACCCTTTAACAAACCGGCAGGCATTCTTGCTTGATTTCCGGCAATCATAATGACTGCCATCGTCTCACCAATCGCGCGTCCGACACCAAGAATGATTCCTGCTAAAATTCCGGATTTTGCTGCCGGTACAACCGTACGGTAAACACTTCTCTCATGCGTGGCACCAAGCGCCAGTGCCCCCTCATAATATTTATCCGGCACCGCCTGAATAGCTGCCTCTGATGTTTCAATAATCGTTGGCAGAATCATAATGCCAAGCAAAAGAGATGCCGTTAAAATACTGTTTCCATTTCCGCCAAAGGTGTCGCGCACCATCGGAACCAGAACAACAAGTCCAAAAAATCCGTAGACAACGGATGGGATTCCGGCAAGCAAATCGACGCCACCTTTTAAGATTCGATACCATTTTTTCGGACAATACTTTGCTAAAAACACTGCCGTCAAAATGCCAATCGGAACTCCTACAATAAGAGCTCCGGCGGTCACATATATACTTCCTAATATCATCGGCAAAATCCCAAATTTGTGATTTCCCGGTTTCCACGCCGTTCCCGTCAGGAAATCGAACAAGCCGATTTCCTTAATTGCCGGGATACCATTTGCGAAGAGAAAGATACAAATTAATGCTACAGCGAGAATCGAAACACAAGCGGCAATCAGAAACACTACTTTCATTGCCTTTTCTTTCATGGCTGCCTCCTTTATTTGATGGCACTCCAGTCTGTGATTGTTCCGCGGAACACATCATTTACCTGTGCTTTTGTCATGTTATCTACTTTGTTTTCGTTATTAACGATTACTACAATTCCGTCTTTTGCAATTACTGTCGGTGTAAGTCCTGCACCTGTTTCGCTGTCTTTTAAGTCACGGGATGCCATACCGATGTCACAGGTTCCTTCTGCTGCTGAGTTCATACCTGTTGTGGAATCACTTTCCTGAATTTCAATTTCTGCTCCACTGTTTACTGTCTTATAACTTTCAGCAAGTTTTTCCATAACCGGCGTAACCGAAGAGGAACCAGCTACTACAATTTTACCTTTGGCACCGTTACTCTTGAAAGCACCGGCATCACTTGCTTTGATGTAACCGTTAGACTCAATTACTTTCTGTCCGTCTTCACTCAGGATGTAGTTGATGAAATCCTGTGTTACTTCACTTTTCTTATCCTTTGTTGCAATGTTAAATGGTCGGGAAATTGCATAACTTCCATTGTTAATGTTGTCAACCGTTGGCTCTGCACCGTCAATCTTAAGTCCTTTCACGCTGTCATTTAAAGAACCGAGTGAGCAGTAACCAATTGCATTTTTATCACCGGCTACGGTTGTCATAACGATTTCCGTGCTGTTTGCGATTGTTGCTTCTTCTGTCGTCTTGTCTACTTTTTCTCCGTTCTCCTCATCTTCAACACCAAAAAGTTCTACAAAAGCGCCTCGTGTACCGGAACCATCTTCACGTGATACAACGGAAATTTCCTGTGCTGCATCTGCAGATGTATTTCCTGCATCATTTGTTGTGCTGCTGTCAGAGCCGCCACAGCCGGTAATCATCCCCACTGTCATAACCCCGCATAAAACCATTCCTAATACTTTTTTTGTCATCTTCATTTTTGTTTTCTCCTTTCAATCTTTTCATCTTTCTTTTTCTTTCTTACAAGTCCTAGTTTAGGGGGCGAATGTAAAATCTGAAATCATTTCCATGTAAAAAATGCGTAAAGATTTGTAAAAAAATACAACCCATTGACTGCACGCTCCCGCTTAACAGCCGCGCAGGGGTATGGGCATGCTAAATACGCATGCCTCATTCCCGCGTGGCTGTATGCAGTCAATGGGTCGTGTTTTTTTGCTACGGAACGGATTGGGGATTAGGTTTGAGGAAAAGGGAAATTGCAAATTAGATAGAAGTTAATATGTAACAATATAGGTCTACTCTTCCGGATTTCAGATAATAATAAAAGAAAAGATTGTGTTGCGTGGGTACAAGCACGTGGGTATCCGGCATGCGTATTTAGCATGCCGATACCCCTACGCGCTTGTTAAGCGGGAGCGCCCACAAAACACAATCTTTTCTTTTATTATTATCTGAAATTTGAAAAAGTTTCTACCTATATTGCTTTACATATTAAATTTTCCCATCGTCTCCTGCAAGGCATTTACGCTTTCTACTGCAGACGCAAGTTCCATCTGTGCTGAACTTGCATTTTCCAAAACATTTGAAATACTTTGAATTGCATCCATTACTTCTTCTGCATTATGCTCCATGGAACCGCTTGTTTCCTCATAATAATTTGCGTCTTCTTTATACTGATTCGCAAGACTTGCAAATTTATCATAATCTGCCAAAACTGTCTCATCTAAAAAGACTAATAACTCGTTACTTTCAGTGGACAGTATCTTCACACTTTCAAATACTTTCTGCGTCAAGTCATTTACTTTACGAATTTCGTTTGATGTGTCTTCACCTCCTTGACATATAAATAATTTATTCATTGTAAGATGTTTTCTCCATCTTCTCCATCAATTCAAGTATCCTTTCTGCCTGCCTTATGACCCGTTTCATATCTTTCATCCAATTTCATTTCCCACGTCATATAATTTTCCCTCCATTCTGTGTCATCGCGCATTTCCAGCACACGATGCTGAAGTTTATGAGTGTATTCATCCGTTGGCTGGTTCGTACTCAGATAATCCAGTAAATTTACCAGATTGGTTTGCAGCCCTTCACGTTTTACGACGCAAAAGATATACTTCCTACTCTTCCATTGGAATCTCCTTCACAGCCTTCCCCCCAAAAAACCAATAACAGCAAGAACTTCCAAGAAAAAGATAACGGGAACCCCAATATAAAACTTTGGTTTACGTGTTTTGTGATGAAAAACATGCATTCCGGCAAACGCACCTATCACGCCAAAGACAGCGGCAATAAGAAGGGTAGTTTCCGGGATTCTCCACTTATTGTGAACTGCTTTATACTTGTCCACTCCATAAACTAAAAATACAATTCCATTTAAAATCAAATATGCTGCCAAAAAATACGCTATCATACGTTCCTCCTATTTTTCAAGCCGGCTGTCTCCCCGGTCAGTCACAATCCGGTAACCAACCGATTCCACACGTCTGCTTAAACAGTCTTTGCACTGCGCCGACTCTTCCCCGGTGCATATTTTATTATCATACAGCTCGTACTTTTTCCGCACAGAAACCGGTGATAAATTTGGCATTAATACATTCGCTCCTGCCAATAATCCCTGCTCCCGTCCATCCGGTGCAATTGTTCCAAGTGCTGTCGTCGCAGGAAGTAACACCCCCGGAAACATCAGACGAAGAATACTTAATAATAAAAGTGTCTGCTCATAGGAACCATTTTCTTCTGCACCAAATGGTGTATCCTGATGGGCAAGAAACGGTCCGATTCCAATCATATGGGGCTTCAGTTCCTGCAAAAATTCAAAATCTTCAACAAGACACTCCACCGTCTGTCCCGGCGATCCTACCATAAAACCGGCACCTACTTCATATCCAAGTTCACGTAAGGTAAATAAACATTCTTTACGGTTTTTAAGTTTCATTTCCTGCGGATGCAATTTTCTATAGTGAGCGTCGTCCGCCGTCTCGTGGCGCAGAAGGTAACGGTCTGCCCCCGCCTCACGAAAACATTCATATTCCTCTTTCGTACGCTCTCCGATGGATAGCGTCACTGCACAATCCGGAAATTGTTTCTTTAATTCCCGGACAATCGAAGCCACCCGTTCTTTCGTAAACCAGCCATCTTCGCCACCTTGCAGCACAAAAGTGCGAAATCCCAATTCATATCCTTCTTTGGCGCAGGACAAAATTTCTTCCGGCGTCAGGCGGTATCGCTCCACTTTTTCGTTACTTTTACGTATCCCGCAGTAATAACAATCATTGCAGCAGATATTTGTAAATTCAATCAACCCCCGTACAAATACGTCCTTCCCATAAATCTTCTCCCGAACCTCTCTCGCCTGTGCGGCAAGAAGCTCTCGGTCCTCTCTATTTGCTGTTTCAAGAAGCTGTATCATTTCGTTCCTGTCTAATTTCTTCTCCTGTCGAAGACGCATAATCCTCTCGCAGTTGTTCATCTTCTGATTCCTCCATCTCTTCCGAGGAAGCGTGCAGACACACTTCACTCTGCCCGTGTAATTTTTTTGCTAAGTCAAACTTCAAAATCTGCTTTCGTCTTACATTATGTCCAACAACTTCCCGATATTTTGCATTTACAAATCCAAGAATCTTAGGAAGAGCCTCGCCGACACCCGGCACATCATAATACACCGCCACTACTACATAATTCATCGGCCCGGTCTGGTAAAGCTGCAAATCGGCAAAAAATTCACCACAATTCTCCTTCAGATATGCATCAAGATGCTTTACCAGCGCACAATAACGCTCCTGCCATCCGGCATTTACATAGGACATACTGACATCATACAAAAAATTATTCTTTTCTGACATATAAATCCCCAAAGAAATATCTTCACACTTATTATATGAAACTCCTCTGTTTTTGTCATCCTTTTTTCAAATGTTTGTTGCTTATTAGAGTTTTTAGGTTACCGTAAATTAGCAGGAAAAGTTTGTGGTTCGTGAGCGCTCCCGCTCAACAAACGCGTAGGGGTATCGGCATGCAAAATACGCAATGCCTGATACCCACGTGTTTGTACTCACTTACCACAAATCTTTTCCTGCTAATTTACGGTAACCTAAAAAGATAAGCAACTAACATTTGATGCAAACCACCCCTATGGGGCAAATCAAGGAAAAATTGTTACTTTAAAACTAGAACCCTAATTTAGACAAGAGATATTTGTTGGCAAGTATTTACTGGCACTTTATTTTATTCCAGTAATCCAGTAGAAAAACTTTGCAACTCGTAGGTTTTGAGTACGTCGGTATATGGCACTGGTAGTTTCAGTGCCCATACCGCTACGTACTCAACGAGCGGGAGCGCCTGCGAGACGCAAAGCTTTTCTGCTGAATTACGGAAACAAAAAGGTACCAGTAAACACTTGGCCCCTTGATTTGTCAACACTTGACATCTATTTATGCTCTGTAGTAAAATATTGAGGTTATGAAAAAGGAAAGAGGAAGCATTTTAATATGAAAGCAAAAATACGACTAGCACGACTTCTTCAGTACCTGCTGTTTTTTATTCCGGTCAAAAAAAACCGGATTATGTTTTATGCGAATAACCGCAAGGGCTATGTGTGCAACCCAAGTGTTCTTATGGAGTCGTTTTGGTTAAAACATCCGGGAGAATACGAACTTATCTGGGTCACCCGTTTTCCGGAAACCTGTACGATGCGGACCGGAATTACAGTCGTGCGCCAGCGAAGCTTAAGCTATTTTAAATTATTTCTGCGCTGTGGTATTTTTATCACTAACGATATGATTGATGAAGCACTTGTCAAAAAAAGAGGACAAATCTTTTTGACAACCTGGCATGGTGGCGGCGCTTATAAAAAAGTCGGCAAAGAAACAATAAACGAAGATGAAACATTTGCCGCAAATTTTGATAAATGGTATAAGCGGTTAGATTACTTTGTGTCTTCCTGCCAAGCATGCACTGACATGTACGCCGAAGCATTTTCGTTAGACAGAAAAATCTTTTTGGAAACCGGAACACCACGAAACGATATTTTCTTTTCGGAGCATCCGGAAATCAAAAAACGTGTACAGGACTTTTATCATATAAGCGAGCAGACAAAAATTTTGCTTTTTGCGCCAAGTTTTCAGATGACTGCGCCGGAAAAAGAGCAGTACGATTTGCGCTATTTATCAGAAACAATTGACCGTTTAGAAGAAGCGACCAAAAGCAACTGGATTGTTCTTTACCGCTCGCACTATTTCCGTGAGGAAACAAATGAATCTCTTGATGAGCGGATTCTTGACGGAAATGCCTATTATGAAATGCAGGACTTACTTTACACCAGTGATTTACTGGTAACCGATTTTTCTTCCTGCATCTGGGATTTTGCCTTGACCGGGCGCCCGGTTTTCTTATTGGAAAACCGCCTGAAAGAATACGAACAAATGGACCGCGGTTTCTTTGTTCCATATGACACATGGCCGTATTTGAAATGCAAAGACATTGCGGCACTTCCCGACATGGCAGTCAAATACCGGGATGAAGACTTCACAACTTTGTACAAACAGCATTTTGAAACCATGGGTTCTTTTGAAAAAGGAACAGCATGTGAACAAATTCTTCACATATTAGAGAACCAAGAATATAAGGAGTAATAAAATGAGCGAACAACGAGATAAAAATTTATGGATTTTTAACGCCGGAAACAGCTTTGCCGGCAATCCAAAATGGATGTTTGAATATATCATAAGACATCACAAAGAAATCAAACCGGTCTGGATGTGCTACAATGCAGACACGATGAACTACGTGCATAAACTTGGTTACGAGGCAGAACTTTACCACTCTTCCAAAGGAAAAAGTGTTATGGCAAAAGCCGGTGTCTATGTCGTTGAAATGTGTAAAGAAGTATTTCAGCCGGAACTAACTGGCATTACCGTTTTGAATCTGTGGCACGGCGTTGGCTGCAAGAGTATCGAAAGAAAGGTAACCGACGGATTTCTTCAGGAGCGCATTGCGAAAAAATACATTCAAAACAACGATATTCTTCGCAACAACCAGCTCTTTTTAGTTACCTCGGAAATTATGGAAAAACATTTCAAAGAGCAGTGCGGCATTGATGATGACAAAGTAATCCGTGCAGGCTATCCACGCTGTGTTGTGAACGATAACATTCAAAGTTACGACCATGATATTCGCAAAAAGAAAGGGCTGTCTGCCAATACCAAGCTGGCAATTTACTGCCCGACTTACCGCGATAATAATGGTGCTAATTTCATGAAGTCCGCTCTTCCGGATATGAAACGTCTAGCAGAAGTCCTTCACGAAAACAACATTCTTTTGATATTAAAAATGCATCCTTTAGTGGAAAAAGACACTCAGTATCTCGCAATGAAAGAAGTATATCGTGAACATCCGAATTTTTATTTCTGGGAAAATGAAGATGATGTGTACGAAATCTTTTCCGATATCGACATTGCCATTGTTGATTACTCCTCCATTTTCTATGATTTATTAGCGCGTGGAGTAAAAACTTTTATTAGATATTTTTATGATATTGATGACAAAGAAAATTTCCGCGATTTTGTTTTCGATGTACGAGAAATGACCTGCGGAACCAAAGCATCTGATTTTGATGAATTACTTGCAGCCCTTGCTTCCTGCAAAGAGACAGAGAAAAAAGAACTCGACCGAATCAATCAGTTATTCTGGTCTTATTCGGATGAAAATGACTGCGAGCGGATTATCGATACCGCACTTTCTTTCACGCCGGAAAAACGAGAATTTCCGAAACTTTACAGTTTCGATATTTTTGATACCCTGTTTTCACGTCAGTGCTGTCATCCTTCCAGCGTTTTCGACAATGTCCGCAAAAAACTGGAGCAGTCTGACTGTGGCTATAACAGCTATTTTATCCGCAAATTTTCGCAGATTCGCCGCTGGTGCGAATCCAATGTGCGTGAGTTTTATAAAAAGTCGGTATTAATCCGAAATGACGACCATTTGGAAATCCAGTTGTCGGAAATTTATGACCACATGGCAACACTGTTTCCTCTCACCGATGAGCAGAAACAGCAGTTGATTACATGGGAGTGCGAGGAAGAAATCCGCTCCGTCATTCCTTTAACCGACCACATTGATATGCTCAAATCGTACCTTGCCGAAGGAAACGATGTTGTATTAATCAGTGATATGTATTTGCCGAAAGAAACGATTCAGAAAATGTTAGCAAAAGCGGACCCGCTTCTTGCCACACTTCCGCTGTTTTTATCAAGTGATATCGGCTATCAGAAAACGACAAGAAAATTATTTTTGGAAGTATATAGTTCTCTCGACTACCATTATTCGGAATGGATTCACATTGGCGATAATAAATTTGCCGATGACACCCAGCCATCCCGTCTTGGCATCCACACACAGCCGGTGTCGGTTCCGGAACTTGACGACTATGAAAAACATATGGCAGCCTACATTGAAGAATATGGTATGCACAGTGTTGTGAAATTGTTCCGCAACTTCCGTCTGGAGGAGCACACGGACAAAGAGACTTTTGCCTACAAATATGCCAGTCTTTATTTTGTTCCTTATGTTCACTGGGCAGTTCACGATGCCTTAAAACGAGGTTACAAAACACTTTATTTTATTTCCCGTGACGGCTATTATTTGAAACTTATGGCGGATGCCGTAATTGAGAGCAAAGGACTTCAGCTGCGCACAAAATATATTTACGGTTCACGAAAAGCATGGCGTGTGCCATCGTTTATCGACAAAGTGGATGAAGAATTTTTCGAGCCTTACGGCAACTTCAGCGGCGTTCGCAATTTCAACAAATTGCTTTCCGCCCTTTTGATTGACGAAGCAACATTTGATAAGTTCTTCCCGGAGCTTGGTTACTTAAAAACAACGAAGCGTTATTCAGACCAGTTAATTTCTGATGTGAGCCAGAAATTAAAACGTTCCGATGCTTACAAAGAACATTTGCTTGCCGTTGCCAAAAAGCAGCGTGTCATTGTTTCCGACTATCTTCGTCAGGAAATTGATTTCAACGAGCCATTTGCTTTTGTTGAGTATTGGGGCCGTGGCTATACACAGGACTGCCTGACAAGATTGTTAGCCGATGCCGCCGGTCACGAGGTGGATGACCCGATGTATTATGTACGAAGCATTTACCCGACCATCGGCAAATCCATCCGCTACAACTACACCTGTAACACACATTCCGTTGTTTTTGCAGAATCCATTTTTGCAAATCTTCCGTATCGTACCATCGAAACTTACGAAGAAAAAAATGGACGCATTGAACCGGTATTTAATTCCTGTGAAAATGACGAAGAAATGAATCAGGCATTGAAAACTTATCTGGTTCGCTTTGCAAAGGATTTCTGTGCACTCAACTTAGAGGATGAATTTACAACCGGCCATTACCTGTATGACTTTGGCATGGCAAACTTCAAGCAGACAACCGACGATCCGATTCTGCTGAATGTCTTTGGAAGCCTCAAGGATGCCGTGGCACTTGGTGAGCGTGCTGAGGAATACGCTCCTCCGGTAACCTTCCAGACAATTGTCGACTGGATGCATGGAAAGTCATACCATACAAAATCGTTTGAAATGTCGATGAAAAAATCGAAATTTATTTATCGGTGGATTTATAAGAGTTACTGTTATTACTGTGATAATATCAGGGGAAAAATATTTAAGAATAAATATTAAAACAGTTTACGCAGAGTGGGTACGTTCTCTTGTACTCATTCTGTGTAAACTGTTTTTATTTACAAAAATTAATTTTGTCATTCTGAAATCAACCAATCAATGAGACTAATTGATTTTATACCATCATATGAATTATCCATTCCAGGATTCAATGAAAGAATTATCTTTTCATAATTATCTCCGATTTTTTGCAGCGGGAACAATTCTCTTTTTCGAACATCTTCATTTTCCATTGATTCGGTTACCTGAATATATTGTTTTTCATCTACTTTTGTTGCAATAAAATCAACTTCAGCATTATCTATTTTTCCAATTGATACATCAAAACCACGCCGAAGCAATTCAAAATAAACAATATTTTCTAAGACATGTCCACTATCACGGTCTCTAAAACCAAGAAGATAATTTCTAAGACCAATATCAACAATATAGTATTTTCCAAGTGTCCGCAAAAATTCTTTCCCTTTAATATCAAATCTTTTAATATCATAAAAGAAATACGCTTCCAGCAAGGCATCTACATATGACTGTACCGTATGTGTACTTGGTGTTCCTTTCCGTTTGCCATCCTCAAGTAATCCTTCATTTACAAGAATATTACCTATTGAGGACACGGATATATTGCTGCCAATATTATCGGCAAGAAATGTAATAATCTTTTTTAAGAGAATGGGGTCTGTAATACGCTTTTGCCCCCTCAAATTTTCACGTTCTAAGATATCTCTCATAATAACCGTTGAGTAAATTCCTTCAAGTAATATAAGTGCTTTTTCTTGGTCAAGTCCAACATCTGCAATACCAGGCATCCCCCCAAAGCGCACATAAGCATCAAAAACTTCACGAATTTCATAATGTTCTCCATTAGAATCAAATACTTGTTTTCGAGTGCCGCCTAATGCACTCTTTGTTTCTTTAATTTCAAAATCATAAAAAGTCAAAAACTCCGAAAAAGACAATGGCAGCATCTTTATTTCTACACATCTGCCTGATAAGTATGTGGCATATTCGGAAGATAGCATATACGCATTTGAACCTGTCACATAGATATCGCAGTTAAAATCAACTCGAAAAGAATTGATTGCATCTTCCCAATTAGGGACACGCTGAACCTCATCAAAAAAGAGATACATTCTCTTTCCTTCAATTATGCGTGCCTTCACATATTTATAAAAATCATCACTATTCATATCCTTAAAAGCATAGGACTCAAAATTCATCTCAAGAATCTGTTCCTCTGATACACCATTTTCTTTCAAATGAAGAGTCATGAGCTTAAGCAGACTTGATTTACCACACCTGCGGATACCAGTGACAACTTTTACAGGTTCGGTATCTTGAAATGCTATAATTTTTTTCAAATAAAGCTCTCTATTTTTTAGTACATGTGTGTCTATCATCCATTACACCTCCTTGTAAATATGACAATAGCATAAACTTCAAAAAAAAGCAAGTTTGTGCACTCAAATGCACAAACTTGCTTTTTTTCGACTTTTTTTGCACTCATCAGTACCTTTTCCAAAAATCATACGAAATCAATTCCGCGCCATTTTTCTGAAAGTCTTTCACGGTCTTTTTATACTTGCCTGCAAGCAGCCAGCCCATTTTAAAACATCTGCCAATGGTTGCAAAGAAATCTTTTGCTTTTCGTTCGACATAAAATCCGCGGCTTGTATCTGGGTCGTATAAAAGAGCCGTTTTTCTGCGATACAAAGCATCCGGATGCACACCCATAGGAAGCACCGCCGTCTCTTTTTTCGCTGGAAGAAGCCATCCGTTCACAGACAGCAAATGTTTCTTTGCAAAACCACCGTCCTCATATAAATGCGAAAGCTGCGGCTTTGTCTTTTCCACATCAACGCCAAACTTGTGTAAATCATCGGAAACATCCTGCATGGCATAACCCATTTTCATGATTTCCGGATGAAGTTTTGTCGGGTCTAATTCCTTCAAAAATTCCGTTCCCTTACAGAAATCTTCGACGCCCTTCATCGTCAATTCCTGATCTTTCACGCGAAGATGAAGCATTTGTCCAATAAGATGTCTCGCAACACGTTTTATCATGTGCAGACGAGAATACTCCGGATGATGGATGGCACAGGCAATCAATGTGTTTCTCATATCGTAATATTCCATGGAAGATGCCTTTCTATTATCGAACGCATCATGCCACACACCAATTCCGTTCAGTGTCATAATATTTCCATCAAAGCGCAGACCATATTCGATATCGTCGCCATGAATAAAAATTGGAAGCGGAAAACCACGAAATTGTTCTGCTAACGGTACGCAGCAGTACCACCAGCCATTATATTCCATCGGAAGATTTTCCTCGTTTCGAAGAACATACGAAGCTTTTCGTAAATCATAGCCACGCTTAGTAAAACCAATACGTCCCCCCTGCCAGAGTTCTCCATTCGCATGCTGAATGTAAGGGATATCAAGGCGCAAAAGCCCTCCGCCGAGCATAGCCCCTTTCCTCTCTTCTTTTAAGAAGTTAAGAAGTGTATACGTTCTGAAAAGTGACTCCGGTTCCAGCACAATATCATCATCCATCAATAAAATATGCGTGAGGCCATACTTTTCCCTGTCCTCATATGCTTCTTTCATGCAGCGTCCAAAACCGCCGGAGCCGCCGGTGTTTCGATTTGGCATCACAAAAATTCTGTCGTTTGACAACTCTTCGCAAGGAAGCGTCTGTCCGTTATCCGACACATAAACATAAACATTCTGATAAAGCGGTGAATCCGGATTTTCCATCGTTTCACGCTTTAAAGTTTCCAGCGTTTTCTTCACAAATTCTTCGCGCCGGAAAGTACAAATTCCAATCGCTATTTTCGCTAACTGGATGGGTTCAAAAACTGTCTCAAAACATCCACCGAGAATCTCCGTATCACTGTCTGCCCTAACCGTTGCGTAAACAATTCCCTTTACGTCTGCCAGAGAAAAGGAAAGAGAAACCTCATCCGGATCTGCCTGCCTATGTCTCTCACTGGTAAAATTTTCAGTCAATGCCATTGTTCCACCCGTAACTCCGGCATCCCACAGTCGAACCATGCAGCTTCCCTTACAGCGCAGGCGGAATCGAACCTCTTTTATTTTCGTATACATTTTCCATTTATAAGCCGAAAAACTATTAAAATAAGTAAATAAATCCGCTTCATTTCCAGCCGGTATCTTACCGTCTGTCGTGCCATGGAAATAAAGCTCCGGCTCATTGCAAATATTTTCTTTTGGAAAAACTAAATTCTGTAATATCATTTTTATCCTCTATTTCTTCTGAGTTGCCATATAGGCATCACACACTTCGTTTACTTCGCCAATCTGCATAATCTGTCCCTTATTAATCCACACTGCATGGTCACAGAGTTTACGCACCTGGTCAATCGAATGTGATACAAACAAAAGCGTTGTTCCGCCGCCCATCATTTCATCCATTCGCTTCAAACACTTCTGCTGGAACGAATAGTCGCCAACCGCCAGAATCTCATCCACAATCAAAATGTCCGGACGCACAATCGTAGCAATCGAGAAGCCAAGCCTTGCACGCATACCGGATGAAAAGTTTTTCACCGGCGAATCCAAAAACTTATGAAGTTCTGAAAACTCCACAATTTCATCAAAATGCTCCTGCATATATTTCTTGGAATGTCCAAGCACTGTTCCATTCAAAAAGATATTTTCCCTTGCCGTCAGATTCATATCAAAACCGGCACCAAGCTCCAATAGTGGAGAAATCGTTCCATTTACAACAATCTCTCCTTTGTACGGTTTCAAAATTCCACTGATTGCCTTCAAAAGCGTCGACTTGCCGGAACCATTGCTTCCCACAAGTGCCCACGCCTCTCCTTTACGGATTGTAAAAGAAGCATCCCGGACAGCAAGAAACTCCTGAAAGAGAAGTTCATGTTTGATTAATTTTACAAAATATTCTTTTAGATTATCGATTTTTTCCGATGCCAGATTAAACCGTATCGTCACATCTTTTACATCGATTGCAATATCATTCATGTCATTCTCCTCCTTAAATATACAAAATAAATTTGTCCTGTGTCTTTACAAATACCCACAGTCCGATGATGAGCATCAGAAATGCCGACACAATTCCAATTATAATGAGCCACATAATACTGATTCCAGCCGGCACAAACCCCGGCAGTGTCAGCATACGAAACTGAGAAACATAGGAGTACATCGGATTCAGATGCGATACAATGTACTGAAGATTCTGTGGCAGTGCTTCAATTGGATAGAACATCGGCGTCAGATAAAGCCATGCCGTTGTAATCGCATTGTAAATATACTGGATATCTCGGAAAAATACATTGGTTGCCGCCAAAAAAAGTCCCAGCCCCATCGTAAATACAAAGTTCTGTGCGAGCACAAGCGGGAACAGAAAAAGCCGCCACGTAAATTCTCCCCCGGTAAATAACATAACAATCAAAAGCGCTCCCATTGAAAATACACAGTCAATCAAACCACTGATAATTTTTGAAACGGTAAAAACGTATTTCGGTACATATGTTTTTTTGAGGAGCGATGCGCTTCCGTTAATCGACTGAATCGCCGATTTCGTGGACAGATTCATAAAGTTAAACATAACCTGGCCGCTCATCAAATATACCGGGAAGTTAGTAATACTGGCTCTCGTAAACATTTTAGAAAATACAATCGCCATGATAATCATAATAAACAGCGGGTTTAATACACTCCACAAATAGCCCAGCACACTGCGGCGGTATTTCAATTTCAAATCCCTGCTCACAAGCTGTCCCATCAAATCTTTGAATCGGACAAAGCCCTTTATTCTGGCAACAAATAATGACATACACTACCTCCATTCTCTAGTCGCATCCGTATGCCTTCCGGCATAAATACGACGCCAAACGATACAATCCATACCCACTATGCCGCAGCATTTTCACGGCACGGTTTGTCACACTGTGGTAAATATCCGGAAATTCTTTTTTAATTCGTTTATCCCAAGCCACAATTTGATTTTTGTGAACCGCCTCTGCCGGATAACTCAAATAAATTTTATACTGGCTTGTCAATATTTTCGCTACACCTTCCGCCACATAAGCTTTTTTCTCCGGCGTCAGACGCTCTGCTTCTTCCTTATAAAATTCCAGCAAATGTGTCAGCACCATCTCATGGTGTGCGCAGTTTTTCTGCATATTTCGGATGTTCATACTCTGCGTCTCCATCCCAAGCCGGTAACAGTACACCTGCTTTTCCAAAAACGCAATTGTTTTCACAAACGGAATCGGATACAAATTATACTCGGCGTCCACATAAAAACAATGTTCATCCAAACGTCTTCCCATTTTTTTCAGCAATTCCGTGCGGTAAGTAGCAGCATGCATATTAATGTAAACTTTGCCGCAGACTTCCTCAAATGCATATATTTTCCGATACTCTTTTCCCGGAAATTCATGGTGCATCTCACTCACCATTTCACCGGAAGCATCGTTAAAACTATGGTAGTCATTCACCACCAAATCAGCCTCTGCGGTCTGAAGATATGAAAGCAACTCTTTCAAGCCTTCTGCGGACACGTAATCGTCCCCGTCAACGGTCTTAAAATATTTACCCGCTGCCTCTTCGATTCCGCGGTTTACCGTCGAACCATGACCGCCATTTTCTTTATCAATCAAACGGAATACATCCGGATAATTAGCCTCATATTCACGGGCAATTTCATTGACCCCTTCACCGGAACCATCATTTACAATCAAAACTTCTAACTGGTCCGTTACTTCCGGAATCAAAAAACTATCCAATGTTTCACGAAGATAATCCTCCACATGATAGGCGGCTATGGACACCGTCAAAAGTTTCATTTCAATTCCCCGCTTTCTGCCTCTGCATAAATTCTCCGCATTTTTTCTTCCACTAAATCAATCGAAAAATCCTGCACTCTTTTTTTGTTCCATTCACCCATGCGTTTTGCCTCTTCCGGGTAATCTAAGAAAAAGGAAAGACCTTTTACATAATCGGATGCATTTCCCTCTTCAAATAAAAATCCGCCTTCTCCATCGGAAATCAAATCATGGTTTCCACGGATATCTAAGGCAAGCACCGGGAGTCCGGCACGCATTGCCTCCATCATTGCCACCGGAAGTCCTTCACGCTTCGATGGAAAGGCAAAGCAGTCTGCCTGCAAAAGAACATCCGGAATTTTCTCGCAGTAACCGGCAAATACCACCTGTTCATCAAGATGCATCTCCCGCACCACGGTGTGCAAATGTTCCTCCATCGCACCCGTACCACAAATAAGATACGTTAGTTTTTTTCTGCGGAAACGATCCATCGCCCGGAGCATAACTTCATTATTTTTCCCTTCGGTCAACTCGCCAACACTCACAACTACTTTGTGGTCAGCTGGGATTCCGTATGCTTTCCGCATATCAAAATCAGGGTCTTTTTCAGGTGCAGGTTTCAAGCCAACTCCCTGCACATATTCCACATTTCCGCGAATCGGGAATTTTTTTGCCCTCGCATAATCTTCCTGATTAATCACCAAAAGTTTATCCGTATATCTCGCATAATGCTTTTCTGCCACATAATATTTCCAATTAGAAACCGGTGCGCCCTCATAAAAATGAAAGCCATGTGCGGTATAAATAACCGGAACTTTTCGTCCTGTCATTTTGTATACTTTCTCTGCCGCTTTGCGTGTGAGAACTCCTGTCATCGGCATATGGCAGTGAATCAAATCAAATTTTTCCTCAAGCATCAGTTTTTTCAACGCCAGATAGCACGTCCGCACATCCCTGGAAAATGGCGAGCGTCCAAACGGAATATGATGTCGGTGGATTCCCGTGCCCATCAACCGGGAATTGTCTTTTCCATACACAACAACATCAAAGTTTGCCGCATAATGGATTTCATATCCCATTTCCTGTAATATTTTCACGTTGTTCATTTCAAACTGTGGTACAAAGCCGCTGACTCTTGTTACCAGTAATGCTTTTTTACTCATGATGCGATTCCTCCCTGGATGTATATTCCTGAATCTTGCGTTCGACCTCTTCGTTGCCCTCGGTGTGTTCTTTCAATCCCGTTGTCTGGTCGGTATCCACGCCCTCTGTCGAGTCCTTTTTCAAAACGGTTTTTACTGTCATAAGAATCAGTTTCAAGTCCATCCACAGAGAGTAATTTTCAATATAAAACAAATCCAGTTTCAGTTTGTCATAGGGAACGGTGTTGTATTTTCCGTAAATCTGTGCAAATCCGGTCACTCCGGCTTTTACACGAGTACGGAAAACAAACTCCGGCATTTCTTTCTGATATTCTGCAATAATTTCCGGCCGCTCCGGTCTCGGTCCGACAAGCGACATATCCCCGGAAAGCACGTTAAAAAGCTGTGGCAGTTCATCTAACCGGACAGCACGCAAAAAACGGCCCACCGGCGTAATCCGCTCATCATGCTCTTTGGCAAGAACGGCTTCTCCCGACTTTTCGGCATCCACAACCATGCTGCGGAATTTTAAAATAGAAAATTCCCGATTGTCTTTCGTGCACCGCACCTGCCTGTAAAAAACCGGCCCCCCGTCACAGCATTTTATCGCAAATGCCACCAAAAGCATAATCGGCGACAATAAAATCGTAAGCGGCACCGCAATGAGCAAATCTACCGTACGCTTCCAAAACCGCTGGTCGAAACTCAAAGAATATCCCTTAGACAGCAAAAATGGGGTGTCAAACACATGAATTTCGTCGCCACCCATCAAAATAATATCGGAAATTTTCGGCATTACATACGCCCGGATTCCATTTCCATAACAATATTTTAAAATTTCATTTCTTGTTTCCGCCGCAATATCTCCAATCAAAACCGCCTGATAATCTTTCACCGTCTCGGCAATGCGGTCGATTCCGGCATGGGCATCAATTGCCCCGTAAATCGCATACTTATCACGTCTTGTCTCCAATTTATCGACTAACTCCGACGCCGGTCTGTCACCATAAATCAGAAGAATTTTCCACGGCTGGAAAATGCGGTTATACAATCGTCTCGTCACAACTGTCCAGACAACCGCAATCACACAGTCAATTAACTGCATCAAAATCATGTATCCCGGATTCACAAGCCCAAAAGCCAGCAGACAAATCACGAAATACATCACAATATTTGCTAAAAATGTAGCTAAAAACTGCGACAACACCACTTCCATCCGCCGCAGCTGTCCAATTCTGAGTGCCCCATACATCGTCGAAAAAAAATACACTAAAATTGCGTAAAGCCCAATCAATGCCCAGTTACCTTTGCGGTAAAAATGGAAAAAGTACATCGTATCCCAGTACACAAGATACCAGAAATACGCAAATACTGTCGCCATCAATGCCACGCTTATTAAGGAAAAGAAGAACAAAATCGTCTTCTTGTACGGGTCGTAATTTTTATTCATGACAACCATCCACCTCCCAAACTGTCTGTCATGCACAAGTACAGTAATTTTACCATAGATGGAAAGTTATTGTCAATGCAGGGGGGGTGGTTGTGGCAGGGGGCGGTGTCGATTATTTAGGTTTCCATAAATCATCAAGAAAAGTTTGTACTTCGTGGGCGCTCCCGCTTAACAAACGCGTAAGGGTATCGGCATGCAAAATACGCAATGCCAGATACCCACGTGTTTGTACCCACTTGCCACAAAGGTTTCTCTCTTGAATTACTGGAATCCTAAAGAATTGACATCCGTTTTTTTACACATAAGCAAGTGGTGCTGACTTCGGATTATCCATCCAGCGAACCAGAAATTTATATCTGTATAACACTCTTCTTGCGTCTGCAAAAAAAGTTTATGGACTTTTCCCTACCAGTAAAATTGGCACAGATTCTATTATAAGTATTTGTCCTATTAACGCTTTAGATGTTCTTATTACCGATGACGATGCATTAGAAGAAGACTTAAAAGCAATTGAAGAAAATGGTGTCGAAATACTTCTAACAATATAGTCAACCGAGGCGGCAGCCGAGACCTCGAACTTCGATCCCACGGCGGGGCTCGAAGTAAAAAAAGAGCGATTCCTTTTGGATAGCTCAATTAGGGATTAACGAGAACAACGATTACTTTCTAAGCAAAGCCTTCCAACGGAACTCAAAAAACAGAATGGCCACACTAGAGTATTGATTTACTCCGGTGTGGTCATTTTCGTATTAATTAACATTCAAGTTTTATTCGATATTTAATTCAGACATAAGTCCTTTAGATGGCATAGATGCGTTTTTAAAAGCATTTCTAATTGTTTTTGCTTCCAATTCGCCTTGTGTAGCAATTTGAGAAATAATTGTCTGAGCATTTGATATCTTTTTAGATGGCACTCGCATTCTGATTGCGGTTCCTCTAAAGTTGGTCACTCCGTATTTTATTCCATGATTATCAATTAACATATAATTTCCATAACTAATAATACAGAAGCTTCCATTTAGATGCTTACAGATTTCATTTACCATATAAAGGCCAAATCCTGAATTTGCCCATTCATCGCTACTTTTTTGCTTCATTGACGGTCTGAATGCTTCTGAAATACCAGCTTTTAATGCCCATTGAAGAGCTTTTTCATTATCAGTAATATACTCTTTGTGAGCATGATTCCGTGTAATACTATTGTAAATGCCTATACCTTCATCTGCTATTGCAATCTCTGCTAATTCAAAGGATGGCCAATACTGTCCACAAACCCACATAGTATTAGTACCAGCATGCTCTGGCGTATTTCGAAGTATCTCCCTGATTAAGTAGGTAAGAAGCTTATGTAACTCTTTATTACCTCTATCAACAATGCGAGCTAATCTTCCAGCTTCTTTTTCTATCAAATCGCCAACAACCATGTAATTTCCTTGTGAGATTTCAGCCTGCTGTAATTCGTCAACTTTGATTGGAGTTATGGGAATATAATTAGCACTACCATTTGCTTCACCCGGCATTTTTCCTATCCCTAGTGAATTAGAAACATATTTAAAAAAGCCCATTGTACCTGCATAACTTTTCCCTTCACATCCATCAATCCTAAATGGTGTTTCTGGATACTGCATTCTGTAATTACGCATTGTAGCACCCATAATCAACATAGGTAGAGGATCAAAATTACGCATTTGAGAGAAATCGAAAACAACTTCATCATTTGGAACTTTTTCGTATATATCGTGAGCAAATTTAAGTGTTCCTACAAGTTCCATATCCGGAACGTATATTCTCATCTGTAACACCTCCTTACGCAGCACCAATCCAACCATATCCTTGGACTGCCATATCCACGAAGTGGTTCATGAGCAGAGATACCTTGGAGTCGAATGCTGCTTTATCATAGCTTTCCGGCAAATCATCATTTAATGATAATTCAACCTCATATTTCAGCTTGGCACGTGGCTGTTCATCTTTATACCAATCCACTACAAGAAGACTGCTACGATTATCCATAAGCTTCTTGTATAGATTTTTTGCAGACAGTTTAACTTTCTGTTCTTCGGCCTGTGTTAATTTCTTTCCGGCAATAAGCAAATCATAAATCTCAAGTTCTTCTTCAGTTAGACCTTCGGCATTGGCTCGATTTTCTTCTTGGCGCAATTCTTCAAGTAGTTTAACTAACTGCTCATAATAATCTTCATTCTCCGTTCCACCGGCATTATAAGAATCAATAATTCGTTTGAAACGTTCTGAGAATTTGGTTCTTGTGCAGTTTTTGTTAATCATCTGTTCCAATGCTTTCTCAATATATTCTTTTAAATCATCAATCTCGATTGCCTTATACTTTGCTACCTTAATCTCTTTTCTTAACTCTTCAACGTCAACTTTTGAAAGGTCTATCGCTTTTGTACCCTTAATCATGTACTGAGCAGGTTCTTCTCTAACATAGCTGACAAAACTTTGATTAGCTGTAACACTGCCATCAAGAATTTGATTCATCCTTAGCCTTGCACGATCAACCTTTTCGTCATCAATGGTGTGATAGAAGAGACCATGAAGATATACTAACGGTGCAAATCTATCATTACTCCAATTCTTTTCAAAAATTTCCGGCTTAGATGCTTCGTACAAATTAGTCATGGTATTCAAAATAACCTTGAATTTTTCTGATGCATCTTCTTTTGCAATTATAGTGTTGTATGCATTTCTAAGTAAATCCAGCTTATCAAGGGTATTGGAATCAGCTATTATTTTCTCTAAATCAATATCTAATGACATTAAGAAAGTGTCTGCTTCATCAATCGTGCCATCAATATACCCAATCAGCTTGTCAATATCCTTTGCAGGAAATTCTGTTTCGTCATTTCCAGTGGCATACTCAGACAAAGCTTTTTTCATGTATTTGAACACATTGACGTAATCAACAATAATTCCGCATGGTTTCTCCGGATATACTCTGTTTGCACGAGCAATGGCTTGCATAAGGGTGTGTCCCTTCATAGGCTTATCCAAATAAAGTGTCGAAAGATTCTTCACATCAAATCCGGTTAACCACATTGCACAAACGAATACGAGTTGAAGTGAATCATTAGGATCTTTGAATCTATCTTCAATATCTCTTCCATCAGATGTAATCTCTTTCATCTTCGCTCTGTGTTCTGAAATCTTTAGTCCCTGCTTTGCAAACTTACTTTCTTCATCAGCTTCTTCAGAAATAATAACAGCCATTTCAACCTTATTCATATAAGCAAGTATTCTCGTAAGTTCTTCACGCTTTTCTTTTGTGTCGGCAGAATTGCGTTCTCTCATAATGTTCTGTTTTTCAATAGCCCAATAGTGCTGAACTTTATCATACATTCTGACTGCTGTGTATTTATCAACAGAAACAACCATTCCCTTACCAAGAAAACCTCGTCTTGGAAAATGATATGCTATGTCTTGAGCCACTTTATCAAGTCTGTCATCACGCTTAATAACCTCTAGAATTCGAGATGATGAGTTTTCAAGAAGCCGAGTTTCATCTTCATTCAGATTTTCATCTTCGATAATATCTACCACATCATCATCGAGAAAATCATTCTCTAAACCGACTTCCGGAACACGTCTTGAATAGAATAGCGGAACCGTTGATCCATCCTCAACAGACTGTGCAAAATTATATTCAGATACATAATCACCAAACCACTGATTCGTGAGTCTTTTACTGCCGAGAAGAGGTGTGCCGGTGAATGCAATAAAGTTCGCATTCGGCAAAGCAGTTCGCATATTTTCTGCCAAATCCTTATATTGAGTTCTGTGTGCCTCATCCACTAAAACAATGATATCGTCACGAGTGGATAATACCGGATACTTCTTTGTTTTGTCATATCTGAATTTGTGAATCAGCGTAAAGATAAATGCCTTGTTGGTAGTCAGAAATTCTCTAAGCTGTTTGCTGTTCTTTGGCTGGCATTCTTCTTTTGCACCGATAACTTCTGTACGTACAAAGTTCTTATGAATCTGCGCATCCAAATCTTCCCGGTCGGTAATGATAAGGAATGAAAAATTTCCGGCAATCTTTCGTTTAACTTTACGCGCAAACATAACCATAGAATAAGATTTACCGGAACCTTGTGTATGCCAAAAGACACCCAGCTTTCCGTTCAGTTCTTTTCTGTTTTTAACAGATACCATCAAGTTGTTAACACCAAGATACTGATGATTCTTAGCAATAATCTTTATTCTCTGATTTTCAAAAAGTATGAAATTCTCTATGTAGTCAATTAGTTTATCTTTCTTCAAAAGGCCATCCACAAAGTATCTGACAGAACTGTCTTTAACACTTTCAGCAGAAAGAATAGCTTCTCGATCCAGCTTTTCTTTTTCACTGTCAACCTTTAACCATTCGAAGAAATAATCATAAGTTGCATTAAATGCACCAAGCTTTGTTTCAAGTCCATTAGACAGAACGCATATTTGATTAAAGGCAAAAAGGTTCGGAATATCTTTCAAGTAGTCTTTAAGATTCTTGTTATATGCTTCCTCCACTTTAATAATGCTATTCTTCAGTTCAATGAACACAAGTGGCATACCATTGACAAATATTAGAATATCCGGTCTGCGATAATACACTTTGCCTTGAATCCACATCTGAGAAACCGCTGTAAAAGTATTGTTCTCCGAGTGTTCAAAGTCGATAAGCTTTATAAATTCAAAGTCTTCCTTACCGTTTTTGCGAACTGTGATTTTTATATTATTGCGAATCTTTCTGTAAAGCTTATAGTTGGTGTCGACAATATCTGTACCTGTAAAATCTTTGCGAAGTTCTTTGACAGTCTGTTCTATGTATTGCTTGTCTATATTCGGATTTATACGCACTAGAGCAGACATCATCACATCCGGAAGGACACATTCTTTTTTGAAACTTCTTCCCGTTCCATCATTCAAATCATCACGTTTGTCCGGACTAGGATCGCACATAATAATGTCATACTTAAAAGGTTCTTCGCTTAATTTTGCAAGAATTGCCTGTTCTATATCGTCTTCGGATATAAAATTACGCATATGAACACCTCCTTAAACCTCTAATTTTCCACTCATTAAACGTGGTAATAAATAATCTCTTTGTTTGATAAGCGAAATATTGCTTTTATTTAGCAAACGTATTTCTTCATAATAAGGTGATACAAATTCATTATATTTTTTGATCAAATCCATGGTTGGAATTAAGACGTATATCCTATTAATATTCTTCGGATATACATGAGGTTGTGCAGCACCACATTGTAAATTACTTATCACAGGCTGAAGATACTTAAGTGTGTTGTAGGCAAACCATATTGTTTCTTCATCTTGATAATATGAGCAATCGGCTGCCCATATATCATTCAAGTGATATTGAAGATAACCTGCATTTGCTCCTGATGCACTAATTGTAAGGCTTGCTCCAATAATATTTGCCTCATTATGATATCCAGAAGGTTGTATTCCAGCAGAAATAACCGGTATTTCTCCCTCAATCATATTTGCTGCTGTAATATTCTTTCCTCTTATAAATGAACCAATATTTCTAAATTCATCATATTTGAATATGGTTGGAACGTAGTTCTTTTTATTATCAGTTCCTACTTGCCAGCCTCTTGGCTTCTTTTCTTCAAACTCTGTATCTTCATACCCTGGAAAACGAAATCTTACAAACCATTCCCTGTAAAGATTTTCAGCCATTTGCTCTAAAAGCTTGATTCGCTTGTTGTTGTTTTCGATGAGGTTATCATAATTTTTTAGTACGTTAATTATTTTACTTTGAACAGATGTACTTGGACACGGAATTAAGTATTTCCCTATCATCTCTTTTGTCATTGCATTCCTTGAAGCACCTTTACCAATAGCATAATTTAGCATGGTAGCCTGCATAAAAGGACTTGCTAAATAATAACTCAAATAAAATGGATTCAATATTTCTTTATTTGGTCGAATTATTGATACATGCTGATTAACTCTAGCAGGAATAACATCATCAGGAACCATACAAGTACGTGCAACTGAATCACCTGTAATATTGATTAAAACATCATTTTTCTTTATTGTTACTCCTTTTAACTTGTACGCAGCCTCTTCGGTAATGTGTGCTAATCCTTTATATGAAAAAGATAAATTATAAACATTTTGACTACGAATAAATGAAGTTCCTTCTTCAATATATACAGATGCTCCTCCTTTTGGAGTAGACCCACTACCTATTTTTGAACATACATCTTTTAACTTTACATACTCCATATCACTCACCCAACAATCCTTTCAGATTATTTACAATAAGTTTTTCAAGTTCCCTTGCCTCAGCACTTAGAGATGCAAACTCAGAATTAAGTGAATACATTTCTTCCTTAAATTCTTCCTGCGTTAATCCATCGTCTTCAATTACCACACCAACATATCGTCCTGCATTAAGGGAATAGTCTTGATCGATGATCCCGTCTTCACCATCCATAGTTGCAACCTTACAAAGGCCTATAACATCAGCATAAACACCATCAGGGAATCTTTCTTCAAGCCAATCAATCTGTGATTGCCAGTATTCCTTAGTTAAAACCTCTTTATCATCTGAATTATCCGGTGCGCTTTCTTTATTTTGCTTGTACTCATCAATTAAATCAGTAAGTGCTTGTGTATCGCCATGATATAGTTTTGTTATTACACCAAGATTTTTAATTTGCTCATCAGAAAACTTTCTATGAGCACGGTCAACCTGTGTGAATACATTTCTCGCATCTATAAATAATATTTCATCCTTTTTATCCGTGTTTGGTTTCTGCTTATCGAAAAACCAAAGTGTAGCAGGCAGTGTGACCGACGAAAACATATTTGAAGGCAGTGTAACCATCTGAGATATGATGCCTTCTTCAATCATTTTCTTTCTGATTTCATATTCCGAACCGGATGCATCTGATGCAGAATTTGCCATAACGAGAGCTGCTTTTCCATTATCATTTAAGGCAGTTGCAAAATATCCAATCCATAAGTAGTTTGCATTAGGTACAGTTTCTTTTTTATCAGATTTTTTCTTTGAAGATTTTGTTTTATTTCTTGGCACACCATAAGTGTTGAAACGAGCATCTTCAGAAACTCTGTCAACAACAACTTCATCAACATTAAATGGCGGATTTGCCATTACATAATCAAACTGGCCAACTGCATTATATGGATCTGAATAGAAAGAGTTTGCCTCTGTAATTTCTCCACGCACATTGTTAAGCAGAAGATTCATCTTAGCTAATTTCACAGTATCCGGTTCTTTTTCCACACCGTAGCACCTAAACTTCATCTGTTCACTTTCACTTGCATTGTGGTTATGCATATATCTTGCAGCCTGAACAAACATGCCTCCGGAACCACAGGCAGGATCTAAAAATTTCTTTTCACCCGGCTGCGGGTTAAGCACTTCTACCATATATCTAACTACTGTAGCAGGAGTGTAGAATGTTCCACCATCTTTACCTTCAGCAATAGCAAAGTTACCTAAAAAATATTCATAAATTTCACCGAATATATCAATTGTACTGTTTTCCGGTATATCCTTAAATATACGAATGATGTTTGAAAGTAGTTCCGGTTCTTCTTCCGGTACAAGTTGTGCATAAACTTCCTTTGGCAATACACCATTCATCTTTGGATTTTCATCTTCGATTGCTTCCATTGCTTTTTTCACAAGCGTAGCTTTATTTGCATCATCAGGTGCATCATTAAGGAAGTCATAATACGCACATTCTGGCAAAAAGAATCCACACTTTTCAACAGAAATTTCCTTGATGGACTTTTCCATTCTGCCACCTTTTAATCTGTTATATTCTTCTTCAATTTCATCTTTATGTTGCTTATATAGAATATCGGCGTATCTAAGAAAAATAAGTCCCAAGATAGGCTGTCCGTATTTATTGGTAGCTAAATGAGCACTTGCACGAAGTACATCTGCAGAATGCCATAGTGTATCTTTTAAATCTTTAAGTTCTTTATCTGTCATAAGAAAACTCCTTTATTCTTCATTCCATGCTTTTTCTAAGCTACTAAAATCCAATTCATGTGATTCACAAAAATCTTTAATTTTTTTCATAGCAATCATATTTGGTTTACCCTTTCCAGTTTCCCATCTGTTGACTGATGAAAACGAGACTCCTACTTCTCTGCCAAATGCTTCTTGTGATAAAAAACATTTCTGACGAATTTTCTTTATTTCTTCTGAATAAGTCATGTTTATTTCTCCTTGTGTTGTATATCAACGATATAGCATCATTATAGCATAAACTTATGAATTTTTCTACCCCTCAGAACCTCCGGTTATAAGAAAAGAGTTGCATCTCATGAACAATTCCCAGTTGAGCTCAAAAAAAAGAGCGATTCCTTTAGAAACCACTTTTTTTATATTAGAGCGCGAGACGTAGCTGGTGTCCGGTGGACACCGTTTTGCTACGACCGAGGCGGCAGCCGAGACCTCGAACTTCGAGCCACGGCAGGGCTCGAAGTAAAAAAGAGCGATTCCTTTTGGAATCACTCTTTTTTATATTAGAGCGCGAGACGGGACTCGAACCCGCGGCCCCAACCTTGGCAAGGTTGTGCTCTACCAACTGAGCCACTCGCGCATTTATCTTGTGTCCATCTCTTTGACAGACACAAGACATATTATACATACTGATACGGTTTTTGTCAATAGTTTATTTCACTTTTTAACAAGTTTCCGAGTTCATTCACGTTATGCATTCACAATCTGACCAAAGTCCGGTTTCAAAGAAGCGCCGCCAATCAATCCACCATCAATATCCGGTTTTGCCAAAAGTTCTGCGGCATTCTTGGCATTCATAGAACCGCCGTACTGAATACGAATTGCATCTGCAGTAGCTACATCATAAATCTCACCGATACAAGCACGGATTGCTGCACATACTTCTTCTGCCTGATCTGCCGTTGCCGTCTCACCGGTTCCGATTGCCCAGATTGGCTCATAAGCAATAACTGCTTTTTTTGCCTGATCTGCCGTTACATTCTGGAATGCAATTTTAATCTGCATACGAATCCAATCTACGTAAATACCCTGTTTTCTCTGAGTCAATGTCTCACCACAGCAGATAATTGGGGTAAGGCCATGTTCAAATGCCTTCAAAACCTTTTTATTTACCGTCTCGTCAGTTTCTGCAAAATACTCTCTGCGCTCCGAATGTCCGATAATGACATATTTAACTCCGGCATCTACAAGCATGTTCGGAGAAATTTCACCGGTATAAGCACCGCTTTCTTCAAAATAAAGATTTTCTGCCCCAACATTTACATTACTTTCCTTTACCGCCTCAACAACCGGTACAATGTCAATTGCCGGTACACAAAATACAACATCAACATCATCATTTTTCACCAACGGAAGCAATTCGTTTACAAGTGCAACAGCCTCACTTGGTGTTTTATTCATTTTCCAGTTTCCTGCGATAATTCTTCTTCTTGACATAAAATAGTAATTGGAGCATCTAAATAATCTTTAATACTCGTCACATTTTTAAAGAGATGATAATACGCATATTGACTACTATCTGTAGCATGTGCTTTTAAGTTTTCAATATCGATCATGATTTTTTCTTCAAAATCATCTTTAAATAAATCATCCATCTTTTGATATTGTTCTTCAAAAGAATCTTTGATTTGTGTAACAACTGAACCTACTTCTTGATCTAAATAAAGAAGATCGGTAGCTGGAATAATTTCAATTTCATCCACTTTTTCAATCGTTCTTTGTGTTTTTTCATCAAAAAATTTAATATAATCAATTTCATCATCAAAGAAATCGATACGAATAGGATGGTCATATTGCATTGAAAAAATATCAACGACTCCCCCACGTTTAGAAAAATAGAAAGGTTGATCAACACGTGTTGTATGCATATAACCTGCTTGCGCTAAAAATCTTTGTAAATCATAAACATCAATATGATCTCCTACTTTTAAAGTCATACAGTTTTTCTTAAAAACATCAACAGTTGGAACATATCGCATCACACTATGACCATGACTAATCAAAAGATGTGGACCAGGTCGTGTAAGTTGATACATCGTTCCTAATCTTTGTCCTAATAATTCTCCTGAAGCAGCTAAACTTTCAATACGATAAGATTCATCTACAGGAAAATAAAGAGCTTCATCAATCATTTGAGAAACTTGTTTATAAAGAAGATTAGCTTCATATTGATTTGATTTAACAATCAGCATATCTTTTTTTAAAGTCAAAAATGCGCTAGCAATCAGTAGCGCTTCGCTGTTAGAAGAATTGACAACGATATTTTGTTTATTCAATAAAGCATTAAATGCTTTATTATCTTTTAATAAATGTAGTATCTTTTTCATATGTGCCTCTAATTAAAACGATTCATTGCATGGTTAAATCCATGATCCAAATAATCAACGACTGCATCACTGGCATTTTCAATCCCTTGATTGATAGCATCTTGTTCATCTTTTGTAAAACGTGATAAAACATAATCAACAACTTTTATATATTTACTACGATCAATACCTACACGAATACGATTGAAATTTTGACTTCCAGTATGCAAGATAATATTTTTAATACCATTATGTCCACCAGCACTACCACTTTGTCTTAAACGAAGCTTCCCTACTGGCATATCTAAATCATCATAAATAACTAAGATATCTTCTTGATTGATTTTAAAGAAATCCATGACTTGTCTAACAGATTCTCCAGATAAATTCATATAAGTTTGTGGTTTTAATAAAATCACATCTTCACCTTTATATTTACTTTTTCCATAAAGTCCTTTAAATTTGTTTTGTGTCATTTCAATATTTAATTTTTCACTTAAACGATCTAATACCATAAATCCTGTATTATGTCTTGTATTTTCATAATCCTTACCAGGATTACCTAAACCAACAATTAATTTCATAAAAACTCCTATCTGAAAATAGTTGCCAGGGCGCGTTCCATCTCATCCTTCGTGACGGTGCGGTCGATATAGGCATGACCCACACGGTCTAAAAGAATAAACTTGATAACGCCGGCTTCCATCTTCTTATCATTTTTTGTCGCAGCGATGCCTTCCTCCGGATCAAGGCCGGAAACGGATATCGGGATAGCGAAGTACTCCATCAGTG
>OGGG01000356.1_pt1 | contig 52862 bp, 39 predicted proteins | sample 1571201 | NCBI WGS metagenome assembly OGGG01 (sample SAMEA2581946, study PRJEB24529) | metagenome | biome: Human gut stool | place: China | collected 2011 | reverse complement strand
TCATAAAAAACACCCCAAAAGTTTTGTGTCTAACTTTTGGGGTGCAGTACATTTTTGAGACAGCCTCTTTAAGTTAATAAAATTTCTTAATATCCATTAGTTTGTTCAAGTGCTGGATTATCTGTCATGGTATCTTTGTCAAGAGGCCATAATAAATGTCTCTCATTTTTTAAAGAAGAATATTTCATGACATAGTCTTTTCCAAAGCGCCTTAAATCATACCAACGTTTTCCTTCAAACATGAATTCTTTTAAGCGTTCTCTCAGAAGTACCTCATTAATTCCCTCTGAATCTCCAGGCATATTTCCGTATGCCATAGTTTGGGCATTATAATTATTTCCATAAGCACGTTGGCGTATATCATTAATTTCGCTTGATGGATCGCCTCCTGTAAGTGCTTTTGCTTCTGCTTTTAGTAATAATACATCAGCATATCGATAAATAGGATAGTCATCAGCAAAAGTTCTATATGAATCACCTTCTACTGTCATGCCTTTGAACTTATAGGCAAAACAGCCTTTATAAACGTATTGATTTTCTTGCTTTTCGTAAGCGGCTTTTAAGGTTGCTTCTTTACGTGTATCCAAATCATCATTGAAAACATTGTGATATATGTCTACATTTAATGGATAATATACGTTTCCATTGAAATTCAAGTTAAATCTTTCTCCCGTAGCTGAAGCGTAGAAGCTATTTAATGTGTTTTGTTGAGGAACCATGTTGTTTCTCCATCCTCCATTGAATAGAAGTGACTCCTTATAATCATTATGTAAAGTAAAAATGATTTCTTTATTTGCTTTGTTTTCATAATCGAAGACATCCGCAAAATTAGTCTCTAATCCAATTTCAGAAGTTTTTGATTGTAATTCATTCAATGCATTCAATGCAGTTTGAGCATCTGCTTCACCTCCGTTCATTTGACGGCTTGACCATAGATATACTTCTGCTTTTAATATTAAGGTAGCTGGTTTAGACCATATAGAACGATTTGAACGGAATGAATAATCATCAGCAAAACTATTTTCAGAGGATGTAATATCTTTTTTAATGTTTTGCATGATTTCTGTTTCTGAAGTAACAGGTTTGGATAGATTGTCTATTTCAAAGCCCATACTTGGTTCTTCTTGCCATACAACGCTTCCCCAGGAGCGTAATAAATGGAAATAGTAGAAGGCTCTTAATCCATACATTGTTCCTAAATAGTATGCCTTATCTTCAGGAGATAGTAAAGAGGTTTCGTTCGTCTTTTTAATGAAAAGATTTATTTGATTGATATTCGTATAAAGATTGGCATAATTAGTCAATCCTGGGCGTTGTTCACTAAGTAAGTTTGCTGTAATTTCTTCAGCTTTATTACTTTCTGTGGTCCATCCAGATGATGATGCGCTATAAATATCTGAACGTAATTCTCCTAAAATAAAAAGGTTTTGTGAGTCCTTATCACGCAACATGCTATGTACTCCATTTACGAATGAAGTAAATTGTCCTTCATTGGTCCACATATTTTCGTCTGTAATACTACTTACCGGAGTCATGTCTAAACAGCTAGACATGGTAAGTAGGGAAGATGTCATAATGGCCAATGTTAATATTTTATGTTTCATAATTTTAAAGTTTATAGGTTATGCTTTTTTAGAATGATACGTTAATACCCATCAATACTGTTCTTGGAGTAGGATAACGTCCTGTATCTACACCAGGATATACTAATGGAGCTTCTGGAGAGGTTCCTGAATATCCTGTTATATAGAACAAGTTTTGGCCTGTTATATATATGGATGCATTGGTCATGTGAACCTTAGAAATCCATTTGCTAGGTAATTTCCAGCTTAATGTTAATTCACGTAAAGCTAGATAATCTCCCTTTTCGTAGAGCAGTGAGCTTCGGTTGTTGGAAGATGTAATGTCTCCACCTGTGGTACTACGATAGAAGTTTTTCTTGTTACTAGAATCATCATAGTATAATTTCGGGATATTAGTATCTCTGTTTTCTTCTGTCCAGCTTGCTAGTCCATCACTGATAATATTTTTGAAACCTACAGATTGTCCCAATGAACGCATAGAAACCATATTTAAGATAGTATGCCCCACTGCGAAATCAAAACGTCCATAAAGAGAAACATTTTTGTATGATAAAGTAGTAGAAAAACCTCCTGTCCATTTTGGGTAAATATTACCAACTTTTACTCGGTCTAATTCATCAATGATGTTATCACCATTCAAATCAGCCCAAAGTACATCACCTTCTTCAATTGGCTTGGTTAAGCCGTATTTCTTTTTATCGGCTTCGCTGACATTAGGACCATATAATCCTGCTACTAAATCCTTATAGTCTCCTGCAAGCTGCTGTACTTCGTTTTGATCTCTTAAGACTTTTATTTGTTGATATGCATACATATCTCCCATTGTTTGGCCTTCCTGGTATCCGCCTACCCATACAACCTTTCCTTGTTCTGGATCCCAAACTTGTGAACCTCCTTGTCGGTTGTTTTCATTTCCATTATACGGAAGTTTGATAATTTTATTACGAACATAAGAAGCATTGAATGAAAAGTCCCAGTTGAAGCCTTTACGATTGGTTATCAGGTTTAGATTACCTTCGACTTCGAAACCACTATTTCTTAAAGTTCCTAAGTTTGTTTTGAATGAATCAAATCCGGTGTATGATGGTAAATTTACATTCGTTAATAGGTCTGAAGTTGTACGATTGTAATAATCAAGAATCAAGTTAAAACGATTGTTTAAAAAGCCTAAATCTAGACCAACTTCAAAAGATTTACTTTTTTCCCATCTTAATGAAGAATTGATGATACTTGTATTTAATATACCAGAATAACCATTGTATTTATTGGTTCCGCTCCATTGATCATATGTACCATATACATCATATGTACCAATACCATTTACATTACCATTAATACCATATGAGATACGCGGTTTTACAGTAGAGACGATATCTACTAATTTACTATTCTTATAGAATTCTTCTTCATGCAGATTCCATCCCGCAGAAACTCCAGGGAAGAATCCCCAGCGGTTATCAGACAGTTTAGAAATACCATCATAACGAGCTACTGCAGTAAATAAATATTTACGATTGTAGTCGTATGTAACACGTGCAAATCCTGAAGCAATGCGATAACCTTCACGATATGAGTAGGCAGTCATGTTTGCTGTACTTGATGCGTTCAAAGTTGGTATATCATCAAATGCCGCTCCATCTCCTGAACCTTTATATTGCATTGTTTGGTTTTCAAAGAATTCGCCTCCAGCCATAGCTGAGAAGTTATGCTTGTCAGCAAAAGTATCTGTGTATTCTAATTGTAAACTATGCTGGTGCTGGATTGTTCTGTCATAATAGAAAGTAGCTGATCTAACTGTATTGACATTCCAATAATCTCTGTATTCTTTATTAAATGTTTCTTTTGTATAATCAGAGTAATATAGAGAACTGTTTTCACGCAGGAATAATTTGTCTTTCAAAATTTCCAAATCAAAACCAATATTCATCGTGGTACGACGAGTATTGTTTTTGTTCGTTAATTTATCTAACCAGTACAGAGGGTTACCGTCTCTTTTTCCATAACCATAGTTAGGGCTTCCATCTTCAAAGAATGGATTCCATGTAGGTTCGATACTCTGCATACGTTCAAATAAATCAGCAGGATCGTCATAATATAGTTCGGGAGCTTCAGAAGTACTGAAATTCAATCCTCCCTTGACATTCAGGAACGGGAAAATTTTATAGTTCCCATTCAGTGTTCCGCTGAAACGTCTGTATTGAGTACCTTTTACTGTTCCATCTTCAGAGTAGTAACCTAATGATGAAGAGAATGTTCCTTTTTCATTACCTCCTGTGAAACTTAAAAAATGGTCTTGTGTAAAGGCAGGATCTTTATATACTTCATCTCTTAATGTAGTTCCATAATCTTTGAAGATAATGTCTTTTCCTGTTACTGGATCGACCATTGTTTGCCATCCTTTTCCTAACAAATCTTCATTACCATCTAAGTAGCGGATTGAGAATTGATCTGGATTATTTTGTCCGTAGACAGCTCCGTATCCACGCATGTTGTCTAGTCCTGAGATATCATTCCCTTTGCTATATGTATATCCCATACGGCCATATTTAATATAATCGGCAGCACTCATGTAGTCATATCCCTTGCGTGCAAAGTTCATACCGCCTTTAAATTTATAGCTGACTTGAGCTGATCCTTCTTTGCCTTTCTTTGTTTGGACTAAAATGACACCACTATTGGCACGGGCACCATAAATGGCTGTAGATGCAGCGTCCTTTAATACCTGAATGGATTCTATATCAGAAGGGTTAATGTCACTCATTGAGCGAATAACGCCGTCTACAACGACTAAAGGTTGACTGGCAGAGTCTATTCCAGCTCCACCACGCAGAATAATAGAGGGGGCACTTCCTGGGGAACCAGATGTGTTAATCACGCGTAAACCACTTACAGAACCCTGCAATGCCTGTGCGGCATTAGACATTGCTGCGTTTTCTAACACTTTATTATCCATTTTAGAAATAGAGGTTGTCATTGTTGAACGTTTTTGCTTTACGCCATATCCAACAACTACTACTTCGTCCAATGTTTGAGTGTCTTCTTTTAAAATAATATTAATGGGTTTACCATCCCATTTAATTGTTTCTGTAAGATAGCCTACAAATGAAATTTCGATAACATCCCCTTTCTGTACATTAGTCAATGAGAAGTTACCATCAATGTCGGTGATGGTACCATTGGTCGTTCCCTTTACGACGACAGAAGCACCGATGATAGATTCACCTGTGGCGTCTTTCACAATACCTTGACATGCTGTAGCTTGTTGCACAATGTCAATTTCAGATTTTTCTTTGGGTTGGTCTGCATAAGCTATTCCTGTTGATAAGCTGGCTAAGAATAGTAGCATGCTGACAGACTTAACTTTTTTGTTCATAATTTATGTATGTATAAGGTTAAAATTTACACTAGGACAATTGTTTAGGCTAACTTAAGGTATTCTTAAATGATTTTATTAATGTTTATTGGTTGGACAGGGCAAATATAGAAATAAAAATTTAATAACACAATTATTTGATAAAATATTTTATGAAATATAGAATTTGAAAGGCCTTCTGCTTTATTTATACTTGAGCTTATGAATCTGAATTTACTATTTCTTATTTTGTGAAATGTTCTAAAGGCTTATTGGGTGTTAGTAATTAAACCATATAAATGAGAAAAAACTTAAAAATCTTTTTCTCATTTATATGGTTTAAAATAATAAATTATTTTATAATATCTTTCAGCTTTATGCTTTGGAAAGTCATGTGAGCTACACTGCTTTCATACAGTATACCGATGGTTTCTTTATCTATCATTGTCAGGCAGGAATATCCCCATCCATATCCTTCATCTAATAAGAGCTGATGTTCTGAACTCCAGGTGTTTCCTCCATCCATACTGATTTTAATTGTCATGTCTTTGCGAGCATTTGTAGAATTGGGGTTGGAGAAAATTAAAAGGTCTTTACCCAATACATTGTCTTTCGCTTTTACACTGATTAGACTGGCCATACATACGGGCTCTATCAAAGCAGTACGAGATGATTCGTGTTCCTTCCAAGTCTTACCTAAATCTTGTGTGGTATAAACGGCCCGGCTTCCTCCTCGGTTATCTCTCATGTTCAGCATTAAAGTGCCCGGCTCAAGCTCTGCTACTTGTGCTTCTGTAGTATTAGTACGTGCATGGTGGTGTATGGTCCATGTTTCTCCACGATCTTTGCTATACATGATACCTGCATTGGGGATTCGGGTTTTGTCAATAAACTGAATGGGGAATACCAATGTACCATCTTTCATTGTGATGCCTCGTCCCGGTCCTTGTAATAAGAAATACCATTCTGGAAGCTTCACTTGTTCTGTGATATTGATTGGTTCAGACCAGGTTTTTCCATCATCTGTACTTTTGGCAAGTACCAATTGAGCGGTATGGTTCAGGTCCATTCCCTGGTGTGAGCTCCACCATGCTCTTTGGTTACCCATTCCGTGTGTCCATGCTGCCACAATCCATACAGTATTGGTCTTGGTGTCTACCAAGATAGAAGGGTCGCCTACACCATTTTGAGCTGCAGGTAATCCTCCGTATTCTTTAAATGAAATGGGTAAACGCATTTTCTCCCATGTCTTTCCGCCATCTGTACTGCGGCTGAGGCCTATGTCGATATGCTCTTGCAAATCCACACTGTTGTTGTAACGCACATCGTATACTCCCAGCAAGGTGCCTTTGTTTGTAGTCACTAGTCCTGGAATGCGGAAAGCTGCTGAACCGTCATCACCTGCATGACGGACTCCTACTGCCATTCTTTGTACGACTTTTTGTTCAGTTGTATTTTTTGTGGGTATAATTTTCCCATCACCTTTTACCTGAGTTACTTCTGCACAGATTTTTGTGTGTAGTGAAGCTGTTGGTTGCATTTCGATACTGATCCAGAAGAAATTATATCCAGGAAAGAGGTTCTGTTTTCCTTCCAGTGTCAGCGTATTGGTTTTAGGTGTTATTTCTGCCTTTTTTATAGAATAAGATGGATTAGCCGAAAGGGTTTGTCCTGGATTGTTGCTGGAAATGTATTCTACGGGAGCAAAGCGTTTTTTTCCTCTGTCTTGTGGGGCTTCTGTTCCTCCATAATACAATTTAATAGCTTTGATTTGTGACAAAGGCACGTTCTTGTCGAAGGAGATAGTGACATTGTCAAGGGTCTTTGTCTCTTTGGCATCGAGACGCAGATAAGCCAAGACATTATCATGTCTTTCTATTAATATAGGTACTTGTGGGGTTTTGACAAATACAGTATCAGCAGCGTGCAGACCGATGGAAAGCATTCCGATACATAAGGATAATAGTTTTTTCATAATGCAGTTGCTGGTTTAGATTTTTACTTTTGCTATTAGTTTTCTTATTTTTCCTTCTCCAATTACAGGTGCGTGTGGGTCTTCCGGATATACGATAGCCAATTGTCCGGGAAGTAAATCAACAAAGGTTGTAGGTACATCTGAATAGAGTGCGCAATCACCTTCTTTCTGATATGCTTGTTTCAGTTGGTTTACATCTTCAATGGCTTTCCAACCGATACGTTCTTTCCCTTCCAGGAGGATATGTATATCAATGTAGTCACGATGTACTTCCAGAACCTGTTCAGATTCTTTCACGCATGTGGGGTTAACGTTGTTGATAAACAGGTTATCTCCATCCAGTTCTATTCTTCCACATGGTGTATGCAATAAGTCGTGACTCTTTACGTAATCGAACAATTGTTTAAATAAAGGATGTAGCGGTTCGATTCTGCTACTATTTTGTAAGTTAGAAACAATCATAATATATAAAAGTTTTTAGTTATTCCATATTGTCTGTTTTAGGGCGTAAGAAATACAACTGTACGCCAAGAGCAATAGCCACCACGATGGCTAGCATGGCAAAACCGGCTCCTAAATTGCCGCTATCACCCCATCGTCCTAAAAGGTGAGTAATGAAAGCACCGGCAGATACACCAATCATATTCATCACTCCATAGGCAGTAGCCCGTTGTTTGTGAGATACAAACTGACAGAGGATAGGCATGTTATTAGTATCAAAAATTCCATAGCCGATACCAAACAGCAGTCCGGCGCCTACTACTGCTACCAGATTATGTCCGAATCCTAATAGAAGTAGTGACGGAATGGTCAATCCCAAACCGATAGCTCCGGTATATACGCGTCCACGTAGATTTTTCTGTACCCATTTATCCGATAAAGGACCGCCGATAAGGACTCCGATAAACGAAGATACAGCGATGGTTATAGTAGAGATAGGTCCGGCTTGTGACATGGGTAAATCAAGGTTTTCGGCAAACAAGGTCGGGAGCCAGTTTTTGGTAGCCCATCCGGGAAGGCTTGGGGCTGCAAAGTAGAGTAAGATTACCCAGAAAGCTACGTTGGTTAGCAAGGATTTCAGACTGGTAAATACGCTCTCTTTCTCTTTTTGTGGATTGGCTTGCAGTTTTTCTGTAGGAAGAATCTCTGTTTTTTTGTCATGTAAAAATAACATCAGAATTACGGCATAGGCAATTCCGATGATACCGAACCAATGAAAAGTGGTGTGCCAGGAAAAAGCATCGGCTACAGTCGCTCCGAATCCTCCGATAGCTTGTCCTGTGTACAAACCAGTCATGTGGATACCTACGGCTAAAGAGCGAGATTTTCCGGTGTGGTAGTCTGCAATCAAGGAAAGTCCGGCGGGAATGTAGAGTGCTTCGCTCACTCCCATTAAAGCACGCAGAAAGACAATCTGGTTAAAAGTTTCGGCTATTCCCATCAAATAGGTTACGGAAGACCATACGAACAAACTTCCGACAATCAGCCATTTGCGGCTCATGCGGTCGGCTATGACACCCGATACGGGACTCATCAGTGCGTAAATCCAGAGAAAGATTGCCATCAGATAGCCGAAATTGGTAGCTGATTGCAGTTCTACAATATCGACCTGCATCGCATCTTTCATGGTGCTAAGCATTTGTCGGTCCATATAGTTAAGCAATGCCACCCCCCATAGTAGGCCTACAACAATCCACGGATAAATTTTTGAGTTTTTCATATATTATGGTTATTCAGTTAGTAATGTAACTTGCCGGATTATTCTCCGGCAAGTATTTCTTTACATAATGTATATCCTTTTATCATCATTCTTGGAATATGGAAAGGACCTTTAAAAAGGTTACCTTTCGCAGGTTGGGCTACTGTTCCGTCACGGTGCAGGTATCCGTACCATTCTCCAAATTCACTGTCAGGGAAATGAGCATACGTCCAGTCACTGATTTGTTTGTGACGTTTCAGGTATTTTTCGTCCTTGGTCAGTTTATATGCATATAAGTTAGCGATGATGGCTTCTGTTTGTGGCCACCAGAATTTCATGTCTTGTGAATAATCCTGTGGAGGAAGATTCTTGCAATCCTTGAAATTGATGATGCCACCATACTGTTTGTCCCATCCCCATTCCCAAGACCAGTCAAGAATGGTCAGGGCCATGTCAATGAGTTCTTTGTTGTCGTTCATGTTACGTGCTACATCGAACAAGAACCAGGAGGTCTCGATACAATGTCCCGGATTGATGGTACGGCCATTCATTGTATCGATAAATTCTCCTTTAGGGCCAACCATTTCCAGTAAAGCCTTGAATTCAGGGTGCATGAAATAGTTTTTCAATGCATAAATAGATTCTTCAATCTGTGTATCGAGTTCAGGATCTGAAATGACTTTCTTGATGCTGGAAGCCACATTGACCATAATCATGGTAATGGAATGTCCTTGTGCCTGAACCGTAGGTAAATATTTCGGTTCAAGTATACCTGGGGTGTTCAGGAAGTGGCGCATACGCTTGAACAGGTCAAGTGCTTTTTGGGCATATTCCTTATTACCGGTAGCCAATGCATATTCCGACATGGCAATGGCAGCAAAACTTTCAGAAAATACGTATCTCCTTTTCCGGAGCGGAGTTCCGTCTGCTGCTACCTCGAAATACATTCTTCCGTCACTATCGAAACAATACTTTTCAATAAAGTCGAGTGTAAGCTTGGCGGCATTCAGCCATTCAGGATTTTTTTCTATATTGTTATATGCGTACGAGCAAATGAAAGCAAAGCGTCCCTGAAACCAGACCGATTTAGTGGTGTCAATTAACTGACCGTTACGTGCTACGCAGGTGTATATGCCACCGTGTTCTTTATCAAGGCCATTTTTTAACCAAAATGGCATGATATTATGGGTGAGATCTTCTTTGTAGTTCTCGGCCCAATATTTAGCGTAAGTTTCTATAGACATAAGGATGGATTTAGAATTTGTTGCAACGGTCAAAGAAGTTAATGGCTTCCAGTTCAGCTTTCATGCGTGCTTCTTCTTCGTCTGTCATATTTTGGAACGGAGTACGGTTCTTGCCCAAATCCAACCCGATGAGCTTCATGATTCGTTTACCACCTACGATATTACCGCGGTAATGGCAAATCACGTTGATTACATCCTGAGAGAAGTTCTGTAGTTCGCGTGCCTTTTCAATGTCACCTGCTTTCCATGCATCGATGATGCCAACCAGGTTGATGCCGTTATAGTTGGTTGTACCGCCGATACCACCTTGTGCACCGCCCATAGCCAATGATGGAAGAATTGTTTCATCCTGGCCATGCAGCATGTCGAATTTTCCGTTCTTGTACAAGCGGCACTGGTTGTATTCGTAAATGCTTTCGTATGTATATTTGATACCTGCAAAGTTCGGAATACGTCCGTCTACAGCTTTCAGTAATTCTACCATCGGCAAGAAAGCACCATTGAATGCCGGAATGTGATAATAATAGAAAGGAAGGTTCGGAGCACCTGCTGCGATTTCTTCACAATATTTCACCAGTTCTTCGATACGACCAATTTTCGGGAATGGAGGAGCCATGGCACCGATACCCCATGCACCAATCTTCTGAGCATGTTCGGCTAGCATCTTGCTTGCCTTTACACAGCAACTTCCTACGTGTACAATTACTTTAAAACCTTCGGGAGCAGCTTTTACCCATTCTTCTGCCAGTTTCATACGTTCTTCTTCGGTCAGCATGTAGCCTTCACCAGATGAGCCATTGATAAACACACCTTTCAGTCCATTTTTTGCTAACATTTTTGCATAAGCAGAAATGGGTTCATAATTTACTTCACCATTTTCATAAAATGGAGTAAATGGGGCATCAATTAAGCCAATAATCTTTTCCATAATATTATATTTAATAAATTAGTTTATTTAATAATCGCAAAAATAAGGATATAATTTTTATATTACAAGGTTTTATGTGCTTATTTTGAAATTATTCTTCTTTTTTGAGAGGATAAACTGTAATTTTTGGAGTTCGTATGCCTGGTTTTATTTCTCCGCATATCATATATAAACAACCTTCACGATACAGCAGGATGCCTCCTGCACGTGCCATGCCTGAAATATTTACTTTTGTGGTCCATGTTTTATGGGTAAAGTCATAAAATAAAATATCATCATTAAATTTGTACCAAGAGGGGGCGTGAGTTAAATAATCTTTTCCTGCTTTTCCATCCAGTGCGTTTTTGAAGATACGATAATTAACTCCTCCTGTTAGGATAAGTTGTGTGTCTGTCTGTATACCGCTACCTCCTGCCATACAGCGTTTTTCCTTGTTTCCCTGATAAGGTATGTGAGAATCATATTCCCATTTGTCGGTTTGGGGAGTATAACATAATATGTCATGTGAAAGAATACTGGCAGAAGAATCCGATGGAGCTTGAAAACCTCCAATCAAATAAAGCTTCTTTCCATCATTGACCAGAATAGGTTGTACTCGTTGCGGGCCAGGGAAAGAAGATAGTTTTTGCCATTTGTCGCATGTTTTTAAATCCAGTTTGTATAATACGTTTTGTTGTAACTGTTGGTTCCCTCCTGTGATGTAGATACATTCATTTAACATTGTGGCTGAGGCGTTGTCTATTGTTTCAGGAAGAGAAGGAAGTTGGTAAATTAGAAAGTTCTCAGAAGAAGAATCTTTTTGAATTCGAAATACGCTGGTAAGACAAGAATCTGCATTCATTCCTCCAATGCAGACCAGTCCTTGGGGAGTTTCCACACTGCAACCATAAGCAACAGGATAGGGAAGATCAGAGATTTTTTTCCAACGAGGAGATGTGGCATGAATATCCAATGCATAACATTGATTATAATAGGCTTTTTTCCCTCCTTCAGCTGCAGGAGTCGTTGGGAAGTTACAACCTCCCCCCACAATTAGCCAGTTTTTTATAAAGCCGGCGAAAGGTGCAGATACGCCTTTTGTAATAGGGTAATCAGGAAGCAGCGTAGGAACTTGTGCCATATTTATTGTGCATTGGGCAATTAGTATGCCTAAAATCAAAAATAATTTTTTCATAACGATGTTTTTATCAGGTTAAGGTTGTAGAAACTCATGTATGCTAAAATAAGCATAATATTTAAAACAATGGCTATTTAATGAAAGATTTTTTGAGAGCATCTCGATATAATTAATACTTTGTTTTATTGTTTGGTATTATTAATTTTATTATTTTAGCAGTCCTATTATTAGGTAAAAGTTAATAAGGAATTTCTAAATTTAAAAGCCTTAAATATAATAATTTATTAATAGAAACTGTGGGAATTAGAGAAAATATTAATATCTCAGAGTATTGATTACTATAGGTTTAACCCTAAATGCTGTGACTATGGTACAAAGATTAATTGAAGGATTAGGAAATGGAACAAAAAATATGCTTACCCAGAAGCGTATCATTACTTATCTGATGCATAACCATTCATCTACTATTCCTGATCTGGCAAAAGATATAGATTTGAGTATTCCTACTGTGACCAAGTTTGTTATGGAGTTGGTAGAGGAGGGGTATATTATGAATTATGGAAAACAAGAGACCAGTGAGGGTAGACCTCCCAATCTCTATGGCTTGAATCCTGATTCTGCCTATATGGTAGGAGTCGATATCAAAGCTTCTTGTTTGAACATCGGTCTGATGAATTTTACGGGCGATATGGTTGATATTCAGATGGGAGTTGAATGTCGATTATCCAATACATTAGAAAGTCTGGAAGAGCTGACTCAGCATATTTGTAATTTTATTGATAAGCATAAAACTGTCAAAGAGAGAATTCTTCAGGTTGGGGTAAATATTTCAGGTCGGGTAAATCCTGAAGAAGGATATAGTTTCAGTATGTTTAATTTTGAAGAACGTCCTTTGGCAGAGATTCTGGGTGAAAGAATAGGAATTCCTGTAAGCATTGATAATGATACTCGTGCAATGGCTTATGGAGAATTATTGAAGGGTGCTGTGAAAGGAGAAAAAGATATTGTTTTTATCAATATTAGCTGGGGGTTAGGCTCTGCTTTTATTATTGATGGAAAAATCTATACAGGTCGTTCCGGTTTTTCAGGTGAATTTGGTCATTTTAGTGTGTTTGATAACGAGATTATTTGTCGTTGTGGGAAAAAAGGCTGTCTGGAAACAGAAGTTTCAGGCTCAGCCTTACATCGGATTCTTTGCGAGAAAGTAAAGAATGGACAAAGTTCTATTCTTTCAAAAAGGATTCTTACAGAAGAAACGTCTGTCACATTAGAAGAAATCGTAGATGCGACCAACAAGGAAGATATTCTGTGTATTGAACTGGTTGAGGAGATAGGCCGTAAGTTAGGTCGCTATCTCGCCGGGTTGATAAATTTGTTTAATCCGGAATTAGTTGTAATTGGAGGAACTTTGGCTTTGACAGAGGATTACATTTTGCAACCTATAAAGACTGCTATACGTAAGTATTCTTTAAATTTAGTAAGCAAAGATTCGGCTGTTGTATTGTCTAAGTTACAAGCTAAAGCTGGAGTTATAGGAGCCTGCTTATTATCAAGAAGCAAATTATTTGAATGGTAATTTAAATGCATCTATCCGAGAGCTTTTATCTCGAATAGGTGCATTTTTGTTGCATATTAGAGTCATTCTTCCACTCTGTATTCCAGTATATCTCCCGGCTGGCAGTCCAGTTCTTTGCAGATAGCCTCCAGAGTGGAGAAGCGTATGGCTTTGGCTTTTCCTGTTTTTAAAATAGAGAGATTTGCCGGCGTAAGGTCAATCCTTTCAGCAAGCTCTCCCAGCGAAATCTTTCGTTTCGCCATCATCACATCTAGATTTACGATAATCGGCATAAATTATTCAGTTTAGTTTTCTTCTTTTTCAGTCAATACCTTCCACCAGCAAGTATAGCGTTTTATCAGTACATGGTGCAGGTACATTCCACCATAAATCATTCCCGTCATGACTAACACGCGGTGGGTACGTGTCTCTATCTGTTGCTCGATGAACAGCCAGTAAATGATGGTCAGCAGCATCAAGGTAAGTATCATGGTCAGAATGATACCGATTGCAGCTTTCCATTTAGTATTAATAGTTTTCATCTTTCCATTCAAATTTAAATGGTTAATTCATTCTCTTCTTTCAACCGTAAGCCGATGGCAAACACTTCTGAGGCTAAGAGGGCGATAAAGCCTAAAATCAGTGTGGAATCAGAGAAGGCAATTAATATATTCAATTTACTTCCTGCCAGTTCAATGCATTGTGCAAGCTGGTGGTTTGAAATCCAGACACTAATAAAAGAAAGCGCACACATTCCTGTCAGGCTCCATCCTACGCGGCGCAGGTGTTTTACGTTGCTCCAGTCGAACACGATATTCCGGTTGATGTGTATCATCAGTTTGGCGAAATAGACAGTTGCATAGACAAATCCGATAATGACAATAAAGCCGATGAGTCCTTGCAACACTTCAAAGCCATGGCTGGAATGGGAATAGGGGCATTCCACAAGAGCCATAATCGGTTTGACAGCCAGTTGTCTGCCGTCTTTCAAGTTGGTGACTGTTCCGGTCGTTTCAATCATGTCAGTAGGCAAGACGTGTACCATTTTATATTGAGGTATCTCAGTGATTTCTCCTTGTGCAGCCTTCATGCCTACCTCTACTCCGTTTATAAACATTTCTATAATTAAGTATACATTTCCAGAAACGGACAACAGGAAAGCAGCAATCATGCATACACAGAATATATTCAGTCTCTTTTTCATAATGCAGATGAAGATTTTAAATGGTCAAATCATTTTTTATTCTCTATTTCGATTGTTTCTGCCTGAGCAGGCTGATGCCATACTGCCGGCTGCGGAACCAGTTTCTTTTGAATGAACAGCACACAGATGATGGTAAGAGCCATTCCCCCAGCCGCCATAAGCGCAGCTCCCGTTTGTCCGTAAGTAGAAACCATGGTGGCATTCGGGTCGTCTGCCGATAAGAAAGAAATCACGGCTGCGCTGTTATTGACAAAGTGCATCAGGATGCCGGGCAACAGACTGCCTGTGCGATAATACATCCATCCCAGTGCCAATCCGGTCACGAAGGCGAACGGAGCCTGCACCCAGTTGCCATGCACTACTCCGAAAATCAATGACGAAAGTACGATGGCTCCTGCCGGATGTTTCCATTTGCGAAGTAAATGTCCCTGAATGGCTCCACGGAACAGCAGTTCCTCTACAATTGGAGCCATGATAACCACGGAAATGATGCCCAGTGGGTTACGCATTATCATTTCGAATGCCTCCTGCATGTTGTTGGGCAAGTCGGCCAGCTCATTAAAGTAGTTGGTCCATAAACTCATTGCTGAAATGAATACCACTGAGGTAGCTAACAGTTTGGGTGAGTTGTGATACCCCCAAGTCTTCTGATCCAGTCCCACATATTTCCCCACTAACAGATGGATACCTACTGCCGCGGTAGAGAGGATTTGTGCCAGCATGATAAGGTTTGTATACAGGCTGTCGGGGGTCTGTGGAACCTCATAACTGCCTTGATACAACATATATCCACAGATGGCTACTCCCATGAAAGCTAATTGGTAAGCGAAGAAATACAGTAATAATTTGATAGTGCGTCCCATAATGTGTGCGTTTTTAAATGGTTAGTTTATTTGTTTTCAGAAGGTTTCTTTTGCGTTTACATTTGTGGCTGTCAATGTCATCAATGTAGCAGCGATTCCTGCTACCAGCGTCTTTTTTGTGAATGTCTTTTTCATAATTGTACGTGTTTGTGTGTAAATAATAGTGTTTGTTTGCGTTTGTATTCGATAAATATTTATCGTTTTTCGATATGCAAATGTAGATATTATTTTTGAACTGCAAAAGAAAAACAGAAAATTTTTATCGAAAAACGATAAAAGTTTATATTTGGAGTAAGTAAATGTGCTAAAATATTTTTATATTCAGCATAAAATATTAATATTGTATCATGCTATTGTTAATATAAATCATGAAACACATTAAAGTGCTGGAATAAATCGAGGTTGATTGCTTCAAACTAGAGAAAGCCCATCATAATGGTCCAATTCATAATTATTGTATCAGATGTAAATCTATATTGTTGAAGTTATCAGGAAAATTAGACAAGAGATAGCTGAATGTTTGACGTGATACTTCCGGCTGTATTGTATGGATAAAATGATACTAAATACTTGCTTTTCTATTGCACAAGAGGAAGTTGTCATCTGTTGATACAAAACTTATTTGTAGATTATTCATATTATAAAATTAATTTTGAACAGTTGCCTATGAAAATCAAATATTATATATGGATGTTAACGGTGTGTTTATTATACTTTCTAACCTCCTGCGAAGAGGGAGGAAAGCATGAAAAAACATTTTCCGAGAGAGAAGCCCAAGTGATAGATAGTATAGTATATGCAAATCGGAGTATAGATTCTCTTCGTGTACTAGTTACTCGTTTTGTGAAAGATGGTAATAGATTGGGTGAAATCGTAGCTTACAACGAACTTGGTAAATGTTATAGAGAAGAAAGCCGTTTTTCAGAAGCAATTGAGACGCACAAAAAAGGACTTATGCTTTCTGTCAATCTTTGTGACACGTTGCAAATCATCCAGGCACTTAACAATATCGGAACAAATTATCGGCGTATAGGCTTTCTTGATGAGGCTTCGTCTTATCATTACAAGGCGTTGTCATACTGCGAAGCATATAGTCATAAGAACGATAAGAAGTTGCTAAAGAGTAGAGTAATATCACTGAACGGCATTGGCAATGTGTTCTTGACATTAAATAATTATGAAGTAGCAGATAGTGTGTTCCGTATGGCGCTTGATGGAGAGCAAATTTTGGATAGTTCATTGGGACAGGCTATCAATTATGCCAATATAGGTGCTATATTCGAGTCGAAAGGACAAATAGATTCCGCCAAACACTATTATCAACTTTCTATGGAGTTTAATCAGAAAGCACATTCTGAGCTTGGTATATCCTTGTGCCATACTCATTTTGGGCGGTTATACGAAAAGGATGGCGAACTCGATAAGGCTATAGATGAATATCGTAAGGCATATAATATAATGCAATTCAATAGCGATACATGGCATTGGATAGAATCGTGTCTGTCATTAGCCCGTGTTTACATACAGAAAGGTGACTTCCGTACTGCTACTGTTTATTTTAATAAAGCTCAGGAGAAAGCTGTGGAAATTCATTCTTTGGAACATCTGGCAGAGATATACCACCTTGAATATTTATGGCATTTGAAAAAAGGTGATAGTCGTAAGGCATTAGATTGTCTTGTCAAAAGCAGGGAATACCACGATAGTGTACATAATGAAAAGAAGATGATGCATGTGCAAAATACACATATTCTTTATGAACGCAAGAGCAAGCAAAACGAGATTTCCACGTGGCAGGAAAATTACGAAAGCGAGAAGATGTATAGTAAAAAGGTAACTGTTGCTTCAATGTTGGTAATGGCACTTACCGGCATACTACTCTTTTCAATGTGGCTCATTATTAGATTTCGTTCACAAAAAAATCAGATGCTAAAGCAGATGGAGCAGATGAGGATTAATTTCTTCACAAACATTACGCATGAGTTCCGTACTCCGCTTACGATAATACAGTCAGCTGCATACGACGTGTTATGTCGAAGGCCAGAAGACGAGAATATCAAGCGTGACATCAAAGATATTCTCCACCACAAAGACCGGTTACTGAACCTTATAAACCAGATACTTGACATTGCTAAAATGACCTCACCTACGCATACAGCCCAGCCAGACATTGTGAGAGGAGATGTCGTGGAATTCATATATATGATATGCGACAGCTATGTAACATATGCAGCAAATAAAGGGATACGTCTGGTGTATAAGCCACAGCAAGAACGGGTGGAGATGGATTTTGTACCAGACTATATGATGAAAATTATGCAAAATCTCATATCAAACGCCTTGAAGTTTTCGCAGTCGGGAAGCGATGTGCTTGTCACCACCAAAGCGAAAGGTTCTTCCTTATATATATATGTAAGTGATTCAGGCATCGGCATGACATCACAGCAAAAAGCCAACGTATTTATTCCTTTTTATCAGGGTACCAATGATGTGGCAAACATAGGAACTGGAATAGGGCTTTCGCTCGTGAAACAAGTGGTAGAAGCCATGCATGGTAAAATCGAACTGCATTCGGCTGTAGGCCATGGAACCACATTTGTTGTTTCTTTACCGCTTAAGAGCAAAGAGAAAACACCTATGGCTTTAGATAAATCGAAAATCGCCAGACCGGAAATCCTGGTGGAAGAAAACATTTTTCCACCGGAAGATGACGACGATGACAAAGATACCATACGAATCCTGATTATAGAAGATACACCGGCGGTGTCACACTATATGATGCGGCAACTTAACCCTGAATATAGCTTCTACTTTGCCTTTACAGGCGATGAAGGGCTTGAAAAGGCTAAGAATATTGTTCCAGATCTCATAATTACGGACATCATGATGCCGGGGATGGATGGATTAGAGTTGTGCAGACAGGTGAGGGAATCAGAACTACTCAATCATATTCCAGTCATAATGGTTACGGCAAAGGCTTCGTCTGAAGACCGCCTGAAAGGATTGGAAGCGGGTGCGGATGCATATCTTGAGAAACCGTTCCGTGCAGACGAACTGAAAGTGCGGGTCGAGAAACTTTTGGAGCAACGCCAACTGTTGCGTCAGAAATATTCGCAGGTAATAGAGACGGAGGATAACACATCAGACAATGCTGCACCGGTGCTCTCAGAGAGAGACAAGATTTTTGTAGCCAAACTGACCGATTCACTTCATTGCATGATGGAGAAAGGAAAGATTGATTATGATGCATTGGCATATAACTTATGTATTTCTCGTGCGCAACTCAACCGAAAATTGAAAGCTATTACCGGGTTCACTACTACGGAGTATATTCTACAAATAAGGATAGCGCTTGCAAAGCATTTACTTGACACGACAGATTTACCAATTTGGGAGGTGGCAGAAAAATGCGGGATGGACAATGCCACATATTTTGGTATCATTTTCAAGAAAAAAGTGGGTATGACTCCATTGCATTATAAGAAAAGAGACAAAAATACGCTTTAAACAACGAGATTTACAAAAAGCGAAAACAACGGGACAAATCACAAAAAACAAGTGATTTGTCTCTTTTTTTATGTCTAAAATAGACATTTTGTTCTTGAATTGATATTTTGAGTTCCTGAATTGACATGACGGAAATCCTGTTTGACCATAACTTTGCAGTGTAAGAAATGACGAAAAATCCTCGTTGCTTGTTTATTAAAAAGACATGATGATATGAGTGATAATTACAATGAAAAGCAATCCGTTCTGGATAAAGAGGAAGTCCAGAGGATCATTGACGAAAGGATAGCACGGCTTGTCGAAGAAGAAAAACAGCTTGATTCTCCGTCTACCGGCGGCACTCCATCGTTGCGAAAGTTCAGATTATGTGAGCGAGTAAGGCAACAGATAAAAAAATTAAAAGAACATATCGGATAAAGCTTTATTGATAGTTAACCTTTTTATTAATCTAAAAAACAAATGACAATGAGAACAAAAATGTTTTATGCTATTGCCATTGCGATATGTGGTGCAGTAGGAATGAATTCTTGTACAAAAGACTATGATGACGACTTGCGTATCCAACGTGAATTAATTGAAAGCAACGAAAGTGATATTAAAGCCGAATTGGCAGCCTATCAGACGGTAATAGACAACACCATCAAGCAGATGGATATTGCCTACAAAAATTCCGATGATGTGATAAAGCAGGAAATGCAAGCCGGATTCGACTTGGCGAAGAGGCATCTGGAAGAATTGGGCAATGCCTTGAATGCTGTGAAAGACGAACTTGGAACATTTAAAGGAAATTACGAGGAATTTAAAGGGAAATACGAAGAGTTTAAGGAAACAGTCAACCTTGCATTACAATACATAGAAACGGAAATTGATGCTATTAATCGCAAAATAGCCGATCAGGATAATAAAATCACGGCTCTTGACGGACGATTGTTTACTGCAGAAAGAACCATTGAGGAATTGAAAGCTTGGAAGGTTTTGGCAGAGGAACAGTTGGCAGACTTAATAAGAGATAATGCTACAAATGAAACAGCTATTGGTAATTTGAGAAATGACATCAATACCATTAATAGTGGAATCTCTGCCCTTGAAACCAATTATTTAAGTTTGAAAGATGCGTATAAAGCTGCCGATGATGCACTTGCCGGACGTTTGGACGACTTCCAGACTTTGGTTGAGACAATGCAAGCTAAATTACTTGAAAACATTACCGCTTATAAAACAGATTTGCGGAATGCATTCGATGAACATGAGACTGCCGTACAGGATGAGTTGGAGACTCTTGGAACTCAATTGGGAGGAGTAGTAGGTAATGTATCAACTTTGACCGGAAGAATTACAGATTTGGAAGGAAGAATGAGTGCAGCAGAAGGAGATATTGATGTGGTAGAAGGAAAAATCACAGCCATCGAAACACAGATGGTAGCAGTTTTAACCCATACAACAGATATAGCTGATCTTAAAACTAATTTAACTGCTGCTCTTGGAAGAATCGGGGCTCTTGAAACAAGTCTTACAGATAAGGAAGATGCATTAAAGCTTTTGATAAAAGATAATAAAGATGCAGCTGCTGCCAATGAAACGGCAATTGAAGGCTTGGATGCAGAAATAAATACACTGAAAGCCAATTTGAATAATCAGAAGACAGAACTGGAAACAGCCATTGCTACAGCCGTAGCGAATAAAGTGGAACAATCTGATATTGATAATGCAATCAATACTCTTAAAACTGAACTTAAAGGCGAGATTACCACTGTGAAAAACGACCTTCAAGGTCAGATTACCGCAATTAACGGCAGACTTGATGTTTTAGAAACTGCAGACACCCAATTGGGAAATAGATTGACAACATTGGAAGGCAAAGTAACAAATATTGAAAACCGCATACAGGCTATCAAGTGGGTTCCGGCATTCTCTGATGGCAAACTGACTCTCAATGCGAAAAAAGATACAGGAGGTGCTGCAGCATACACAGAAGCTAAAATTGAAGAACAGCTTTACATCACCTGTAACGATGCTGACATCATAAATAATATTTTAGCAGCAGAAAGTAATTATAATGTAGAAGTAGTATTCAACAGAGTCACTGCATCACGTGCTATCGAAGCAAGTCCGTTTGGAGAACCTACAGTAGCAGAAGTTACCGGCACTGCTAATGTATTACAGATAACATTAGTTTACGATGCAGGCAACTTATCAGATCTATACACCGCATACGGTTCAGAGACAACTGCAACACTGACCGACATGCAGATAGCAATCAAGATTTCCAACACTACTACCGGCGACATGATAATGTCTGAATTCGCAGGTGTTATGATAAAGAATATTTAACCCCAAAAACAAAGGCCATGAAAATACAGAAAACATGGGTGTTTCTTTCCGTAATGTTGCTGGCCGCCATACCTCGTATGGACAATCTTAGAGCAGAAGAATTGTCGTCACGGGAAACGGAGAAGCAGCTTACAAGATGGGAATACTATGACCAATATGCCAGATGGAGTTTCGGCGCAAACATCGGTTTGCCGTTCTTCAGAGGAAACTTCCAGAGTAATGCCTACGATAAGTTGTATTGGGGATTTATGCCCGACATACAGGTAGGCTATCAGTTCACACCATTAATAGGTACCAGAATCAATGTAGGTTATGCGCAAGCGAAAACCGGAGCAAAGAGTTATGAACAAGACTATTGGCTCGACAGATATGGATGGGCAGACTATCGTGTGACACCGCTTGACGGAAGCATGCAGTATAAAGACCTGTACAGTAAAGTGAGACTGCTGGATTTCGCGTTGCATGCCGACATCAACCTGAACAATCTGTTTAGCCCTGAAAAGTCGAGCGGACACCGCTGGACGGTTTTCATAAGCCCGGGAATATATTTCCAGAAATTCTTCTCGGACGTATATACCAAAAGCGACGATAAACAATTCTCGCGCGAACATTACAATCCTTTGACAGTAGGTTTGGGAGGAGAAGCCATGCTTCGCTGGAAGGTGGCGAAATCAATCGACTTGCAGGCACGCTACGGTATAAACTGGATACACCAGAATAATTTCGACGGAATAGAATGCTATCGTCCCCGCAACAACAGCAATTTCATGACACACTTCTCCGTTGGTGTAATATGGAAGATAAAAGCCAATACCAAGAAGAAAGACCATCTGGTATATGCACCACGCTATGTGGCTCCGCCAAAAGAAAGAGTTATAGATACGGTGGTGGTAAAGATGGAGCCGGTGATAGTGGAGCGTATTGTTGAAAAGGAAGTGGAAAAACCTGTATGGTATCAGATGCCTCATGTTTACTTCTTACGCGGAAGTTCGGAAATAGATACAGAAGCTTATGCCAAAGAACTGAAGTCTATATTGAATTTACTGAAAGCTACGAAAGATACTAAAGTGAGTATATACGGATATGGCGACCATACAGGCTCAAATTCGGTTAATGAAAAATTGACTCAGAAACGTGCTGAAGCAATGAGGGATTACCTGATAAAGAACGGTATCTCAGAATCGCGCATCGAAGAGGTGAAAGGAATGGGTAAAGACAAGATTCTCTTTGGTGAAGAAGCTTACTCGGTAAAGGCAAGGCGTGTGGAAATTGTTAGATAATTTGTGTCAGGTTAATTCTGATACTACTCAAAGTTTTGTGTAAATGGAAACAGAATTCAGTTATAAGTTCGCTTATATCTGGATTCTGTTTTCAATTCATAATCATCCTTTCAGTTTAAAATAGACATTGTCTATTTTTTCATGGTTGTCAAGTTTGATCTGCACCCCAAAAGTTAGATGAAAAACTTTTGGGGTGCAGATTGTTTTTGGAGGTGTCTTTTTTATGATTGTACTTGTTTGGATTCTGGATACTTTGAGAGCACAGGAGGGGATAAACGAAAACCTCATGGTGTGGGAAGAAGAATGAAAAGGTTTGTTCTATGTTTTGCGTACGGAAAACGTACGTTTCTCAAGGCGGAACCGTATGTTTTCGGGTAGGGAAACGTAGGGTTCCGCCTTGAGAAACATAAAATATGCCCAAATATATTCTGTTTATTGATGAGTCATTTTCTACATTAAATAATGAAGGAAAACCGTGAATATAAGCAGAAAATCTCTAAATTTGCTGAGTATGAATCAATCTATGACGGAAAAACAACTGATAGAAGAACTGCGATGTGGAAATGAATCTGCCTTCAGACGCATCCTCGAGTGAAGTCTAATCCTTCTGCTTATTATTTTCCGGCAGGATATTCGGTTGCACCTAATTCTTATACGGATATTCGTATCTTGTTCCCGTTACCGGCTTCGGAAGCAGCGTTAAGTCCTTATTTTTAATTTATAATGAAAAACGAGATGGTATTATACTGTCTCGTTTTTTAATCGATGAAACTTATGAAGTACCGATTTCTTTTTTGTTTGTATCTTTTATGTAGCATGGTAATTTCTCCTGCATTTTCAATGGGGTTACAGAAACTGGAAGTAGAATATCATCAGTATCCACTTGCTTTGGATGTGCCATCTCCCAGATTCGGCTGGCAACTTGTAAGCAACCCACACGAAAGAGGCATATATCAGACAGCTTATCAATTAGAGGTAAAGGATGAGGCCGGAAAGGTAGTCTGGAATTCCGGAAAAGTGATAACGGATGTGTCCCAGCATGTGACTTATCAGGGAGAGGCGTTGAAGCCGGCTACCCGTTATACCTGGAAAGTAAAAATCTGGAACAATAAGGGAGAAATTGCGGAAAAAGATGCTTGGTTTGAGACAAGCCTGATGACGTCTGATGATAAAGAGGGCTGGAACGGAGCACGTTGGATTGGAGGTAGTGACGAGGATATGGTGCTTTATTCACATTATTTGCCAGTATTCAGACTGGATTGTTCATTTCAGATGAAAAAACAGGCTGCGTCGCGCAAGATAGCATTTGTGTATGGTGCCAACGATGAACGTCTGATGAATGCGAATAAGAACATCTATCACATTGCCAGCGGAAAGGATGAGTCATACATAAAAGTGGAGTTTGATTTGTCTCCATTGAAAGACGGGCGAAATGCTTGGGTATATATTTATCGTGTCGGTTATCAGCCGGATGATAAACCTTCTGTTCCTTTGAAATCTTTTATGTTGCCCGTTGATGTGCTGAATGCGAAAAATCAATATCAACCGCATACGTTCTCTTTGTATTCCAATCTGGGTTTCACCACACTGAAAAAAGGAGAGGTGCAGATTGGAGAAGTGAATCTGAATCCTTTGGGGCAGGGAGGTGATTTCGTGGCGTTTCCGGTAGTCGGTGATGTGGGGTATGCATTGGAGCACGCAACTGATTTCTCAGAAGTCAGAACGGATATTCGTAATTTCCGGAGTCCGGAAAACAAGTTAGCTTCTGTCGTTTTGGAGGCAACACAGTTGAATGGCGCAAAGAAGTGTTATATACAAAATCCCAGTCGTAACGCTATGCCGATGTTGCGTACGGAGTTTGAGACTTCCTCCCATAAGGTTCGGAAGGCCCGTTTGTATGTTACCTCTCGTGGTATTTATGAAATGTATCTCAACGGACAGCGCGTAGGAGAGGACTATTTTAATCCGGGTGTGACACAGTATAATAAAACGCATCTGTATCAGGTGTACGATGTGACAAAACTGATTGCGAAAGGGAAGAATGCCGTTGGAGCAATTTTGGCCGAAGGATGGTGGAGCGGAGGAGCAACTTATGCCGGAGAAAACTGGAATTTCTTTGGTGACCGTCAGTCGTTGCTGGCACAGTTGGTTGTGACTTATGAAGATGGTCAGGTACAGACAATCGTAACTTCTCCAGATACGTGGAAGTATTTTAATCAGGGGCCTGTGGTGTATGGTAGTTTCTTTCAGGGAGAGGTATATGATGCTTTGAGAGAAAAAGCGATTGAAGGATGGACGAAAGCGGGATATGATGATTCGTCCTGGACGAAAGCAGTAGAAGTCTCGCTCGGAGGTCATGTCAGTCGGTTAGGTGGAGGAACAATGCCTAAAGTAGATGATTATTCCAACTTCCATTTAGTAGCTCAATACGGTCAGACGGTAAAGGCCATTCAGAAACTGACGGCACAATCGGTAGAAGAGGTTCGTCCGGGCATCTTTGTGTACGATATGGGGCAGAACATGGTGGGAGTGCCTGAAATTACACTTAAGGGAATGAAGGCAGGACAGGAAATCAATTTGCGTTATGCCGAGGTAAAATATCCCGACTTGCCGCGTTATGCCGGAAACGAGGGAATGATTATGCTGGAAAATATCCGCGCAGCCATGGCGCAGGATAAATACATCACGAAAGGAGGAAATGAAACGATTGCGCCGAGATTTACCTATCATGGGTACCGATTTATTGAGATTACGGGCATAGACAAGGCTTTGCCGCTGGAGGATGTGAAAGGAGTGGTGTTGAGTTCGATTGACGGACTGGCATCTAAGTATGAAACGTCTAATGAGAAGGTCAACCAGTTGTGGCACAATATTGTGTGGTCTACTTATGCCAATTTCTTCTCCATTCCGACCGACTGTCCGCAACGTAACGAGCGTTTGGGATGGGCGGGTGATATATCGGTCTTCTCCCGTACGGCTACTTACCTGGCAGATGTGCCGCAGTTCTTGCGTCGTTATTTGTGTGCCATGAGGGACGTACAGCGTGAGGATGGCCGTTTCCCGGATGTGGCTCCTCTAGGTGGCGGATTTGGTGGCTTGCTGTGGGGTAGTGCTGGTATTACAGTGCCGTGGGAAGTGTATCAGCAATATGGTGACAAGAGCTTGCTGGCAGAGCACTATGAGGCGATGTGCCGCTATGTGGATTATGTACGGACCAAGAATATCAATCCGGAGACGGGCATATTGGAACAGGAAAAGGTCTGGGGAAACTTGGGCGACTGGCTGGGACCGGAGGATAACAAGAATGACAAAACACTGATGTGGGAAGCATACTTCCTTTATGATTTGGACATCATGAAAAAGGTGGCTCAGATTTTGGGTAAAGTGGAGGATGCAGAAAAATTTGCTAAATTATACGAGGAACGTAAAGTGTTCTTTAACCGTACATATATCGACCCACAGACGGCGAAAACGATTTCTTCGGGGGCAAACGGTCCGGAAAAGGGAAAACTGGTGGATATACAGACCTCGTACGTGCTTCCTTTGTCTTTCGGTATTGTGAATCCGGAATGGAAGGAGCAGTTTGCGGCTAATCTAGCGCATACGGTGCAGCGGGAGAATGTGGCGGATGATGGAAAGACTTATCCGGCTTATTCGCTGATGACGGGATTTATCGGTACGGCATGGATTAGCAAGGCGCTTTCGGATAATGGATATGATGAGGTAGCCTACAACTTGCTGCAACAGACGACTTATCCTTCGTGGCTGTATTCTGTAGAACAGGGAGCTACTACCATTTGGGAACGTCTGAACTCGTATACGCATGTCGACGGATTTGGAGAGAACAACCGGATGAACTCGTTTAATCATTATTCTTTTGGAGCTGTCGGGGCATGGATGTATGCCTATTCGCTGGGTATTATGCGGGATGAGAACCATCCGGGATTCAAGCATTTTGTACTTTGTCCGAAGGTAGACCCTACAGGAAAGATGACTTTTGCCAGAGGATATTATGATTCGCTGTACGGACGTATAGAAAGTGCATGGGAAGTGAAAGACGGAGAAGTGAGATATTCATTCACGGTTCCGGCAAATACCAGTGCGACACTTTATTTGCCTACTGCCTCTATGGATAGCGTAACTGAAAATGGCCGTACACTCCAGGCTGGAAAAGAGGGCATAAAAGACGTGTCGTATCAGAATGGAATGTGTAAGGCGGAATTGTTGTCGGGAACTTACCATTTTGTAGTGAAATAATTCCCGGCTATATATTGGTATAAAACAAAACAACCTCCTTCTGCTTACGGTGAGTGATTCTTCAGTGCAGAAGGAGGTTGCTTTTTATTCTCTTCCAAACTTTTTTCGGTAGGATTGCGGGGTGTATCCTGTATATTTCTTGAAAACTTTGGTAAAGTAAGGTATATCGTCAAAGGTCAGGTAGTAGGCTATTTCTTTGGTACTTCGCTGGGTGGTGGCCAGCAAGTCTTTGGCTTGCTGGATTTTCAGTTCCTGAATGTAGTGTGCCGGAGAAAGGCCGGTATACTCTTTGAATAGTTTCCGGAACCAGGAATAACTCATGTGCAGGGAATCGGCTACTTCTTCCGGGCCGATACCTTTTAACAGGTTCTCGCGAATGAACACCTTGGCTTTGCTAATCTGCTCGGTGGCTTTGTTGTCGAACTCGTAGTTCTGCGAGTAGTACATGGTCATGCCTAAGATAAGATTGGCAATGCCGGCCAGATATTGTTGGCAGGCCGCTTTTTCTTCCATGGCCACTTGAATGGCTTGTTCGTAAAGTTTAACGATACTGTCCTGCACACCGATGTGATATACAATCTGGTCTTTCGCAAAAAAGTTGTTTTGAAAACGGCTGTCCATGTTGATTCCTTGAAATCCAATCCAGTATTCCTGCCAGCCGGTTTTTTTATCGGGGAAATAGCTGTGCCATACGTGAGGCTGGAGAATCAAGATATCCCCTTCCTTGATTTCGATGAAAGTGTCGGGAGAGGTATAAAAATAGCCTTTTCCGTGCGTGATGTATAATAGCTGGTAGCTGTCCAGCACACGACCGCGTGAGGGAGTGAAATAAAAGGCATCCGGATGTCCGGTACGGGGTGGGTACACCGGGTAGTTGGGTGGTATGGGTTCCGAGCCTACGGTATCCACGGTAATTCCCCAGTCTATATCGCGCGGACTTCGTACCAGATATTTATAGTTTACACTGTTCTTTTCCATTTTTTGTCCCTTTCTTCGCAAAGATAAAAAATCCCTGATAAACTCCTGAATTTTCGTTGGCAGGAAAAATCAAAAACTTATATTTTAAAGTCATTTCTTCCGCAAGAAGGGAATTTTTTCTTTCTACTTTTGTCACAGTAGTTAACCAAATAAACTTTTAGCATGGATTCCAAATATTTTATTGCATTTGATTTAGGAGCAACTAGCGGAAGAACCATATTGGGGACGCTGACCGGTGATAAATTGACACTGGAAGAGGTTACCCGCTTCCCGAACCAGATGCTGCAACTCAACGGACATTTTTACTGGAATATTTTTTCCTTGTATGAGAATTTGAAGAAAGGTCTGGCTGCCGTGGCACAGAAAAAAGTACCTGTCACTTCTATCGGTATTGATACATGGGGAGTGGATTTTGCTTTTGTGAATGAGGAAGGGGTACTGATAGGCCTTCCGTATGCGTATCGTGACCCGCAGACTATCGGTAAGAAGGAAGAGTTCTTTGAAAAGGTGATGTCGGCAGATGAGTTGTATGGAAAAACGGGAATCCAGCACATGGATTTCAACAGTATTTTCCAGTTGTACACTTTAAAACAACGGAAGGACTTCGGACTGACGCACGCCAGTCGTCTGCTCTTCATGCCGGATGCACTTTCTTACTTGTTGACAGGCAAGATGGTGACAGAATATACCATTGCATCGACTTCTCAGTTGCTGAATCCTGAAACACGCAAATTAGATGAAAAATTGTTGGAAGTGCTGGGTGTCAGCAAATCCTTGTTTGCGGATATGGTGGAACCGGGAGCTAAAATCGGTATGCTGACCGAGGATTTGTGTGAAGAACTTCAGATAGAATCTGTTCCGGTAATTGCCGTAGCCGGACACGATACAGCTTCTGCCGTAGCGGCTGTACCGGCTGCCAACAAGAACTTTGCTTACCTGAGTTCAGGTACATGGTCATTGATGGGAATTGAAACAGATGGTCCGGTTGTGAATGAAAAGACAACTCACTATAATATTACGAACGAAGGAGGAGTAGACGGTACCATTCGCTTGCTGAAGAATATCACAGGTATGTGGATTGTAGAACAATGTCTGAAGAAATGGCATAAGGAAGGAACGGATTATACCTATCCGCAGATGGTGGAACTGGCTCAGAATGCTCGTCCGTTTGCCTGCTTCATCAATCCGGATGATCCGGGATTTACCAATCCACAGGATATGCCTAAAGCCATTTGTGAGTATTGTGCACGTACCGGACAGAACGCACCGCAGACACATGGTGAGTTTATCCGTATCATCTTTGAGAGTCTGGCATTGAAATACCGTGAGGTACTCGATGTATTCCGTGAACTTTCCGTAAATCCGATTGAAAAGTTGCATATTATTGGAGGAGGTTCACGCAACAAGCTGCTGAATCAGTTTACTTCAAATGCTATCGGCTTGTCGGTTGTGGCCGGACCGAGCGAGGCATCTTCAATTGGAAATATCATGCTTCAGGCTAAAGCAGCCGGAGTAGTAAGTACGTTGCAGGAAATGCGTAACGTGATTTCTGTCAATGTGGAACCGGATTATTTCTCACCGGCGGATGCGGAAGTGTGGAATGAAGCTTATCAGAAATATATATCAATCATTAAAAATAATTTGCCATGAAAGAACAACAGATTATCAATGCGTATGAAATAGCTAAAGAACGCTATGCTAAATTGGGTATCGATACAGATGCCGTAATGGAAACTTTACAGTCTGTACCTATGTCTATGCACTGCTGGCAGGCAGACGATGTGACCGGATTCGAATCACAGGGTTCATTGACCGGAGGTATTCAGGCTACCGGAAATTATCCGGGAAAGGCTCGTAACATTGAAGAATTGCGTGCAGATATCCTGAAGGCTGCTTCTTACGTACCGGGAAAACATCGCTTGAACTTGCACGAAATCTATGGTGAATTCGGTGGACAGTTTGTAGACCGTGACCAGGTAGAAGTAAAACATTTTGAAGGCTGGATGCAGTGGTCGAAAGAGAATGACATGAAGCTGGATTTCAACTCTACTTCTTTCTCTCACCCGAAGTCTGGAAACTTGTCTTTGTCAAATCCTGACAAGGCTATTCGTGATTTCTGGATTGAACATACTAAGCGTTGCCGTGCCATTGCTGAAGAAATGGGTAAGCGTCAGGGCGACCCTTGTATCATGAACTTGTGGGTACACGATGGTAGCAAGGATATAACCGTAAACCGTATGAAGTACCGTGCATTGCTGAAAGATTCTTTGGACCAGATTTTTGCACAAAAGTACGATCACATGAAGGACTGCATCGAATCAAAAGTATTCGGTATTGGTCTGGAAAGCTATACAGTGGGTTCTAACGACTTCTATATTGGTTATGGTGTACAGAACCAGAAACTGATTACACTCGATACCGGTCACTTCCATCCGACAGAAAGTGTGGCTGATAAGGTTTCTTCTCTGTTACTTTATGTACCGGAACTGATGTTGCACGTAAGCCGTCCGGTTCGTTGGGACTCAGACCATGTAACTATCATGAACGACGATACACTCGACTTGTGCAAGGAAATCGTACGTTGCAATGCATTGAACCGTGTACACATCGGTTTGGATTACTTCGATGCTTCTATCAACCGTATCGGTGCGTATGTAATCGGTATGCGTGCTACACAGAAGTGCCTGTTGCAGGCGTTGCTCGAACCGCTGAACACGCTGCGTGACTATGAAGAAACTGACCGTGGCTTCCAGCGTCTGGCATTGCTCGAAGAATGCAAGTCATTGCCTTGGGGAGCTGTATGGGATATGTTCTGCTTGAAGAACAATGTACCTGTAGGCGAAGAATACATTGCTGAAGTAGAAAAATACGAAGCGGAAGTAACTTCTAAGAGAAATTAATCTTACAGCCGGATGGCGGGAAAAGCTTGTCTTGTCCGTCGTCCGGCTGGCTTAATTTATAGGCTATGGAAATCATTATCGGATTGTTGATTATTGCAGTGGGAGCATTCTGCCAGTCGAGCTGCTATGTACCCATCAATAAAATAAAGAACTGGAGCTGGGAATCTTACTGGATTGTGCAGGGAGTTTTTGCCTGGCTTGTTTTTCCTTTCTTGGGCGCGTTGCTGGCTGTTCCGGACGGACACAGCCTTTTTGAGGTTTATGCGGCTCATCCAGCCGATACGCTTTGGGCGATGTTCTTCGGTGTACTCTGGGGAGTGGGTGGTCTGACATTTGGTTTGAGTATGCGCTACCTTGGAGTAGCATTGGGACAGTCTATCTCGCTGGGTACCTGTGCCGGACTGGGAACAATCTTGACGCCCATATTTACTGGTCACATGGAGGAACTGACCATGCCGGTGATTGTGGGAGTGATTGTGACTTTGCTGGGTATCGGCATCATCGGTTATGCCGGAAATATGAAGTCTGCCAGTCTGAGCGAGGAAGAAAAGAAAAAAGCTGTGAAAGATTTCAATTTTACTAAAGGAATTTTCGTAGCTTTATTGGCCGGTTTCATGAGCGCCTGTTTCAGTATCGGATTAGGATTCGGACAGAGTTTGTGTTTCCCGGAAAGTGCAGAAGTGTATAAAACTTTGCCGGCTACTCTTATGGTAACTGCCGGAGGTTTCCTTACCAACATGGTGTATTGTTTTTATCAGAATGCAAAGAACAAGACATGGGGTGACTATGGAAAGACCTCGCTGTATGTGAACAACATTCTGTTCTGTGCCTTGGCCGGTGTGTTATGGTATAGTCAGTTCTTTGGCTTGAGTCTGGGAAAAGGTTTCCTGGTAGCTTCACCGGTACTGCTTACGTTCTCCTGGTGTATCCTGATGTCGCTGAACGTGACATTCTCGAATGTGTGGGGAATTATTTTGAAGGAATGGAAAGGATGTTCTGCAAAGACCATCTGGGTACTGGTACTAGGACTGATTGTCCTGATTGTATCTTCTTTCCTTCCGCAGTTATTGAAATAAAAATCAAATTTAAATACATAATATAATGAAATCAATTCTTGAAGGACGTCCGGGTTTGGCCCGTGAAATCAATAAAGTGGCCGAAGTGGCTGGATATTTGTGGCAAAAAGGATGGGCTGAACGCAATGGTGGAAATATTACTATCAATGTAACAGAGTTTGTGGACGATGAAATCCGTCAGATGCCGGCCATCAGTGAACCGAAACAGATTGGAGCAGTATTACCGCATCTGAAAGGCTGTTATTTCTTCTGCAAAGGTACACAGAAACGTATGCGCGACTTGGCTCGCTGGCCGATGGAAAACGGTTCAGTGATTCGTATCTGTGACGATTGTGCCAGCTATGTCATTATCGCTGACCAGCCGGTGATGCCGACTTCGGAAGTGGCTTCTCACCTGACTGTTCACAATACGCTGATTGCGGAAGGTGCCCAGAAAAAGGCTACCGTACATACACACCCCATCGAACTGGTGGCAATGAGCCATACTCCGAAGTTCCTGGAAAAGGATGTGCTGACTTATCTGTTGTGGAGTATGATTCCGGAAACAAAGGCATTCTGTCCGCGTGGATTGGGTATCGTGCCTTATAAGATGCCGAGCTCAGTAGAACTGGCAGATGCTACACTGAAGGAACTGGACGATTATGATGTGGTAATGTGGGAAAAACACGGCGTGTTTGCTGTAGGTACCGACGTAATGGATGCATTCGACCAGATTGACGTGCTGACCAAGGCTGCCCAGATTTACATCAATGCCCGTTGCATGGGATTTGAGCCGGACGGTATGACGAAAGAACAAATGCAGGAACTGACGGACGTGTTCCATCTTCCGAAATAAATATTAAATCTAACCTTTTAAAACCATGAAATTATGTACAGAATGATTTTGAACGAAACTTCTTACTTTGGTGCCGGATGTCGCGAAGCTATCGCTACAGAAGCAGGCCGTAGAGGTTTCAAGAAAGCTTTTTTTGTGACTGACAAGGACCTGATTCGTTTTCACGTAGCCGACAAAGTGGTGGAAGTGTTCGAAAAGGCAGGTATTCCTTACGAAATATACAGTGATGTAAAAGCCAATCCTACCATTGCCAATGTGCAGAACGGTGTGGCAGCTTTCAAGGCTTCCGGTGCCGACTTTATCGTTGCATTGGGTGGCGGTTCTTCCATTGACACGGCTAAAGGTATCGGTATCGTAGTGAACAATCCGGAATTTGCCGATGTACGTTCATTGGAAGGGGTAGCAGATACGCATCATAAAGCAGTGCCGACTTTTGCTCTGCCTACTACTGCGGGAACTGCAGCTGAGGTAACCATCAACTATGTGATTATTGATGAGGCTGCTACCAAGAAAATGGTATGTGTAGACCCGAACGATATTCCGTCGGTAGCTATCGTAGACCCTGAACTGATGTATTCTATGCCGAAGGGCCTGACTGCGGCTACAGGTATGGATGCTCTGACACATGCTATTGAAAGCTACATTACTCCGGGAGCTTGGGTGATGTCGGATATGTTTGAGCTGAAGGCCATTGAAATGATTGCCAAGAACCTGAAGGCTGCCGTAGACAATGGCAGTGATCCGGTAGCTCGTGAAGCCATGTCGCAGGCACAGTATATTGCCGGAATGGGATTCAGCAACGTAGGTTTGGGAATCGTTCACTCTATGGCTCATCCTCTCGGTGCACACTATGACACTCCGCACGGCGTAGCCAATGCATTGCTGTTGCCTTACGTCATGGAATACAATGCAGAATCTCCTGCCGCACCGAAATACCTGGATATTGCCAAGGCAATGGGAGTAGATATTACCGGCATGAGTGAAGCAGAAGGTGTAAAAGCTGCGGTAGAAGCTGTTCGCCAGCTTTCTTTGAGCATCGGTATTCCACAGAAGTTGCATGAAATCGGTGTGAAGGAAGAAGATTTGCATCAGTTGGCTATCGATGCATTCAATGATGTCTGCACCGGAGGTAACCCGCGTCCGACTTCAGTAGAAGATATTGAAGCGCTCTACCATAAGGCTTTCTAAGCATTCTTATTATTTTATATACAAAAAACGTCCGCAGTTTCCAGTAAGTTTTCCGGGACTGCGGACGTTATTTTTTAAGGTTCCTAAGTAAAAAAAAGGCCGTTTCAGCCATCAATAATAAGATGTCTTTGTGCTTACTCTAAAACGCCTTTACGTTTGGATTGAAACGCAAGGGCGTTTTAGATGAAATGTACTTGCGTTTGGTTTCAAACGTCCTTGCGTTTTGGAGTAAACGTAAGTGCGTTTTTGAATGGGTAATTTTTTCTTTAATTTTCCTTGCTCTTTCGCTGTACGATGCGGGCACCGGCGGGTACACTTTCCGTTACCCAGATGTTACCTCCAATGGTAGCTCCTTCGCCAATAGTGATACGCCCCAGAATGGTGGCATTGGAGTAGACAATCACATTGTCTTCCAGTATCGGGTGGCGTGGAATACCCTTGATGGGGTTTCCCTGTTCGTCGCAAGGGAAACTCTTGGCACCCAATGTGACACCCTGGTACAGTTTCACGTGATTGCCGATGATGCAGGTCGCGCCGATTACGACACCCGTACCGTGGTCAATGGTAAAATGATGTCCGATTTGCGCACCCGGATGGATGTCGATTCCGGTTTCAGAGTGAGCCATTTCCGTGATGATACGCGGAATAAGAGGCACGTTGAGCCGGTGAAGTTCGTGGGCAATCCGGTAGTTGGTCACTGCACGGATAACAGGGTAACAGCAGATAATTTCACCAAAGCAGGTGGCAGCCGGGTCGCCGTAGTATGCAGCTTCTACGTCTGTAGCCAAAATCCGGCGGATTTCCGGCAGACGGCTGATAAATTCTGCTGCTAATTGGGTAGCTGTAGCACGACAAGGCGACTGACAGTCACACTGGCCTGAATTTTCTACCCCGAAGCACAATCCGGCCTGTATCTGTTCGATGAGCAGAGAAAACAGCTCTTCAATATTGACACCAATGTGGTAGTTGATGGTCTGGCTGTTGATGGTAGAGTTACCGAAGTAGCCGGGGAATAAGATGGCACGTGACAGTTCTACGATACGTTCCAGTGATTTTCCGGAAGGAAGCGGTTCACCTTCTCTGTGCTGATGGAACAGCCCACGGTAAGATTGACTGTCGGAAAGTTCGTCAACAGCCTTTGTCAGTATATGTGTGTAATCAATTGGGCTCATAAGCATTCCTTTTTGATAATTGGCAAAAGTAACGATATTTTGTGATGAATCCAATAAAATCTTATTTTTGTAGAAAAATCAGAATGGTATGGTAGTAAACAAGAAAAATCCGTTTGCTTTCAAGGCAAAACAGAGCAATAAGAAAAAGACAAGTGGAAAACGGGTGGGAAAGTCCCGTCCGGAGAAAGCGAATAATCAGTTGAACCGCAGGGTGAAATAATAAAAATCTACATGATACCCATGAAAAACACAGTAGTAGCTATAATTTATTTTTTCTTGATTGGTATTATACCCGGAATGTCTCAGGATATATTATCTAAGCCGATGCCTTTCTATTCAGATTTGGCTTCAAATGAAATTTGGGATATATACCAAGATGAATGGGGATATTTGTGGATTGGTACATCCAATGGATTAGCTAGATATGACGGACATCAAGTCCGTTCTTTTAAGAATGACTATCGTTTTCCTCATTTGCTGACTGATAATAGGATTACAAGTTTTGCGGAGAGCATAGATTATTTGTGGATTGGTACTCACAAAGGAATCAATTTATTTGAAAAACATACAGGTAAAGTTATTCCTATTCCGGAGAAAAGCTTACAAGATAAAGACATAGCGTTTATGCTTACAACAAAAAAAGGGGAAATCTGGATAGCTTCTGGAGGAAATCTTTATCGTTGCAGAAAAGACGGAAGTCTTGTCCGTAAATATGACATGCGGCATATACTAAAAATCGATAGTCAGCAGGCAATTATACTTAATAGTTTGTATGAAGATAAATTTGGTGTATTATGGGTGCTGATGGGAAAGGGTGGACTATGCCGTTATGATTCGAAGTTAGATACATTCTCCTATTATCCTTATATGATTGACGTAGATTACTATACGATGTATCAAGATAAAGCGGGTGGTTACTGGATTGGTACATGGGGAAATGGTTTATGGAAATTTCAACCTGATTCACCAGAAAAAGCTTATTTTGTAAATTGTTCTTTTTTAATGGGAAAAGATGGGAAAGAATCCGCCGTATATAGTATAGTTCAAGATGATGTGTATCATTATTTATGGTTTTTATCTTATAACAAACTCTATGCATTAGATATATCTCATGGTGATATAAAGTTAGTTGATATAGATAGCCGTGTGGATACTCAAAAGATGTATACTCGTATTTTGAAGGATAGGGAAGGAAATTTATGGTTAAGCTCTTATGATTTGGCAAATGTCGTTCGTTTTGATAAATCGGGGATTAAATATTATTCATTATCGCAAGTAAAGAATGATTTAGGATGGGATACCAATATTTTGCATTTGTGTGTGGATGAAAATAATGTAGCATGGGTGAATCAAGATCGACTGGGCTTGTGTCTGTATGAGTTGGATACTGATAAGTTGCATTATGCGGATTTAAATGGTAAAGTCAGAGAGGTTAATTTAATGGTTAAAGCTCAGCAACCTTTATCTGTATGGGTGAATGGAAGAGGAGATTCGCGTTTAGTAAAAATAATTAGAAATGGCAGTAAATTGTATGTGACAAAGGAAATAGATTTGTCTTTATATACGGACAATTGTGGAGATATTCTTCAAATGATGGAAGATTCAAATTTAAATTTGTGGGTATTAACTTCCAATAATTTGTTTGTTATATCCCCCAATGATTATTCTGCTGTTTTTTGTGAACCTTTGAATAAAAGAAATATTACTCATTTATGTGTAGATACTCATAGAGAGATTTGGGGAATTTCGACTTCCAATCAAGTGTTTTCTTTGAGATATAGTGATAAGAAAATTGTAGCGACACGAAAAGTTATTTGTTTTACTTCGGAACAAGAAGATACTCCCAAACTTTCTTGTGTAGATTATGATGATTGTATGTGGATTGTATCTTCATTGGGGTATGTCTATAGGTCGACTCCTGCCAAAGATAAATTTGAACTGATAGGACTTAATGAGATATTAAATGACTGTATTGTATTGAAGTTGTTGGTAGACCGTAGGAACCTATGGGTGATTACTAATAAAAAGATTTTAAAATATAATCTGCAAACGAAGCTTTATACAGAGTATTCCACTCGAGACAGTAATATACGAGTTCATTTGTTTAGAGGGCAGGCTGCTTGTCCGGATAATTCGGGTGGAATTTATGCCGGTGGACATAAAGGATTTATTCATTTGCTTCAGTCTGGTAGTCAGTGGGGAGCAGATTGTAGTTTCGCTCCTATGGTGACAGATATTAAGGTAGATGGGAGTAGCGTGTTTTTTGATAAGCCGAAAATAGGAAATACGGTATCTCATGTGTTTTTGACAAGTCGTGATAGAAATATAGAATTATCTTTTTCTACATTGGAATATGGACTTCAGAGAGAAAAACAAATAGCCTTTAAGTTGGAAGGGGTAGATAAGGATTGGGTGTATCCTGAAGTAAATAAATTTACTGCTTTTTATAATGAACTGCCTAAAGGTACCTTTCATTTTAGATTAAAGTATATAGATAATGGAAAATGGGTGGATAGTCAATATGATTTGACTATTGTTCGGCTTCCTGCATGGTATGAAACATGGTGGGCGTATACTTTTTATATCGTTTTGGGAATAACAGTATTATGTCTGGTAGAGTATTTTTACTTGAGAAGATTGAAAAAGAAAAATCAGATAAAACTTAAGGAAGAGCTGGCAAAAACGAAGATTGATTATTTTACTAATGTTTCTCATGAAATACTGACTCCTTTGACAGTCATATTAACGGTTATAGAGTTCTTTGAGAAAAACACTTTTCATGATCAATACGGAAAACAAGTTAATATATTGAAGAGAAATGTTTTAAAGGTGCGCCATTTGATTCAGCAGGCATTAGATTTTCGTAAAATCAATACGCAGACCATGCCTTTACATATTAGTTATGGTCGAATAGATTCATATATAAAAAATGTATGCGTAGCTTCTTTTATGGCTTTAGCTAGCAAAAAGCAACAACAATTTAATGTGGTAACGGATTCATCTATTGAAGGTTATGTGGATTTTGAAAAACTGGATCAGATTTTATATAATCTGCTTTCCAATGCCATAAAATACACTCCGGAAGGTAAGAGGGTTGAGTTACAAGTTTCAGAAAAAATGGAAAGCGACCGACATTTTTTGATAATAAAAGTTTCAGATCAGGGGATAGGGATAAAACCAAAAGACTTAAAATTGATTTTTGATCAGTTTTATACAGTAAAAAGTACATTTGGTAATGAATCAAATGGGATTGGTTTGTATCTGACAAAATCGCTTGTAGAGCTTCATCATGGTCAGATTTCAGTGGAGAGTGTGTATGGAGAGGGCTCTGTATTTACGGTCTCACTTCCATTGGATAAAGAGGTTTATGCAATAGAAGAGACGACCACTCTTTCTGGTGAAAATGAACAAATAATGGATACTTCTGTTGATGTAACTCCTGTAGTAGAGAATGAGGGTACAGTAGCTGAAAAAAGTACAGTTTTGTTTATTGATGATGATAAGGAATTGCTTTATGTTTTACAGCAAACATTTTCAAGTAAATATAATGTATTGGTAGCGGAAACGGCTAAGTGTGCTTTAGAACAATTGTCGCGCAACGATATTGATATGATTGTGTGTGACATTACATTGCCAGATATGATTGGATGGGATTTATGTAAAAAGATAAAAACAGATTATCGATATATGCATATCCCGATTATTATTCTTACAGCTAAACAAGGAGTAGAAGACCAGGTGGTAAGTTATAATATTGGTACTGATGGTTTCCTGACCAAACCATTTGAAATAAAAGTGCTCGAAGCACGTATCGATAATTTAATTTTAACTTATAAGCGATTGCAGTCAACTTTTCGTAAAGAACAAAGTATGGATTTCTCTATACTTCCTTATCAGGCTGCAGATAAAAAATTACTGGAAAAAATAACTTCTACTGTAAGAGAACATTTAGAGGAGGCAGAGTTTGATTTGGAAATGTTATCAAAAGAACTGGGCATGTCGAAATCGACTTTGCATAGAAAAATAAAAGCTATGACAGGGCTTACACCATTGGATTTTATTCGGAATATAAAAATGAAAGAAGCCTGTGTTATGCTTAATGCTCGTCAATTATCTATTTCTGAGATAGCTTATGCATTAGGATTCACAAATCCTAAATATTTTACCAAGTGTTTTAAGGATGAGTTTGGTGTAACGCCGACTGAATTTCAACAAAAAAGTATAATAAAAATGTCAAGAGAGGTATAAAATCCTTGCATGCGATAATATTTTCTCCCTTCAGGCAGTATTTAGACACGCTTTGAACTGAGTTTTAATTTTCCTTTACCATTGTGAAATAATAATATGTTTCAAAATGGTAAAGGAAATATTTTTTATAGGTAAATATGAAGATAATACAGTTGTGAAGACTGTTTATAAGTATAGGTACTTATTGTATCATTCGTTACTTCTTGCACATAAAGGTAAATTTTGAACTGATTTTATCGTGATAAAAATAATAGGTTTGAAGTTGAGTATATTAAAAATATGAATTTATGTGTATGAAATATTTAAAGACACTTTTAAGCTTTTTGTGGATTCCTTTGGGAATAATGTCTCAGTCTATTCCTCAGTCTTTTAAATTTGATAAACCTCTGTATGGCGCAGCTTATTATAGTGAATATACACCAACTGATAGGTTGGATGAAGATATACGCCTGATGAAGCAGGCTAATCTTTCGGTAGTACGTATCGGTGAGTCTACATGGTCGGTCTTTGAACCACAGAATGGAGTCTTTCAATTTGAATGGATGGACCGGATTATTGATAAATTAAGTAAAGCTGGCATTAAAATTATTTTAGGTACTCCTACTTATTCTATTCCGGCTTGGATGGCTCATCAACATCCGGAAGTGCTTTCACAAACTGTGGATGGTAAACAAAGCTATTATGGTATCCGCCAGAATATGGATTTGACTAATCCTATTTATCGTCATTATTGTGAGCGTATTATCCGAAAATTGATGGAGCGTTATGCCAAACATCCGGCTATTATTGGTTTCCAGGTTGACAATGAAGTAGAAGCCAGAGGTATAGATAATCCAGGTTATTTTGAAGGTTTCCGAAATTATATAAAAGATAGCTTTCATGCTAATTTGGATTCATTAAATGCGCGGTGGGGGTTGAATTACTGGGGCATGAACATTAATACGTGGGAGGAGTTCTATGACCGTAAAGGAGTGACGAATCCTTCTTATAAATTGTGGTGGGAACGATGGAACCGTAAGGTTACGGCTGATTTCTTAAACTGGCAGGTGGATATTGTGAATGAATATAAACGACCGGATCAATTTGTAACCCATTGTTTTATGCCTAATTTCTGTAATATCGACCAAATAGAAGCTTTCCGGCAGATGGATTATCCCGCCATTAATGTGTATTATACGATGCAGGACGGCCAGGATGGTCAGTGGATTGGATATGCTTGTGATTATATGCGTGAACTATGCAAGCATAAAAATTTTCTGATAACTGAGACTAATGCTCAGGGTACGGGATGGAGTAGTCGCGACCAATGGCCTCCGTATGATGGGCAATTGCGGCAGAATATGTATGCGTTTTTGTCAGGTGGCGCAAATATGGTAGAATATTGGCATTGGAGCACCTTACATTATGGTCAGGAAACATACTGGAGAGGTCTCTTGGGCCATGACATGACACCTAACCGCGTGTATGCTGAGTTTTCGAGAGGAGCTAAGGAACTGGAGAAAATTGGAAAAAGGTTGGTGAATTCTCGTAAACATAACCGGGTTGCTATGTTATTTAGCCATGATTCTAAGTTTGGACTGGATTTTATGCCGTATACTCATGGTGATCAATATAAGGACTATATGATTTATGAGGCATTATATCGTCAGAATATTGAATGTGATATTGTTCCGTGTGATAAGATAACTGATTTTGATAAGTATGATATGCTGGTAATTCCTCCTCTTTACGTGGCATCAGACGAACTTTTGTATAAAATTGCTGATTTTGTTGAAAAGGGAGGTGATGTGGTTATGTTCTATAAAAGCGGCTATTGCGATCCGGATAATGTAGTTCGGCCTATGCTTGCTCCAGGTCCTTTGGCGAAAGCCTGTGGATTTACTTATCAGGAGTTTTCTAGTATCAACCAGTTGCCTTTGAAGTCAAACGAGTTAGGAGTGGAAGAAAACCAGATAAGTACATGGATGGAGTTTCTTTGTCCTACAACTGCAGTTCCGTTGGCGTACGCAGATCATCCTTTTTTCGGTAAATGGCCGTGCATAACGGAAAATGCTTATGGAAAAGGACATTTGATTTATGTGGGGACAGTACCTTCGCAGAAGTTGTTGGAAAAGCTGATCGCTCGTGCAGCAGACCGTCAGCAGATTGCCTCTGTAGAACGTAAATTTAGTTTCCCATTGATTCTTCGCTCTGTGGAGAATGGATATGGAAAGAAAGTTCATTATTTATTTAATTATTCAATGAAGCCAGTTACGCTTGATTATCCATATAGTGACAGCCGTTCATTATTGGATGAACAACAGTTGAAGAAAGGTGCTTCTGTAGTAATAGAGCCTTGGGGCGTAATTATAGGAGAAGAATATTGATAAAAAAATTCCCCTTACTTTGTCTGCATCAATTCGGAATGAGATAGAGTAAGGGGATTTTATAGCTGGATTATTTAAGCTTCAGCCAATACGAAATCCAGCTGTTTCTTAGCCAGGTTAGCACGGGCTACCTTAATCTTAATCGGGTCGCCGAGACTGAATTTCTGGTGGTGACGACGTCCGATGAGGCAGTAGTTCTTTTCGTCGAACTCGTAGAAATCGTTGCCCAGGTCGCGCATGGCAATCATACCTTCGCACTTGTTTTCGTTGATTTCCACGTAGAGTCCCCATTCTGTCACACCGGAAATTACACCATCGTACACTTCTCCGATACGTTCACCCATAAATTCCACCTGTTTGTATTTCACGGATGCGCGTTCTGCACTGGCTGCAGTCTGCTCCATTGCCGAACTGTGTTCGCAGAGAGTTTCATACTTGTCGGCTTGTGCGCTTCGTCCTCCTGCCAGGTAACGGGTAAGCAGTCGGTGTACCATCAAGTCCGGATAACGGCGGATAGGAGAGGTGAAGTGCGTGTAGTAATCGAATGCCAGTCCGTAGTGTCCGATGTTATAAATTGAATAGCGTGCTTTCTGCATGGCGCGTAAAGACACTGTTTCTATCAGGTTCTGTTCTTTCTTTCCTTCAATTTCGCCTAACAAGTGATTGATGGACTTGGATACTTCTGCTTTGCTACCTCCTGTGCGGATTTTGTAACCGAAGCGGGCGATAAACTGATTCAGGTTATCCAGCTTGTCGGGGTCGGGCAGGTCGTGGATACGATAAGGAAGTACCTTCGGCTTTTTGTTCTTAGGAACTTTTCCTACGTATTCTGCCACCGTTTTGTTGGCTAACAGCATGAATTCTTCAATCAGCTTGTTGGCTTCTTTAGACACCTTGAAGTATACGCTGAGCGGTTTACCGGTCTCGTCAATTTCAAATTTTACTTCACAGCGGTCAAAGTTGATAGAGCCGGCAGCCATTCGTTTCTCTCGCAGAATCTGTGCCAGACGATTCAGTTGAAGTACCTCTTCCTTGTAGTCACCTTCTCCTGTTTCAATGATTTGCTGTGCTTCTTCGTACGTGAACCGACGGTTGGATTTGATTACCGTATGACGGATGCGGTAGTTTTTCACTTCCGCCTTTTCATTCATTTCGAAAATGACAGAGTAAGCCAGTTTTTCTTCATCAGGACGCAGGGAGCAAATAAAGTTGCACAAACGTTCCGGCAGCATCGGGATGGTACGGTCTACCAGATAGACAGAAGTCGCACGTTTGGCCGCTTCCTTGTCGATGATGCTTCCCTCTTTTACATAGTGAGATACGTCCGCAATATGCACACCCACTTCCCATAAGCCGGGTTTCAGGGTGCGGATGGACAACGCATCGTCAAAGTCTTTGGCATCTTTCGGGTCGATGGTGAACGTCACGACATCACGGAAATCTTCGCGTTCGGCATAATCTTCCGGCGTGATATCGGCCGACAGTTTCTCTGCTGCAGCTTCTACTGCCTGCGGATATACGTACGGCAATCCGTACTCAGCCAGAATAGCGTGCATTTCAGTGGTGTTGTCACCTGCTTTTCCGAGGATGTCGATCACTTCGCCAAACGGATTCTTTGCTTCTTCCGGCCATTCGGTAATGCGGACAATAGCCTTATCGCCGTTCTTCCCGCCTTTCAGCTTGTCTTTCGGGATAAAGATGTCGTTAGCCAGGGTGCTGGTTTCCGTAAGCAGGAACGCATAATTCTTACTGACTTTCAATACGCCGACAAAGGTTTCGTTGGCGTGTTCCAGAATCTCGATTACCTGCGCTTCCAGCTGATGCTTTTTACGTTTGGCACACAAGGCAACTTTCACCTTGTCATTGTTCATTGCATGGGCAGAGTTGCGTTCCGCAATGAAAATGGGTTCTCCTCCCTCTTCAGGGATAAACGAGTTCTTTCCATTGCTTTTACGTACGAAGGTTCCGGTCAGAATCTGTCCTTTGTCATTGATTTTATAGCGCCCTTTTTCGATTTCAATCAGGAAGTTGTCTTCCAACATTTCTTCCACTACATCGATGCAGAGCATTTTTCCTGGATGGGTTGTAAGTTTTAGAGCTTGGAACAACTGCTTGAGGCTGAATGCTTCATTCGGCTTTGTACGGAAATAGTTGAGCAGTATCTCTACGAGCTCTTTTTTCTTCAGGTGCTTTCCGCCTTTCTTTTCTTTTTTCTTTTTAGCCATGTTGTTTTGTTTTAAATCAACAGCTCTCTGCTGTTGATAAGATTATCTTTATACAAAGAAAGTGATTTCCGGGGAATAAACGTGGTTTTTTCTGTTAAGATGCTGAAAAACTATTATCTTTGCCACATTCTTTTTACAAAAGTAAGATATGAATGAGATTGGAACATCCGTTCGCGAACGTGAGATTTACAAGGTAACCCTGGTGGGTAGTCTGGTCAATATTCTGCTGGTAGTCTGTAAGTTTGCAGCAGGTTTCGGTGGAAAGAGTGCGGCGATGATTGCCGATGCGGTACACTCTTTGTCGGATTTGATAACGGACTTGATTGTCATCGTGTTTGTGCGTATTTCCAGCAAACCGGAAGATAAGGGACATGATTACGGACATGGAAAGTATGAAACACTGGCTACGTTCTTGATTGGAGCGGCTTTGCTGGCTGTAGGAGTAGGAATTTGCTGGAGTGGAATAGAATCAATCATCAGTTTTGCAAAAGGAGAGGCATTACAGTCGCCTGGCTGGATTGCACTGGCTGCTGCCATTGTATCCGTGGTATCGAAAGAAATTTTGTTTCATTACACCCGGCTGGTGGGAAAACGCTGTAATAGTCCGGCAGTGATAGCCAATGCTTGGCATCACCGCAGTGATGCATTTTCTTCCATCGGTACGGCCGTAGGTATTGGAGGAGCTATCCTGTTGGGAGAAAGCTGGCGTGTGCTCGATCCTCTGGCGGCAGTGATTGTCAGTTTCTTTATTGTGCAGGTGGCCGTGAAGCAGCTGAAGGCTTGCATTGATGAATTATTGGAACGCTCGTTGCCCGATGATATAGAGCAGGAAATTACGCAGACGGTATTGTCGCTGGATGGCGTGTCGCAGCCGCATCATTTGCGTACCCGCCGTATTGGAAGTCATTATGCGATAGATATGCACGTGCGGATGGACGGAAGTATCTCGCTACATGAGGCACATGAAAAGGCTACTGCCATTGAGCAGAAGTTGCGGGATACTTTTGGAGAGGATACCTACATCAGTATCCATGTAGAACCGGAAAAATAAGTTTATGGAGAAAAAAATATTAGTTACTGGTGCCAGTGGATTCATCGGGAGCTTTTTAGTGGAAGGTGCGCTGGAGCGTGGCATGCAGGTGTGGGCCGGTGTGCGGAAGAGTAGCAGCCGGAAATATTTGCAGGACCCGCGTATCCATTTTGCCGTACTAGATTTTACTGATTCCGATCGTCTGGCCAGTCAGTTGGAAGAACAGAAACGCCAGCATGGGAAATGGGATTACATTATTCATTGTGCAGGGGTGACCAAATGCCTGGACAAGGCCGATTTTGAAATCGGGAATTACTGGGCTACCCGACATTTTATTGAGACACTGAAGCGATTAGACATGCTTCCCGTGAACTTTATTTACATAAGTTCGTTAAGTATATTTGGACCGATTCGGGAAAAAGACTATTCATCCATTTGTGAAACGGACACTCCCCGACCTAATACGGCGTATGGACTGAGTAAACTGCATACCGAGGAATATCTGAAATCCTTGACCAATTTTCCGTATGTGATTTTCCGTCCGACGGGAGTTTACGGTCCACGGGAACGCGATTATTTCCTGATGGCGAAGTCCGTGCAGCAGCATGTGGATTTTGCAGCAGGTTTCAAACGTCAGGATATTACGTTTGTGTTTGTGAAGGACTTGGTACAGGCCATTTATCTGGCTATTGAAAAAAATGTCACAGGCCGCGCTTATTTTGTGAGCGACGGAAAGGTATACAGTAGTCATACGTTTTCCGACTTGATTCGGAAAGAATTGGGAGACCCGTGGATGCTTCGTTTCGTCTGTCCGTTGTTTCCTTTGAAAGCCATTTCCTTTGTGGCAGAGAATGTAGGACGGATACTCCGTAAGACGAGTACACTGAATTGTGATAAATATCGTATTATGAAACAGCGCAACTGGCGGTGCGACATCTCACCGCTGGAAAAGGAGTTAGGATATGTTCCCGAATATCCGTTGGAAAGAGGTGTAAAAGAAATCATTGCCTGGTATAAAAAAGAAGGATGGCTATAGAACTGAAGTTATTTGAACGAGTAGAAAGTGGAAAGGGCTTGTTTGCTGTAGAAAGCATTAGCTTGATTTACAATGCACTAACCACTATTTTGATTTTGCTTTTGTATCCCCGGATGGATCATCCCGGGATGATGTTGCTGGAGCGTCTGGGCATTGTGGTCCTGACGTTCGTACTGATATATTTGTATCAGGCATTCCCCTGCCGCTTGACGGCTTTTGTCCGTATGGTCGTGCAAATGTCATTGTTGGCATACTGGTATCCGGATACGTTTGAATTCAACCGCTTGTTCCCGAACCTGGATTACGTGTTTGCTTCCGCCGAACAGGCTATTTTTCATTGCCAGCCTTCGGTGGAATTTAGCAAGCTGTGTCCTTCCATGTGGTTCAGTGAGCCTTTCAACATGGGGTATTTCTTTTACTATCCCATGATGCTGATTGTGGTGGTATATTATTTCCTGACCCGTTTTGAATGGTTTGAGAAGATTTGCTTCGTGCTGGTCACTTCTTTCTTCATTTACTATTTGTTCTACATTCTGGTGCCGGTGGCCGGACCGCAATTCTATTTCCCGGCCATTGGAATGGATAAAGTGAACGCTTGTGATTTTCCGGCAATAGGAGATTATTTTAATGACAATACTTTCTTGCTTCCTGGTCCGGGATATGAACACGGATTCTTCTATAATCTGGTAGAAGCTTCACAGGAAGTGGGTGAACGTCCTACGGCTGCTTTCCCCAGTTCACATGTGGGAATCTCTACGATTGTGATGATTATGGCCTGGCGTGTGAACCGGAAATTAGCCTACATTCTGTCCCCGTTCTATGTGCTGCTGTGCTGTGCCACAGTGTATATTCAGGCGCACTACCTGATTGATTCGCTGGTGGGACTTATTACCGCTTTCTTCGTATATCAGCTGGCTACGCTGATGTATAAGCGTTGGTTTATTTCTCCGGTCTTTAAACGGATGTATTAAAAAAATCGGTAAGGATTATTTATTCCTTACCGAAAGTAGCTTCTATATGGTCTAATATGCCATTCAGTTCATTCAATGTTTCTGCGCGAAGCATGGCAATACGTGTATCCTTGAAATTAGGAATCCCTTTAAAAAGAGGGGATGCAGCTAAATGACGGCGTACATGCAGGATACCTCTGCGTTCATCCAGCAGGTTTACACTGTCGAGCACTTCCTGACGCAATACATCCATCCGCCATTTGAAAGAAAGAGGCGGTAACTCTTCACCTGTTTCCAGATAATGTTTTACTTCCTTGAAAATCCAGGGACGTCCGAAGCTGGCCCGTCCAATCATGATGGCATCTACTCCGTATTGTTCAAAACATTCTTTGGCACGTTGTGGGGTAGTGATGTCACCGTTTCCGATAATGGGAATACGCATTCTCGGATTCTTCTTGACTTCTCCAATCAGGGTCCAGTCGGCTTCACCGGTATACATTTGTGCACGGGTACGTCCGTGGATGGTCAATGCTTCAATTCCGCAGTCCTGTAATTGTTCCGCCAGTTCTACGATAATCTTGTGTTCTGCATCCCATCCTAAACGGGTTTTCACGGTAACCGGAATCTTTACGGCATCTACTACCGCACGGGTTATTTCGAGCATCTTGGGTACGTTTTGCAGCATGCCGGAACCGGCGCCTTTTCCTGCCACCCGCTTCACCGGGCAACCGAAGTTCAGGTCTAATATATCAGGCTTGGCCTGTTCTACGATGCGGGCTGCTTCCACCATGGTATCCGTATCCTTTCCGTAAATCTGAATGGCTACCGGACGCTCTTTTTCGCTGATGTTCAGTTTCAGCATGGTCTTCCCTACCGAACGAATCAGGGCATCGCTCGATACGAATTCCGTGTACACCATGTCGGCACCAAACTGCTTGCACATCAGGCGGAATGCAGGGTCAGTGACGTCTTCCATCGGTGCCAGTAATACTGGCTTTTCTCCTAAATCTATGTTTCTAATTTTCATTGCCTTGATATTGTCGCGCAAAGGTAGTGAAATTTTATTATATCCTGAAAAAACGCTACCTTTGCACCGTAATATTACAATCACGGAAATGAGTTATACAATCAAAGATTTTGAAATCATGGCACCCGTGGGCTCACGTGAGTCATTGGCGGCTGCCCTTCATGCCGGAGCCGATTCCATTTATTTCGGCATTGAAAGCTTGAACATGCGTGCGCGTTCGGCGAGCACTTTTACTATAGACGATTTGCGTGAAATCGCCAAGATATGCGATGAACATGGAGTAAAGAGTTACCTGACCATTAACACCATTATTTACGACGAGGATATTGCCTTGATGCGTAAAATTGTGGATGCGGCAAAAGAGGCAGGTATCAGTGCGGTTATTGCAGCCGATGTAGCAGTAATGGCTTACTGTAATGAGGTGGGACAGGAGGTACACCTTTCTACTCAGTTGAACATCAGTAACGCAGAAGCATTGAAGTTTTATTCACGTTTTGCCGATGTGGTGGTACTGGCACGTGAACTGAACCTGAAGCAGGTACGTAAGATTTACGATGCCATTCAGGAGCAGCAAATCAAGGGTCCGATGGGGGAATTGGTTCGTATCGAAATGTTCTGCCACGGAGCTTTGTGTATGGCAGTTTCCGGAAAGTGTTATTTGAGCCTGAACGAGCTGAATGCTTCGGCCAATCGCGGAGCTTGCATGCAGGTATGTCGTCGTGCATATACGGTAAAGGATAAGGAAAGTGACATTGAGCTGGAAGTGGATAATCAGTATATCATGTCGCCGAAAGACTTGAAGACCATTCATTTTATGGATGAGATGATTGAAGCGGGTGTACGGGTATTCAAGATTGAAGGTCGTGCTCGTGGACCTGAGTATGTACGTACAGTAGTAGAATGCTACAAGGAAGCTATCCAGTCGTACATTGACGGTACATTCTCCGATGAAAAGGTGGCCAACTGGGATGAACGTCTGAAGACAGTATTCAATCGTGGTTTCTGGAACGGCTATTATTTAGGACAGCGTTTGGGTGAATGGAGCAAGAACTATGGTTCGGAAGCGACGGAGCGTAAGGTATATGCCGGACGTGGAATCAAATACTTCTCTAATATTGGAGTAGCTGAATTCCTGATTGAAGCTTCAGAAATTAAAGTTGGCGATAAATTGTTGATTACCGGTCCTACTACCGGTGCCATGTATGTCACCTTGGACGAAGCTCGTGTAGACTTGAAGCCGGTGGATGTGGTGAAGAAGGGGGTACATGTGTCGTTTAAAGTGCCCGACCGTATCCGCCCCAGCGACCGTTTGTACCGCATGGTGCCTGCCGAAGAGTTAAAGGCAAAACGGAAAGAGTAAATTTAGTTGAAGAATAATGATAGTATCCTGTCAGGGCTTTTAAAAAAAGGTCTTGACAGGATTTTTTTATGAGGATAGGATATAAACACCTCGGTTAATTACTTGTTGAAAGACTTGTGGATATGCTTGTTGATATTTTATCTTATTATTGATTATCAGTGTAATATGGAAATTAACAGGTTGTGAATTACTTGTGAATAATAAATAAGTCTCTTTGGGATAGCTTGCTTGTTCTCATAATTATTTTACATTTGCACTCCAGAACTTAAAATCTTATGTAATATGAAAAAGATATATGTAAAAGAGTGGATGTTATTTCAACCATACGAACGACAGGATGAAGTAGACACGTACTATGTAAACGTTGCCAATCATATAGCTGGATGTTTAAAGGACTTTGTCGGAGGGCGTTATCCGGAACATTCAGTGCATGGAATTGCCATTTATTTGACGCTTTGGTTTCAGGATGTGATTTCGCAGACCGGAATCTGGCAAGCATTCTCTGAAGAATGCCGTAAGCGGTATGGCTGCCTTGTTCCTTTTATGACTCCGGAAAAAGAAAAAGATTATTATCCGGGAGAAGTGAATCCGGAAGATTTGCAGTTTCTGCTATGGCATTATCTTCAATGCATGGAGAAACAGGCTGGTGGCGTATTGAATCCAGAGAATCCGGCTTTTGAGGAATTGGCTAATCAAATCTATGATTATTTGTCGGAAGAGTTTCAGGTAGCTCCAGAGAATGAGCGGCTACATGCTATGTTATATGGGGAGGCCTTTGGAGAAAACGATTACATGCGTTATCGTAGTGTACTGGAGTGGTTCCACTTCTGCAGTTATGTAGGTTTTGAAAACCGGGGTGAATATCAGAGAGTGGTAGATACGGTTGCACGGATGGGGCAGAATGTCAATCCGCATATTTTGTCGTACGATGTAAAGCAGAACATTCTGTTTGAAGGACGCAAGAACTTGCTTTCCTTGACATCGGTAGAATGGCTGGCTTTGGTAGGAAAGAGTCATCCTGAAACAGCTTTGTGGGCTGAAGTAAAAGCTCTTCCACAGGAAATGTATCTTTATGAAGGAGAAGATGAAAAATTCCTGTTTGTAAAAGATTTGTCAAAGAAAGAAGGAGAACAGCTGGGTATTCGGAAAGATTCTTTGAATATGGATTCCTTGAAAGGTCGTAAAGAAGGAGTAACCATATTAAGTTGCCGGCTGGTTCAGTATGGAGGATACTGGTGGCAAGACGGTATGCTGGTTGTATCCGATTTCCAGGAGAAAGTGAAGGAAGAGATTGACCAGCGAATTGCCGCACATGAGGGCATTAAGAAAACATTCGATGAGTTTATGGAAGCATCCGGTGGCAAGCAATTTGTGTTTTGCAAATCAGAAGAAGAAGTGCAGGATTTCCTTTCTCAGAAATTGGGATATAAGGAAAAAGAAGGAATAGAATTGCCGAAGATGGACGCCACACACGGATTGGTGCTGATGGTTTCTCCACATACCGGCATACATGTTCAAATGCAGTTGTGTGAATGCATTTCTTCACCGGATAATACATTCTATGATGCCGAAGCTGCCAAGAAGCAGGCGGCCATGTTTATATTGAATCCCAATGTGATACCTTACGATTTGAGTTGTGCTTTGCAGGATGCCGATATGCTTCCGGATGCTTGTCTGAATAGTGCGTTGGGTGAGGAACACGGACGGGAAACAATGAAGAGAAACGCGCGTTTCTTTACAGATTATTTCTTTGAAAAATGCAGAGAGAAGGATTGTTGATTACTCAATAATCCCTCCTCCCAATACGGTATTACCCCGATAAAATGCAGCTGCCTGCCCGCTGGCAATAGAAGCCAGCGGCTCATGCAGTTGTATATGCAGTCGCTGGTCGTCCAGTAAGGTGACAGTGCATCGGTTGGCTTGTTTTCGGTAGCGTATTTTGACAATGACATCTTCGTGTCCAAGCACTACATCGGGATTGATAAGGTTCCAGTGGGTGAGATACATTTCGTCTTTCTCCAGTGCGTGTAGATTATCACTGATAATTACCTTATTTTCTTGCGGAATGATTTCCTTGACAAAGAGCGCTTTGTTCAGGTGAATTCCCAATCCTCTTCGCTGTCCGATAGTGTAAAACGGATAGCCTTCATGTTTCCCGATTTTCTGTCCTTGCTCGTCATAAAAGTTTCCAGGGATGATTTCTCCTTCGGGCACATGAGTTTTCAGGAAGGTGCGGTAATCCATCGGGCAAAAACACACACCTAAACTGTCACGCTTCTTGGCGACTTTCAGAAATCCGCGTGCAGCGGCGATTTCGCGTACACGGGTCTTGGTCAGTCCGCCCATAGGGAGGCACATTCTCTCCAGAATGGATTGTGGAAGTCCCCATAAGAAGAAAGACTGGTCTTTATCTGTATCATTTCCGCAAGTAATGTACCAGTATCCATCTATTTTTTGTTTGTTGACGTAGTGCCCGGTGGCCAGATGGTAAATACCCTTTTCGTCTGCTACCTGTTGCAGCAAGGGCCATTTCAGGTAGTTGTTACAGAGCGTGCAAGGTACCGGAGTACGTCCGGCCATGTATTCCTGAATAAAATAGCGTATGATTTTTTCCTGAAACATTTCCCGTGCATCGTAAATCAGATGAGGTATGCCTAGCGTACGGCATAGGTCACGTGCATCGTCCAGGTATTCTGTATTTCCATCTTTCTCATAAAAACGAAAGGTGATGCCGGTCACTTCGTAGCCTGCATCTTGCAATAGAAGGGCGGCAACCGAACTGTCGGTGCCGCCACTCATTCCCAATAGAACTTTGTTATTTTCTTTCATCGGGACAAAGTTACTCTTTTCTCAGTTCCGGCAATTTGATTTCTGCAATTTCTGCACTTCCATTAGTTATCAGGATACGCAGGTCACTGCCTCCTGTCTTGTTGAACCGAATGGTTTCTTCCTGATTGGGAGTAACTTCTCTGCGTTGTACCGGAAGGAATTGTCCGCCTCCGCTGGAAATCTGAATCTCGTAGTGTGTGCCGGCTTCTGCATTTTTCCAGGCTACATTGATATGGTCTACTTTGGCGTTCTCTGCCAGTTCGAAGGATATGTATTCCCCTTTTTCACCTTTCCAGGTAGTGGAATAGTCTCCGTCAACCACATGGAGGATATGGCTCTTGTTTTTGCTGGCACTGATAAAGTCACGCGGGTCCGATTCTATTATTTCATTGGCGGATGCCTGTCCGTAAGCTCGGATTTCAAGTCCTTTTTTCAGTCGGATGTCTTCGGAAGAAGCCCCTATCATAATCTGGAACATACCCGGCTCTACGACCCAGTGATTGTCTTTGTTGAGTAACTGGAAATCGCGTGGAAGTAGCTGGAAGCTGACCTCTTTGGTTTCACCCGGCTCCAGGTGTACGCGTTCGAAGCCGCGCAAGTTCTTTTCATACGTGGTCACACTGCTGACGACATCGCGTGTGTACAACTGTACCACTTCATCTCCGCTTCGTGTACCGGTATTTTTAATTTTACAAAGTTACTACAAAAAAGTGAAATGCGGAAAGATATAGTGATAGAATTGAGTTA
>OGGG01000355.1_pt1 | contig 52868 bp, 37 predicted proteins | sample 1571201 | NCBI WGS metagenome assembly OGGG01 (sample SAMEA2581946, study PRJEB24529) | metagenome | biome: Human gut stool | place: China | collected 2011 | reverse complement strand
GCGTCCTGGCGATACGTTAAAGTACAGTCTGATATTAAATGAACATGACACGGCATCTTACTTTGTATATACGGCAATACACAGAGAATGTACACCAGAGACGATTGCGATCAGATGGGAATCGCCGGACGGAAAACAAAAAACAACACGAGAGTACGGGTGGGAAGATACGAAAGTCGGAAATAAACATATTATCAAAGATGAGATAAAAATCAATAAAGGGAGAAGCCCTGGAGTCTGGAAAGTAACCGGAATCTGGATTTGTGAAGTATGTTTGGATTCTGGAGAGGATGATTCAGAGTATTTGTATATTGAAAATGCAACGACAGGGGTAACCAAGGAAGACTATACCTATACGGATATGTCAGCACTTGATTTTACAGTAGAAGGAACAAAGGCAGATCGCAAAGCACCGAAGGCTTCTTACAAATCTATGAAACTTTCCAAAAAGAAAGTGAAAAAGAATGAGAAAGTCAAATTCAGTGTTAAAGTGACCGATCAAAGTCAGATCAAATCAGTTTCCTGTAGATGGAACTATGCTCCGGACAGGACAAAGAAACATAATGAGTATTATGCTGAGGAAGTGTATTATGACTATGAAATGAAATATAATAAAAAAACAAAAGCTTATGAATGTATTCTTCGAGGCGGTTCAGACAAAAAAAGTCTGATGTATCTGGAAAGTATTTCGGTAGAGGATGAATATGGAAATCGTACATGGTACGCTTCATATAACAGGGGAAAGAAATGGAAGAAATGGAAGAAAGCGATAAAGAAGATGGTATTCTACAGGAAATAAAAGAGGAGGGAGTATGATGAACAGACAAAAAAGATTTCTCACCTGTTTTTTGTTATTTTGTATGATGATCTGTTCTGGTCTGACGGTATCTGCAAAAAAGAGAACACCGAAAATTTTTGCAACGGTTTCCGATATCAGAATCAGCAAAAAAAAAGCAAAAACAGGGGAGGAGGTACGCTATAAATTTACAATCAAAGCACCGAAAATAACGGCATATCAAGAGTGTGAATATGGTGTGGATCACATTTTTCTGATCTGGCGTTCGCAAAAGAAACCATATCAGGAATTAAAAATGTCGATTCCATGGGATAATGGTTCAAAAAGGCATAAGGCAAATCTGAGAGTGTCCGGAAAAATCAAAATCCGCAAAGGGATGAATGCCGGTAAATGGCAGTTAGCAGGAATTTATTTTAATTATAATGAACCGGAAACGGAAGATGGAAATAACAGTCTTTACATCCGCCATCGAAAGAATGCAAATTATAAGAAAAAACGTGATAATGAAATTCTGATGGATCTGTCTGCCGCAAGTTTTCAAGTGAGATCAAAAGCTTCGGCAGACCATCAGGCTCCGGTTGTGGAACAATCCGGAGTGACATTTGCAAAAAATAAGAAAAACCAATGGATTCTAGGAATCCGGGTAAGCGATAAAAGTCCTTTGAAAAGTGTATCCTGTGTATGGGAAGACCGCACTTTGAAAGGAGTCGAATCACAGGAATCCTATACAGAATACAATCTAAAATATAACAAAAAGACAAAATTTTATGAAGCTGCGATTCCGGTACCATTAAAAGATTCGCTTACCAAAGAAAGTGTATTCAGTCAGTTACTCCAGATTAAAGCAGCAGATATTTATGGAAACGAGGTCAGCTATTTTGTAAATGTCGGAAATCGTCAGCGGTTTGCAAAAGAACAAAAACTGGATATTCCAAATACGATTTTGTACTCCGATACAGAGATTCAAAAATATGTGGAAGAACATCCGGAAGTGCGGTATATAGAGTAAAAAAACTATTGACGAAAACGAATATTTTAAGTATAATGGAGCAAAAAGTCTGGGACGGGTGATAGTATGAAAAAAACAGAAAAGATATTTGGATTATCAGAAACAGAATATGAAATCATGGAGTTTATGTGGCAGTCAGATCATAAGCTGACATACAAAGAGATTTTAGATTATTTTAATACGGAAAAGAATAAAAACTGGAAAAAGCAGACGCTCAGTACATTCCTTACGATATTAAAATATGCAGGACATATTACAGCAGAAGGTTCTGGAAGAAGATACCTGTACTCTCCGGTAAAGACCAGAGAACAGCATGTTGCATTATGGACACAGAAACTTTGCAGAGAAGAATTTGGCGGTTCGATCACCAATATTGTAAGCGCATTTTCAGGCGGCGAGCGTTTGAGTGATAAAGATATCCAGGAACTTCAGGCATTTCTGGATCAGTTCAAATAAGAAAACAGAGCAGGCGGCTTCCCATTGCGGAAGCCGTTTTTTGATCAAAATGAGTGATGAGTTTGGGAAGGAGATGGATCGTATGTGCAATTTGTCAGATTTGATCGAAGAACGAGGCATACAGCAGGGGATGCAGCGTGGTATGCAGCAGGGCAGCGAAGAAAAATGCCGGGATATGGTCAGGAAAATGCTGCGTTTTGGTGTGATGTCGGATGAGGACATTCTGAAAGTAGCGGAGATTTCACGGGAAGAACTGGAGCGGATACGCAAAGATTTATAGTTTTTCTGAACAATGTATGCTATAATCGTTTCTGTGCATGCACAGGCAGTACGGATTGGAAGCTTGCTGTCTGTCAGTACAGGAAAGGAGCAAGAATGTGAAGTTTTTTCATATAGCAGATACACATCTTGGGGCGGTTCCGGATGACGGATTTGCCTGGAGCGAGGAGCGAAAGACGGAGATCTGGGAGAGTTTTCGAAGTGTGGTGGCAAAGGCAGACCGGGAAGAGGCAGATCTGCTGCTGATCGCGGGTGATCTGTTTCACCGTCAGCCGCTGATGCGTGAACTGAAAGAGGTCAATTATTTATTTTCCACTCTGAAGAAAACAAAGGTGGTTTTTATCATAGGGAACCATGACTATCTGAAGGTAGATTCATATTACCTTGATTTTCCATGGAGTGAGAATGTCACCTGCCTGAAAGGAAAAGAGTGCCAGAGTGTGGTTTTTGAGGATCTGGATACAGAAATTTACGGACTGAGCTATCATTCCAGAGAGATCAGAGAAGCGAAGTATGATCATTTACAGCCGGAAAAGAAAGCAGGTTTTTCAATCCTGCTGGGACATGGGGGCGATGCGAAGCATATCCCGATCGACCAGAAGAAGCTGCTTTTGTCGAAGTTTGATTACATTGCACTGGGACATATACATAAGCCGCAGATCATAGAAGAAAACCGTATGGCATATGCGGGAGCACTGGAGCCGATCGATCAGAATGATACCGGTGTGCATGGGTTTATCGAGGGCGAATATAAGGACAAAAATCTGAAAATCAAATTTGTACAGTGGGCATCCAGGGAGTATATACCACTTGTATTAGACACGAAAGAGTGCCCGACCAATCTTGCTTTTCAGGAAACGGTGAGGATGCGCATGGCGGCAAAGGGCATGCAGCATATTTACAAGATACAGGTACAGGGATACCGTGATCCGGATATTGTGTACGATCTGGACGCATGCAGCAAGATTGGAAACATCGTAAGCGTGCAGGATGAGAGTGTTCCGGATTATGATTTTGAACGTCTGATGCGTATACATGCGGGCGATATAGCAGGAAGATACATCCAGACTCTTTATCACAAAGATATGAGCGAGACGGAGCAAAAGGCATTGTATTATGGAATACATGCACTTCTGGAGACGAGAGGATAAGATACATGCGGATACTGGAACTGGAAATCATTAACTTTGGAAAATTTAATCATAAAACCGTTACGTTTCATGATGGGATGAATCTGGTCTATGGTGCAAACGAAATGGGAAAGACAACGCTCCATTCATTTATCCGTGGGATGTTTTTCGGGATCGAGAAGCAGAGAGGGCGTGCAGCCAGAAAGGATGAATACAGCATCCGGGAGCCATGGTTCCATGCCGGACAGTTTGCAGGTATTCTGCGTTTTGAGAGCGGCGGGAAGGTATTTCGTCTGGAACGGAATTTTTACCGCAAGGAAAAGAGCGTCAGCCTGGTATGTGAGACAAACGGGGAGATTCTGTCGGTAGAACATGGAGACCTTCAGGTTCTGATGGAGGGCATGAATGAAGATGCATTCCGCAATACTGTATTTTTTAACCAGCAGTCAGCAGCGACGGATGAAGGGCTGGCAAGGGAACTGCGCAATTATATGACCAACCTGCAGAATTCCGGCGACGGGGAGATGAATGTCAGTGCCGCGATCAAAAGCCTGGAGGATCAAAGAAGGCATCTGGAAGCGGAGAAAAAGCGCCTGGAGGCAAAGCGTCTGGAAGAGATGGACAATCTGAAGATGCGGCTTGATTACGTGCGGCAGGAGCTTACCGAGCTTGCCGAGGAGCAGAAGCACTGTGAAGTACAGATGGCGCGTATCGCAAAGGAGCGCATCGCCCTGCAGAGCCGTCTGAATGAGAAGAAACGTTCCCTGGAACAGATGAAAAGGGAACTGGATATTCCACTGGAAGAGAATGCCGGAAAGGATGAGATGGCATCCTGGAAGAGCAGGGTGGAAGCTGGAAAAGACAAAAAGAAAATCCTGTGGCGCAATCAGGAGTTGTGGCTTTTGGGCGGAGGTGTCCTGACGCTGCTGTTGTGTATTTTTGTGCCGAATATCTGGATCAATGTTCTGATGCTTGCAGTCTGGCTTTTAGGCTCGGCGTTTTGCGTCTGGAAGATCTACCGCAGACATCGGGAAGAGGAAGAACGTCAGGAGCGCATCCAGCAGAGGATGCAGGAGCGGATGCGAAAGGAGATCCTGGCGGAGCGGGAGCGCGCGGCAAAGCGTGAGAAGATCCTGGAAGAAAAATACCAGGAAGAAGATGAGCTGGCAAAACAGGAAAAAGAGCTGAATCTGGAATTTGAAAAACAGATGTGGAATCAGGAGCGGATCGTCGGGGAACGGAAAGAAAAGCAGGTGATCCTCAACAATCTGGAAGAAAGCTTTCAGGAAGCAGGAAAAGAAAACAAGAAAAGCAGTGAGCTCCAGGAAGAACTGGATGCCGTCCATCTGGCGATCCTGACGATGAACCAGATTTCAGAGGATATTTATAAAGAATCTGCCACGCATCTGAATCAGCAGATTTCGTCTATCCTAAGTCAGATCACAGAAGGACGCTATACGAGTGTTTTTCTGGATGCCAATATGGAAGTGCGCATCAATACACCACAGAAGCTGCTGTCACTGGAACAGGTCAGCCGAGGAACGATGGAGCAGATCTATTTTGCACTGCGTATGGCAGTAGGATGCATGTTCTGTCAGGATGAGACGATGCCGATCATCCTTGATGATGCTTTTGTTATGTACGACGATGAACGCCTGAAACAGACTCTGCGCTGGCTTTATAACAGCAAAAGACAGGTGATTCTCTTTACCTGCCACACAAGGGAGCAGCGGCTTCTTGATGAAATCCGGGAAGAAGAGAAAACGAGGTAAAAAAAGAACCGATACGACCAGGTGAATGGCCGCGTCGGTTTTTTATAATACAAGTTGCCAAAAAAGAACGGTTTTATGAATTGTGTTCTTTCAGGAATTTGTTGATCCGGTCTAATGGGTTTAACAGACTGCTGATCGATGCATCGTGATTCAGGGTATCAATGATGTAAGCAATGTATTTGCTCAGATCGCAGTTGATATAATATGGCTTCTGCAGCAGCTCCGGAGTCTGGTAGACCAGGTTGGTAGTCAGGATGAAATCGAACATGCCGGCTTCATAAGCCTTGTCAAATTTCTCCATGCCGTTTGTGAACAGACCAAACGTAGAGCAGATAAATACACGGTTTGCTTTACGTTTTTTCAGTTCAGCAGCGACTTCCAGAACGCTTCCGCCGGAAGAGATCATATCATCGATGACGATCATGTCTTTGCCTTCTACATCAGAACCGAGGAACTCATGGGCAACGATCGGGTTTGAACCGTTTACGATGGTTGCATAATCACGGCGTTTGTAGAACATACCCATGTCTGTGCCGAGTACGTTTGCCATATATACAGCTCGTCCCATACCGCCTTCATCCGGGCTGATGACCATCATGGTGTCTTTGTTCGGATGCAGATCCGGAACGGCACGGAACAGACCTTTGATAAACTGGTAAACCGGCTGAACCGTCTCAAAACCTTTCAGAGGGATGGCATTCTGGACACGCGGGTCGTGAGCATCAAATGTGATGATATTGTCAACACCCATGCGAACCAGTTCATCCAGTGCCAGTGCACAGTCCAGAGACTCTCTTCCGGTACGTTTGTGCTGACGGCTTTCATAAAGGAATGGCATGATGACATTGATACGTCTTGCTTTTCCGCCTACTGCTGCGATGATGCGCTTCAGATCCTGGAAATGGTCATCCGGTGACATATGGTTTGTATATCCGCAGAGATTGTAGGTCATGCTGTAGTTACATACATCTACCAGAAGATAAAGATCTGCTCCGCGGACAGACTGGCGGATCACACCTTTTGCCTCGCCTGAGCCAAATCTTGGCACTTCTGCATTGATTAAATAAGAATCTCTTTCATATCCCTGGAAAGCAAGGGTACTTTTATGTTCATGATTGCGTTCCTGTCTCCATGCAACCAAGTAATCGTTTACTTTTTTACCCAGTTCTTTATGGCTGTCCAGCGCGATCAGTCCAAGCGCTCCCACAGGGATCGTTTCTATACATCGTTCTTTTGTTGTCTGCATCTTGTTGTTGTCCTCCTACGCATAGTTACTACATTTTAATAAAAACCCAAACCTATACATACCTACTTTATCATAAAGTAAAGCAAAGTCAAGCCATTTTCAGCCTTGTCCGCCAAGCTTTTTCATTAAGCGGATATCTTTGCCGATCAGCCTGCGCATTTTAAAATTGCTGGAAATCCGCGAAAAGACACGCTCAGAATAAAGATCACGGAGTGCCTCCAGAGACAGATTGGTGGAAATGATGGTAGACTTTTTATTCATCAGCCGTTCGTTGATGCATAAAAAGAGCTGTGATGACACAAAGGTATTGGTCATTTCCGTGCCAAGATCATCGATGATCAGCAGGTCGCAGTCAAAAATCGCACTGTGCTGCTGAAGAACTTCATCTTCTGCATATTTTTTGCCAAAAGTGGCAGTGGAGAGTACTTCAAACAGATCGAAGGAAGTGAAATAGATCACGGAATGTGCACGTTCCAGAAGCTCCTTTGCAATGCAGTGCGTCAGAAAGGTTTTTCCGACACCGGTTGCACCGTAAAAAAGCAGGTTGTCATGCTCCGTGTCAAAGTTCTGTACAAAATGCAGACATTCATCTACGATCTTCTGGATATTTTCGCGGGCATTACGTCCGGTCACATGGTCATTCATCGTTTCCGGGTAATAATGAAAGCAGAAATGATCGAAGTTTTCATATTCCAGTACAGAAGTTAAGTTTGACTGGGTATAAAGCAGATTGATGGCTGCCTGGCGGAAACAGTGGCATTTTTCATTACCGATGTATCCGGTATCTTTGCAGTCCGGGCATGTGTAGTGCATTTCCAGGAAATCTTCCGGAAATCCGGCATTTTTTAAAAGTATTTTCCGGTGTTGACCATAAGCGTTGATTTCGGTTTTCAGCTCATCTAAGGATGCCGGTTCATCATTCAGGAGGCGGCGTGCACATTTCATACTCAGGGAAGCAATTTCTTCGTTGATTTTGGAGAGCTCCGGAAGTTCTTTTTCAGCAAGCGCGATGCGGCTTTCCTGATCACGGCGGTTCTGAAGCTGCTTTTTGTTGTATACGCGTATGATCGTATCGTATTGGGTATTTGTCAGTGCCATTGCTTACCTCCTACTGATTCAGCAGTGTTTCCAACTCTTCAAAGTTGTATTCACGCTGCGGAAAATTGTTGAATTTGTTGCCGGATGTGCGGGAAGTCTGCGGTTTTGCGGCAGACTTTGCTTTTTCGCGATGCTTCTGATCCAATTCCCGGATCTCACTTAAATGATGAATGTTTTTCTCATGCCAGCTTTCCAGGATTTTGTTTGCATACTGGAAATTCGGGTTCTGTGTCTGTGCGATCGTGCGGCTGCATGCTTCCAGGATAATATCGGAAGTAAAATGCAGGTCATTGTACCAGTGATCGATCATTTCCGCTTCGGATTTGCCAGGACCTCTGCCGCGGATGCCGAAAGCATGCAGAATAGAATAATACTTCTGGCTGTACTGTGACTGGCGCTCTTTTGCCTGCTGTGTATTTTCGATGCCTTCCGCAGCCCAGGCAAGTGCAACTTTGTCTATGTAGTGGAAACTTTTACTTCCTCTGGAAATACAGTACTCGATCAGATATTCGATCAGATCCACCCCGAAATGAAGAGAATCATAATAATATAAAAGCGAAGAGATCTCTCCTGGGGAAAGGCTGTGACCAAGATAAGACTCTGCGATAAAAAGAAGCTGGCGGATATCCTGCTGGTCTTTTAAGGCTGACATACGGTCTTTGGAGAGGGCATGTCTGGGTGAAGATTCAGGCTGTTGTGTGACGGCAGCGGCAGCCTGGCGCATGGCCTGTGGTTTTTGTACTTCGAGAAAAACCAGATCACTGATGTTGCCGTCGCTGTCAAATGCCAGATCTAGAAGTCCCTGATCTGCCCAGTACCGGAGTCCGCGGCGGACATCTCTTTCTGTGTAGTCAAACAGTTCGGCGACCGCTTCCAGGGAAATGCTGTCGTGTTCGGCAACCTGGCGCAGCAGGCACAGATAAAGCTTGACGTATTCTCCACTTGCCTGCGGCATATAGTAGTCAATGAAATAATTGGAAACAGCGGTCATATTGTCGGAAAACGGATGGTGTAAACGTATATTGTTCATGGGAAAGCTCCTCCCTTTAAGTTGGGACCAGATTAAGTTAATGTCAGAGCCAAAAGATGCCAGTTATGATGCATGCGGATTGTTCCGTGCTTCACACTCCCACACTCCTTTTGACCCTGGTTTCATCTAGTATACCACAAAAGGGAGAAGTTGAGAATAAGGGAAATAAGGGGAATCAAAAATCCACAGTAGACGGTTGATTACGTGTGGGGAAAAGAATGTGGAAAGTGTGGATAATGTGCATAACCTGGGGATAACTCATCAAAAGGCAACCAGAAGAAATGTGATGTTTTAGGGAAAAATGGCAGAAAAAGTCGAAAGTTGAGAAAAAGTTATGTAAACATACATATCCACAAAAAAATCCACATATTTTGCACAGAAGAATGTGCACAAATATGTGGACAGTGTGGATAATTATTCTCCGAGCAGTTTCTCGCCGATTTTTACAACATCACCGGCACCCATGGTGATCAGAAGATCGCCAGGCTTGCAGTTTTCCAGAAGATAAGTCTCGATCTTGTCGAAGGAATCAAAGTAATCGGCACATCCGCCAAGTGCGCTGATCTTATCACGCAGCATGGCAGAGCTGATGCCAAGCGTATCGGTTTCTCTTGCAGCGTAGATATCTGCCATGACAACATGGTCAGCAAGGATCAGGGCTTTTGCAAAATCATCCATCAGGGCTTTTGTTCTTGTATAGGTATGCGGCTGGAATACACACCAGAGTGTCTTGTGCGGATAATTGCGTGCTGCGTGTAAGGTGGCAGCAATTTCGGTCGGGTGGTGTGCGTAGTCATCAATGATCGTCACACCGCCGACTTCCCCCTTTTTCTCAAAACGGCGTTTTGTGCCGCCAAATTTTTCAAGGCCGATACGGGTATGTTCCATGGAAACATCCATCTGATCCGCGAGGGCAATGGCAGCCAGGGCATTGCTGACGTTGTGGATACCCGGAACGTGCAGTGCAAAATGACCGAGCAGGGTATCACCTTTATAGCAGTCAAAAGATGGATGTGCAAACTCATCAAACGTAATATTGGAAGCATAGTAATCGCTGGAAGTATCCATGCCATAGGTTACGACCTTGCAGGTCAGTCCTTCGGTGAGCTGATCCAGGTGCCCGATCTCGCTGTTGATGATCAAAGTGCCGTCATCCGGCAGGAGCTGTGCAAATCTGCGGAAAGAATGGCGGATGTCATCGAGGTCTTTGAAGAAATCCAGATGATCTGCATCAATATTCAGGATGACACCGATCTTCGGGAAGAAATGCAGGAAGCTGTTTGTATATTCACAGGCTTCTGTCAGGAAAGTATCATGTCCGCCGACACGGATATTGCCGCCGATCGCATCGAGGATACCGCCGACTGAAATGGTCGGATCCATATCGGCTTCCAGGAAAATGTAGGAAGCCATCGATGTCGTGGTTGTTTTGCCATGTGTTCCGGAAATGGCAACAGGTGTCTTGAAATTGTGCATCATCTGGCCGAGCAGCTCGGCACGGGAGAGCATCGGGATCTGTTTTTTAAGAGCAGCGGCATATTCTGGATTGTCCGGATGGATGGCAGCAGTGTAGACCACCAGATCAGGTGTGTCGTTAAGGTTGGAAGCGCGCTGGCCGTAGTAGAGGAGGGCTCCTTCTGATTCCAGCTGCTTTGTGAGCTCGGACTCGTGGGCATCGGAGCCGGATACTTTAAAATGCTGGCTCAATAATATAGAAGCAAGACCGCTCATGCTGATGCCGCCGATGCCGATGAAATGTACATGCATTGGCTTTTTAAAATCTATCTGATACATACTTGTAGTCTCCTTTGTTGTTAAAGTCTGGTTTTAGTATAAACTTTTTTTCAAAAAAAGGAAAGTGCTTATTGGCAATCCGGTGTAAGTTTTGGCACTGTTTTCTGACTGAAAAACCAGAGAGTTTTCACAGAAAATTCGACATAATGCAATTATAATAAAAAACAGGAAAAATTTTTCAAAAATTTGTAAAAAATGTTCACTATTTTAGAAACCTGTGATATAATAGAAAGCACAACATAAATGGTGCATTTGTGGCATCACGGGAACAGAGGAATTTGTTCCTGATGTGAAAATAATATTAAGAGGTGATAGCGTGATTAAAAAAGAGATGATAGCTATGCTGCTTGCCGGAGGACAGGGAAGCCGTCTTGGTGTTCTGACTTCAAAAGTGGCAAAGCCGGCGGTGGCATTCGGCGGCAAATATCGTATTATTGATTTTCCGCTGAGTAACTGTATCAATTCCGGTGTGGATACAGTTGGAGTTCTGACACAGTATCAGCCGCTGAGACTGAATACTCATATCGGAATTGGTATTCCATGGGATCTTGACCGGAATGTCGGTGGTGTTACCGTACTGCCGCCTTACGAAAAGAGTTCCAATACAGAATGGTATACAGGTACCGCAAATGCCATTTATCAGAACTTGAATTATATGGAAACCTACAATCCGGAATATGTCCTGATTCTGTCCGGTGACCATATTTATAAGATGGACTATGAGGTAATGCTTGATTTCCACAAGGCAACAAACGCAGATGTAACGATTGCGGTTATGCCGGTTCCGATGGAGGAAGCAAACCGTTTTGGTATTGTTGTTACCGATGAAAACAACGTCATCACAGATTTCCAGGAGAAGCCGGCAGAGCCTAAGAGCAATCTGGCATCCATGGGTATCTATATTTTCTCGTGGAAAGCACTGAAAGAATCCCTGATCGCACTGAAAGATCAGAGCAACTGTGATTTTGGTAAACATATCATTCCGTGGCTGAAAGAGCGTGGCGACCGCATGGCTGCTTACGAGTTCAATGGCTACTGGAAGGATGTCGGAACACTTGGCTCTTACTGGGAAGCAAACATGGAGCTGATCGATATCATTCCGGAGTTCAATCTTTATGAGGAATTCTGGAAGATTTACACATCCGGCGAGATCATTGCACCGCAGTATATTTCATCAGATGCAAAAGTTGAAAAGTGTATTATCGGAGACGGCACCGAGATTTACGGTGAAGTACATAATTCCGTGATCGGACCTGGTGTTACAATCAAAAAGGGTGTAGTGGTACGTGATTCTATTATCATGCGCGGCACAACGATCGGTGAGAATGTAACCATAGACCGGAGCATTATCGCAGAAAATGTAACCGTTGGACATGATGTGGAGATCGGTGTCGGAGAAGAAGCACCGAACAAATTCAAACCTGCCGTATATGCATTCGGACTGGCTGTGATCGGCGAAAAGTCGGTGATCCCTTCTGGTATCAAGATAGGAAAGAATACAGCGATTTCCGGAGTTACCACAGCGGAGGATTATCCAAACGGTGTTCTGGAGAGCGGAGAATCTATTATAAAGGAAGGTGATATGGCATGAGAGCAGTAGGTATTATTTTAGCAGGCGGAAATAACCATCGAATGAGAGAACTGTCTCAGAAGCGTGCGATTGCTGCCATGCCGATCGCGGGCGGTTTCCGTGCAATCGACTTTGCACTGAGCAATATGACCAATTCTTCCATTCAGAAAGTCGCAGTGCTGACACAGTACAATGCAAGATCTTTAAATGAACATTTAAGCTCCTCCAAATGGTGGGATTTTGGACGTAAACAGGGCGGTCTGTTCGTATTTACACCGACTACGACCGCAGACAACAGCTTCTGGTACCGCGGTACCGCAGATGCGATCGCACAGAACCTGGATTTCCTGAAGAAATGTCATGAGCCGTATGTGATCATCGCTTCCGGTGATGGTGTGTACAAGCTGGATTACAACAAAGTGCTGGAGTATCACATCGAGAAAAAAGCAGATATCACCGTTGTATGCAAAGACATTCCAAAGGACGAAGATGCGACCAGATTCGGTGTCATCAAGATGAATGAGGACAGCCGTATCGAAGAATTCGAAGAGAAACCGATGGTAAGCAATTCAAACTGCATTTCTACCGGTATCTATGTGATCCGAAGAAGACAGCTCATCGAGCTGATCGAGCGCTGTGCACTGGAGGATCGTCACGATTTCGTAAAAGATATCCTGATCCGTTACAAGAACCTGAAACGTATCTATGGATATAAGATCAAAGATTACTGGAGCAATATTGCATCCGTAGACGCTTATTATAAGACAAATATGGATTTCCTGAAACCGGAAGTACGTGATTACTTCTTCCATCAGTATCCAAATATTTATTCAAAAGTAGATGACAACCCGCCGGCAAAATACAATCCGGGCTGTGAAGTAAAGAACAGCCTTGTTTCAAGCGGCTGTATCATCAATGGTTACGTGGAGAATTCTGTTCTGTTTAAGAAAGTATTCGTCGGAGAGAACTGCGTGATCAAGAATTCGATTATCCTGAACGATGTCTATCTTGGAGATAACACACATATCGAGAACTGTATCGTGGAAAGCCGCGATACGATCCGTGCAAATTCTTACCATGTAGGTGAGGATGGCGTAAAGATCGTCATTGAGAAAAACGAAAGATATGTACTGTAAGGTATAAAGCAATAACTATATAAATGGGGAAGAAACAGTGCCTTTGTCTGTGCGGACAGGGGCACTTTTCACATTTATATCACAATGTTTGCATAGACTTAAACATCATCAGGAAGTTTTACAGTTACCGGAATGAAGGGGAAAGGGCATGGATAAAGACAGATGAATAAAAATATGATACTGCTGATTGAAGATGAAGAAAAATTATCCAGAACACTTGCAGAATATCTGGAGCTGAACGGTTATGAGGTGCTGCGTGCAATGACCGGGCTGGAAGGACTTTCCATGTTTTACGATCATATGCACCGGATCGATCTGGTTCTGCTGGACATCATGCTTCCGGAGATGAACGGCGGAGAAGTGTTAAAAGAGATCCGCAGGAAATCCAATACACCGGTTATTATGGTGACGGCACGGGATTCGATCCATGACCAGCTTTTGAATTTTTCGAACGGAGCGGATGATTATATCACAAAGCCGTATGCAATGGCGATCGTCAAAGTGCATATCGAGGCGATACTGAAGCGCGCAGGCAAGCAGAAGGAGCGCGTGGAGGTCGGCAAAATTGCAATAGAGCCGGAAACGTGGAAAGTCTATGTGGACGAAAAGCCGATTGAAACGACACCAAAAGAATATGAACTGCTCAGTTATCTGATGAAAAATAAGAATGTTGTTATGACAAGAGACAGCATCCTGGAGTCTGTCTGGGGGTATGATTATACGGGAGATACACGTACTGTAGATACCCTGATCAAACAACTGCGGAAAAAGATTGCACCCTACGGAAATTATATCCGTTCGGTATATGGTGTGGGTTATATATTTGAGGGAGAGGAAAATGAAACAACAGAAGCTTAGAGTAAGCATGCTTTTGATGGAAGTTGTATTTCTGCTGATCGTCGTGGGCGGCAGTGCGTTTGTCTACAATATCTTTGCACCGGCATATTACCGCCATCAGAAATCTAGAGTGATAGAAAAGGCATACGAAGAAGTCAGACGTATGGATCTGACGGAACTCCAGGATGAAGATCTGGAGGTTTTTAAAACGTATGAGGCGGAAAATCTGACTTTTACGATTGCAGATGATCAGATGCAGCCGATTTATACGACGTCTAATCTTACACCGCAGAACCAGAACCGGGACGAGCGGCAGGTACATCGCAACATCGTTGTAAACCGCAAATTTTTTTCAAAAGATCCGAAGGTACAGTTCTGGAATGCCAGAGGCAAAGATACCCTGTGGCTGTTTGGAAAGTTTAAGCAGGATAACGTACGGTATTTTGTCTGTGTAAAGGAAAATGTGCAGAAAGCATACAGTGCCCTGGCATATACGGAAAAATTCATGATTTTTGTGGTGGCATTTTCATTGTTGACAGGCTGTGCTGTCATGTACTGGCAGTCCAGGCGCATCGCCAGACCGATCGAAGAGCTTTCGCGGGTGTCGCAGAAGATTGCAGGGCGGGATTTTTCCGTCCGTGCAAAAGAATATGAAACCTATCAAGAAATCAACAGCCTTTCCTGCAATTTTAATTCCATGGCGGATGAGCTGCAGTATTATATTGAAAAACTGGAGAGCAGCAAGGATGCACTGGAGCGTTTCAATAAAATGCGCAATGATTTTACTGCCAATGTGACACATGAGCTGAAAACACCGCTGGCGGTTATTTCCAGCCAGGTAGAGCTGCTGCAGACTATGGGCGATAAGATCGACCGGAATTATTATTTTGATTCCATCCGCGAAGAAGTAAGCAAAATGAGTGACATGGTCGGGAATCTGCTGAACATTTCCTCGATAGAGCATGAACTGGAAACGGTAAAAAAGAGTCAGTTGAATTTATCAGAAACAATAGAATACATGGTGCTGAAATATGATGCTCTGATACACAAAAAAAATCTTAAAACAGATGTAAAGATCGAAAAAGACTGTCTGATCCTCGCAAATCAGGAATACATCGAACAGGCGGCAGGCAATTATATCATGAATGCGTTTTCCCACTGCGGGGCAGGCAGACATCTGGAAATTTCACTGAAAAAGCAGGAAGGCAGAGCGGTATTTTGTGTCTGTAATGATGGCGAGGCAATTCCGGAGGAAAAAAGGAACAAAATCTGGGACAAATATTATCAGGCGGGAGAGACGCAGGGACACAGCGGACTTGGACTTCACATCGTAAAAACGGTGATCACCATGCATGGCGGAACTTACGGTGTGGATAATACAGAAAAAGGTGTGTGCTTCTGGTTTTCGATTCCGCTTGTACAGTAGACTGGCGGAGAAATTTATCGGCAGGACTTGAAAAAATCAGAGATTTACGGTATGATGGGCAGGTCAGAAAAGCCCGACTTTTTGAAGTGGGAAAGCACCCACCAGGAAAGTCGGGCCAAGTTGTCGTTGGAGGTGAAAATATGTACATTATTGTAGGACTTGGAAATCCTGGGAAACAATATGCAAAGACAAGACATAATGTCGGATTTGATACGATAGATAGATTGGCAGACCGGTATAACATCAGCGTGGATACGAAAAAGCATAAGGCACTTTGCGGAAAAGGAATGATCGAAGGACAGAAAGTGGTGCTTGCAAAACCACAGACGTTTATGAATCTGAGCGGAGAGAGTGTAAGGGAACTGACTGATTTTTATAAGATCGATCCGGAAGAAGAACTGATCGTGATCTATGACGATATCAGCCTGGAACCGGGGCAGCTGCGCGTGCGCCCGAAAGGCAGTGCCGGTGGCCATAACGGAATCAAAAATATCATCGCACAGATTGGAACGCAGGTATTTAAACGTGTGAAGGTCGGAGTCGGAGAGAAACCAAAAGGTTATGATCTGGCAGATTATGTGCTGGGGCATTTTTCCAAAGAAGAGCGTGCAGTGATGGAGGATGCGTTTGAACGTGCGGCAGAAGCAGCCGTCTGCATGATGAACGACAGCATGGAACATGCGATGAATCAGTTTAACAAAAAAGTGGAAAAATAAGCCGCAGACTGGCAGGGGGTGACAGCAGCATGAAGGCTTTTACAGAACCGCTTCTGGAGCTGGAAGAATTTCAGAACATACAGCAGACATTGAAAAACAGTTCAGTACAGGTGACAGGGTGTATTGATGCACAGAAAGCGCATTTTATTTATGCAGCAGGTGAAAAAGCGAAGAAAAAACTGATCGTTACTTACAGTGAACTGCGTGCAAAGGAGCTGTGTGAAAATTATCGTCTGTTTGATAAAAATGTACGCTTCTATCCGGCAAAAGACCTGATCTTTTACAGCGCAGATGTGCAGGGCAATCTTCTGGTACAGCAGCGGATACAGGTGCTGCAGAAGCTGGCAGAGGAAGAAGAAGTGACGGTGATCACCACCATGGGCGGCATTATGGACCGCCTTTTGCCGCCGGAAATGTTTCAAAACCAGGTCGAGACGGTGGAAAACGATGCCGGATTTGATATGGAGCTGTGGAAAAAGAAGCTGACAGCCATGGGATATGAGCGTACCGGGCAGGTGGAAGGAAGTGGTCAGTTTGCAGTTCGTGGCGGGATTCTGGATATTTTTCCGCTGACAGAGGAAAATCCGGTCCGCATCGAGCTGTGGGGCGATGAGATCGACTCGATCCGCAGTTTCGATGTGGAAAGCCAGCGTTCTATCGAAAATCTGGATTCGATCCGCATTTATCCGGCAAGTGAATTTACTGCCGGTGAAGAACGTATCCAGAGCGGACTAAAGCAGATGAAAAAAGAGGCGCAAAAGCTTTCGGAAAAATTTCGAAAAGAGCATAAAACAGAAGAAGCAGCCCGCGTGCTTTCTGTTGTTGAGGAAGCAAAGCAGAATCTTCAGGAATGGAAACAGATGTCGGCACTGGATGGTCTGATTTCTTATTTTTATGACCGGACGGTATCTTTTGCGGAATATTTTCCGGAGGATACTCTGGTTGTCCTGGATGAACCAAACCGGCTCTGGGAAGAAGCACAGGCGATCGAAGGTGAGTTTCGGGAGAGCATGGCAAATCGTCTGGAAAAGGGATATGTACTGCCGGGACAGATGAACCTGCTCTATGAGAGTCAGAGGGCGGCGGAAAAACTGCAGAAGCATCGCTGTATGGGACTTTGCATGCTGGAGGGTGCAGGTATGCAGTGGCAGTTTGCCGGGCATTTCAGCATGGATGTACGCAGCGTCAATACCTACAACAACCGTTTTGAACTGCTGGTAAAAGACCTGCGGCAATGGAAGAAAAAGGGAGAGCGCGTGATCCTGCTGTGCGGATCGAGAACAAGGGCAAAACGTCTGGCGGAGGATCTGCGGGATCAGGAACTTCGCGCATTTTATTCCGAAGATCTGGACCGTATTGTGCAGGCAGGAGAGATCATGCTGGTCTACGGCAATGCGCATCGTGGGTATGAATATCCGCTGATCCGGTTTCTGGTGATCTCTGAGAGTGATATTTTCGGCAGGGAAAAGAAAAAACGCAAAAAGATCAAACGCTATGAAGGCAAGTCGATCCAGAGCTTTTCGGAGCTTGCACCAGGAGATTATGTTGTACATGAGAATCATGGACTTGGCATTTACCGTGGAATCGAGAAGATTGAGGTCGATAAGATCACAAAAGACTATATGAAAGTAGAGTATGCCGGCGGCAGCAATCTCTATGTTCCGGCAACACAGCTTGATGTGATCCAGAAGTATGCGGATGCGCAGGCGAAGCGTCCGAAGCTGAACAGGCTTGGCACACAGGAATGGGGACGCACCAAGACAAGGGTGCGCAGTGCGGTCAAAAATATTGCAAAAGATCTGGTGCAGCTCTATGCGGCAAGGCAGCGGGAAGAAGGCTTCTGCTATGGTGAGGATACCATCTGGCAGAAAGAATTTGAAGAGACCTTTCCATTTGAAGAGACGGATGATCAGTTGGAAGCGATCGAAGCAGTCAAAGAAGATATGGAAAGCAATAAGATCATGGACAGACTGATCTGCGGCGATGTCGGGTATGGTAAGACGGAAGTGGCGATCCGTGCGGCATTTAAAGCGGCACAGGAGAGCAAACAGGTTGTATTTCTGGTGCCGACAACGATCCTGGCACAGCAGCATTATAATAATTTTGTGCAGCGGATGAAAGATTATCCGGTGCGGGTGGATCTGCTCTGCCGTTTCCGGACACCGGCAGAACAGAAGAAAACGCTGACAGATCTCAAGAAAGGTCTGGTCGATATCCTGATCGGAACACACCGTGTCCTGTCCAAAGATGTACAGTTTAAAGATCTCGGACTTCTGATCATTGATGAGGAACAGCGTTTTGGCGTGACACATAAAGAAAAGATCAAACAGCTTCGGGAAAATATTGACGTACTGACGCTGACTGCCACGCCGATCCCACGAACGCTGCACATGAGCCTGGTCGGAATCCGCGACATGAGTGTTCTTGAAGAAGCACCGATGGAGCGCGTACCGATCCAGACTTATGTCATGGAATATAATGAAGAGATGGTGCGCGAAGCCATCAGCCGGGAACTGGCACGCGGAGGGCAGGTTTACTATGTCTATAACCGGGTCAATACGATCGTGGAGATGGCAAACAAGATCGCAGCGCTGGTTCCGGAGGCACGGGTGGCATTCGCACATGGACAGATGAAAGAACGGGAACTGGAGAAGATTATGTATGAATTTATCAGTGGAGAGATCGATGTTCTTGTATCGACGACCATCATCGAAACCGGTCTGGATATTTCCAATGTCAATACGATGATCATACATGATGCGGACAATCTTGGCCTGTCCCAGCTTTATCAGCTTCGAGGGCGTGTCGGGCGGTCAAACCGGACTGCCTATGCATTTCTTCTGTACCGCAGAAATAAAATGCTGCGGGAAGTGGCGGAGAAGCGTCTCCATGCGATACGGGAATTTACGGAGCTTGGCAGTGGGTTCAAGATTGCCATGCGCGACCTGGAGATACGCGGTGCCGGAAATCTGCTCGGAGCGGAGCAGCATGGGCATATGGAGGCGGTCGGATATGATCTCTACTGTAAGATGCTCAATGAATCCGTCCGGGAACTCAAAGGAGAGACACAGCCGGAAGAAGAATTTGATACGGTGATCGATCTGGATATTGATGCTTTCATTCCGGAGCGTTATATTAAGAATGAATTTCAGAAGCTGGATGTATACAAGCGTATTGCCACGATCGAAAATGAAGAAGAATATGACGATATGCTGGAAGAACTGATGGATCGTTTCGGGGAACCTCCAAAAGCCGTGCAGAATCTTCTGATGGCGGCAAATTTAAAGGCCCTGGCACATAAAGCATGGCTGACCGAGATCGCACAGAAAGGCGACCAGATCAGATTTACCATGTTTGAACGGGCAAAAGCAGATCCGGCAGGCATCGAGCTTCTGGTAAAGGAAAGCAAAGGAAAAATGAAATTTGTCATAGAGACCAATCCGTATTTTATTTATATGAAGCCACGTAAAAACGGCAAAGATAATGAGGATGTCCTGACGCTGGTACGGGAACTGACAGAGAAGATGATTAAATATCTTATATCTAATCCGGATGACGATTGACGGATGCTGTGAAAGAGGATATAATGAACGATAAAGAACTGGAATGTCAGAAGAAAACAGTGTAAAAAGTGCTGACATCAGATAGCAGGAGGAAAAAACAGTGAAAAAAACAATGAAAAACAGACTGGCAGCAGCAGGACTGTGTCTTGTACTGACAGCAGGCATGCTGACCGGATGCGGCAATGCAGGTCAGGCGATCATTACCCTGGACGGACAGAAAACAGAATATGCTGTAGCAAATATTATGCTTCGTTACAGTCAGGCACAGATGCAGGCATATTATGGAGCTTATATGGGGGACAGCCTCTGGACACAGTATGGTGATTCTACCAAAACCAGCATGATGAGTACCTTAAAACAGATGTTGATCCTGGAACAGCATCAGGATGAATACAATGTAAGTCTTACAGATGATGAAAAGAGCAAGATTGATGCAGCAGCACAGCAGTTTATGGATGACAACGATCAGGCAACCATTAAAGCTATGGGAGCAACCAAAGAGCGCGTGGCACGTGTGCTGGAACTTTATACGATCCGTTCGAAGATGTCCAACGCGATCGTAGCAGATGTAGATACCAATGTTACAGATGAAGAGGCCGCACAGAAAACCATCCAGTACGTTGTATTCAGTACAGCAGATACGACAGATTCTGATGGCAAGAGCGTTGCACTGACCGATGACGAGAAAGCAGCACTGCTGGAAAATGCAAACAAAGTACGTGATGCAGTGGCAGGCGGCAAAACACTGGAAGATGCCGTAAAAGAAGTAGATGACAGCAAGACCGTCAGCAGCGCATCTTATGGTGATAATGACGAAAGTTACACATTGGATGAGTCCATCCGTACCGTGGCAGATAAGCTTAAGGACGGAGAAGTAGCTGGTGAAGTTGTGGCCAATGACACCGGTTACTATGTAGTACAGATGAAAGCAACTTATGATGCAGATGCGACAGCAAGCAAGAAAGAGCGTATCATCAATGAAAGAAAGAGCAGCAAGTTCAGTGAAGTATATGATGCCTGGGAAAGTGCGGCAGATTATACGGAGGATGCCAACCTCTTAAAACAGATTACTTTTAAAGATATTTATGAGATCGCAACGGAAGCACAGAGTGAGACTGCTGCAGAAAGCACAGAGACAACGGAAGCTGCCGGAACGGAAAACACCAGCGAGACAACTCTGACAGAGACAGAAAGTGCTGCAGAAACAGCAGCCGAGAGCGAGAGTGCAGCAGAATAGATAACCGGGATTTAAAACCAGATATATCATAAAAAGAGACAGCTATAAACGGCTGTCTTTTCTGTACTTCGGATTGGTAAGTTCAGCCTAAAAAACTTGACGCTTTCTCAAAATTATTGTATGATAATACTGAATATTTTTGATGATACGAATTTTACTTTCGTATTACTCACCAATTCGGGGATCATCAGAAGGATGACCCCGTGTTTATGTATTGAAGGAGGAACAGTATGAAAAGAAAACGTAACAAACAGTGGTTTTCTATGCTTATGGCAACTGCTATGGTTATGAGCAGTATCAGCGTACCGGTCATGGCAGCACCGGTTGACGATGCTATGGTGCAGTCTGCTCTGGCAGAAGCCGGCGTAGAGACATCAGAGGGCAGAGAGATCAATTTCAACAAAGGCTGGAAGTTCCACTTTGGAGATGTGACTGGTGCAGAAGCAAAGAATTACGATGATTCCAAGGCAGATGAATGGGGAGACTTAAATCTTCCGCATGACTTCAGTATCACACAGAAGCCGTCCAACTCAAACGAAGCAGAGTCCGGATTTATGCCGGGTGGTACAGGATGGTACCGCAAGAGCTTTACCCTGCCGAGTGATTACGCAGGCAAGAGTGTTGTCCTGAACTTTGACGGCTCTTATAATCATACATATGTATATGTAAACGGAACAAAAGTAGGCGAAAACCATTATGGATATAATGATTTCGCATTTGATATTTCAAAATACCTGACCTGCGACGGCACCACAGAGGACGTGATCAGCGTAAAAGTGGTACATCAGACTCCGTCCAGCCGCTGGTATTCAGGATCTGGTATTTACCGTGACGTAGAACTGATCGTTACCGATGCCGTTCATGTTTCCAGAAACGGCACGTACGTGACTACACCAAATCTGGCGACAGAAAAAGACGGCGATGTTACCGTTAAAGTACAGACCGATGTCCAGAATGACAGCAGTGCACAGGCAGCAGCCCAGATCCGCACAACAGTCCTGGATGCAGAGGGCAAAGCAGTTTCCAAGGCAGTGACCACAGATGTGACACTGGCAGCAAACAGCACAGCAGAAAAAGAACAGACCCTGAAAGTAAACAAACCGGCACTGTGGAGCACAGAAAATCCAAACCTGTACTATGTACAGACCGAAGTTCTGGTAGACGGCAAAGTAAAAGACACTTACAGGACAACCTACGGTTTCCGTTACATCAATTTTGATGCAAATACCGGTTTCAGCCTGAATGGCAAAAATGTAAAACTGCAGGGTGTATGTATGCACCATGACCAGGGTGCACTGGGTGCTGCTTCTTACCGTGATGCAGTTTACCGTCAGGTTGAAAAACTCAAAGAGATGGGATGTAATGCGATCCGTACCTCTCACAATACACCATCTTCTGTACTGCTGGAAGCATGCAACGAGTTGGGCATGATGGTTATGGATGAGACCTTTGACGGATGGGCATTCCCAAAGAACGGCAACAGCCAGGACTTCAGCACACACTTCAACCAGACCATCAGTGCAGACAACAAGCTGCTTGGTGCAACGACAGGCGACACCTGGTACAAATTTATTCTGGAATCAAATATCGAGCGTGACAAGAACGATCCGTCCGTTATCATCTGGGATATCGGAAATGAGCTGAACTTCGGTGTTACCGATCCAAGCCAGTACGAACAGTACGCAAAGAACATGAAGAGCTATATCGAAGCGATCGATAAGACCAGACCGATCACAGTCGGCGATAATAATCCGGGTGGATTGGCAAATGCCAATACAACAGAGTTCCGTAATAAGGTTTCTACAGTTCTGGCAAAGAACGGAGAAGGTCTTGCAGGTGCCAACTATTCTATGGGAGCTATGAGTGGTATCCATAATACTCATCCGGACTGGAAGATCATTGCTACGGAGACTGCTTCCCCGAGCAACAGCCGTGGTATCTACAATACACTGTCCCAGTACAACAAGACAGGTGACTATCAGTGTACCGCATACGATACCAACGCCGTATCCTGGGGCAACACAGCACGTGAGTCCTGGTGGTACACGATCAAAGATGATTTTGTATCCGGTGAGTTTATCTGGACCGGATTTGACTACATCGGCGAGCCGACACCGTGGAACGGAACGGATAAAGGAAGTGTCAGCGGTGATAAACTGGCAGTACCGAACTCCTCTTACTTTGGTGTGATCGACACCGCAGGCTTTGAGAAAGATTCCTTCTATTTCTACACCAGCCAGTGGAGAGAAGATAAAAAGACACTGCACGTAGTACCGCAGAGCTGGAATGCAGAAGACTTAAGCATCTCCGGCGGCAAAGTACCGGTATACGTTTATTCAAACGCAGCAAAAGTAGAACTCTACTTGAACGACAAGCTGATCGGTACTTCCACAAGAACCCCGATCACAACAGCAGCCGGTCATGAATGGGCTACTTACAGCAATGTATCAAACGATGCAGATCAGTGTACAGCAGTCAACGAATCACATCAGTGGAAAGCTCAGGCTATCCAGTTCAACGTAAAATATGCAGAAGGTACGCTCAGTGCAAAAGCCTATGATGAAAGTGGGAACGAGATCAAAGACACCCTTGGTTCTGCTTCCGTTACGACAAACAGCGACAAAGGCAGCAGCCTTGCAGTTACTGCAGAGAAGACAGAAATTCAGGCTGACGGAAGCAGTTTAAGCTACATCGATATTGATGTAAATGACAAAGACGGACGTTTTGTAAGCTCCGCAGACAACAGCATCCGCTTTACTTTGACAGGTAACGGAACCATCGTTGGTGTGGATAACGGAAATCCATCTACCGTAGATAAATTCCAGCAGAAATCCGTTCTGACAAGCGACAAGACCGCAAACATCAAGGCATTCAGCGGAAAAGCACTCGTTATCGTACGCAGCACAGAAGGTGCAGGCGGTTTCGTACTGAAAGCAGAATCCGCAGGCCTGAAAGGGGATTCTGTATTTGTAAATACGGTAGGTGACAAAAAAGGTGAAGTATTCCTGAAAGATTACAAGGTCAAATCAGAATACACCGTTACCATGGGAACTAAACCACAGCTTCAGACAGCCGTAACCGGTATCATGAGTGATGATTCCACACAGGAAGGTACGATCACCTGGAATCTGACAGATGAGATGTACAACACTCCTGGCGAAAAAGAACTGAAAGGAACACTGAAAGTTGGAAACGAAGAAGTAGCAGTATCTGCAAACCTTCATGTAAAACCGATCATCGTAGCAGTACAGAACTACACAAGAGCAACCGTAAAAAATCTGGTTCCGACCCTGCCTTCAACTGTAGCCGGTATCCTTCCGGATGGCACAAGCTATGGTGCATATGCAGTTACCTGGCAGTCTATCAAAGCAACGGATCTGGCAAACGTCGGCGATGTTGTAAAAGTAAACGGTAAAGTTGACGTAGACGGCACAGAGATGACCGCAACGGCAACCGTACGTGTCGCAGAAGGCGAAGTAAAAGAAGCAGTCAACGTAGCACCGAAATATAAGACTCTGACAGAGAGCTGTGGTGACCCTGCAGATAACCTGCTCTCTATCGTAGATGGTACAAACAATGTTCTGGATAAGCCGAACATGCGCTGGACAAACTGGAACGACCATCTGCTGAACTCTTCACCGGTTATTACGTTTACATGGGATGAAGTTTACGAACTGGCAAGCATCAATGCATGGTTCTTCGGTGATACGTTCGTATCCGCACCGGAAAGCGTAACCATCGCAGTGTCCGAAGATGGTGAAAACTTCAAAGAAGTTGCATTTACACATGGAGATTACAGAACTAATCAGAAGAATGAACTGGTATTTGAAGATGTCCAGAAAGCAAAAGCACTGAGATTTACCATGAAACAGCAGGGAACAGGCTATGTTGGTCTGACTGAGCTGGAAATCTGGACAAGCACAAACGGTTATACATCCAACAGCACAGCGAAACTGAGTGATCTGAAAGTAAACGGAACAGCAGTAGCTGGCTTTGCAGCAGGCAAACTGGATGGTTATACCGTAAACGTAGACAGAGCAGACAAAGCACGTGTAGAAGCAACTGCAAAAGACAATGCATCGGTAACAGTAGTACCATTTGATAAAGATGACGTTGTAAAGGTAATCGTTACCTCCGAAGATGGTAAGGAGACCAATACTTACAAGATCAAACTGAATGCAACAGTAAAAGTAGCAGATAAAGAAACAATCGAAAAAGTACAGGGCGAGATTACTGTCGCAGAAAGCATCGAGAAAGCAGAGTACACAGCAAGCTCTTATGCAGCATATGAAGCAGCTCTGAAAGCAGCTCAGGCAGTTGTAAAGAAAGACGGAGCTACCAGAGAAGAAGTAAATGCAGTACTTGCAAAACTGCAGACGGCAAGAGCAAATCTTGTAAAAGGCGTTGATCCGACACCGGAACCGAAGCCAAATCCGGAACCGAAGCCAGAACCGACACCGAATCCGACGCCGAACCCGACTCCGGCCAATGATGTTCCTGCAAAAGGCGCTGTAATCAAGTACAAAAACGCTACTTACAAGGTAACAAAATCTGCTGTAGCAGGCGGTACCGTAACACTTGTTAAGAGAAACAAAAAGAATGCAAGCTTTACCGTTCCGGCAACTATTAAGAGTGCAGACGGAAAATACACCTTCAAAGTAACCGCGATCGCAAACAAAGCATTCAAGGGCAATAAGAAGCTGAAAAAAGTTGTGATCGGCAAGAACGTTCAGACGATCGGCAAGAATGCATTCTCAGGTGACAAAAACCTGAAGAATATCACGATCAAGTCCACTTCTCTTAAGAAAGTCGGAAGCAAGGCATTCAAGGGTATCCATGCGAAAGCAAAGATCAAAGTGCCTGCTAAGAAGCTGAAAGCTTACCAGAAACTTCTGAAGAAAAAAGGACAGAAAGCAAGCGTAAAGATCAGTAAATAATCAGAACGCAGACCAGATATCAAAACCAGATAAGCGGATTGATAGCTGACAGGACCGCCTCCGGCAGATGAAAATCTGTCCGGGGCGGTTTTTTTACTTGTAAAATGTACAAAAAATGGATAAGATATATAGATGATGCCATGGACAGAAGCCTGAAACCATGATGTGCCTGCACAGGAGTGGTTGCATGTAAAAGAGGGGGAAGGATCGATGAAGAGAGTATTTTTGATCGTGCTGGACAGTGTTGGTGTCGGCGCGGCACCGGATGCAGCACGTTTTGGGGATGCGGGCAGCAATACACTTGGAACCTGTCGGAAAACAGGAAAGCTCAAAGTTCCGAATCTGGAGAAACTGGGACTTTTTTCTCTGGATGGTATGGAATCCCAAAAAGAGGAGAGGGCGGCAGAAGGTTGTTTCGCAAGAATGACAGAAAAGTCAAATGGAAAAGATACCACGACCGGACACTGGGAGATTGCCGGACTGATTTCGGAAAAGCCGATGCCGGTTTATCCGCATGGTTTTCCGGATGGGATCATAAAAGCATTTGAAGAACAGACACACAGAGGAACGCTCTGCAACCTGCCATATTCCGGTACAGAAGTGATCAAAGCCTATGGCCAGGAGCATATAAGAACCGGAAAACTGATCGTGTATACTTCGGCGGACAGTGTGTTTCAGATTGCAGCACACGAAGAAGTAGTGCCGCTAAAAGAACTTTATGAGGACTGCCGCATAGCCAGAAAGCTTCTGAGCGGGGAGCATGCAGTGGGACGTGTGATCGCCCGTCCGTTTGTGGGAAGTTATCCGGATTTTACGAGGACAGTCAACCGTCATGATTTTTCACTGCTGCCGCCGCAGGAGACAGTACTTGATGAAATCCAGAAGGCGGGAATGGAGACGATTGGTGTCGGTAAGATTTACGACATTTTTGCCGGAAAGGGAATCAGCCGTACTTTTGCAAATGAAGGAAATGACAAAAATATGGAACGTGTTTTTGAACTTCAGAAAGAAGATTTTACCGGACTTTGTTTTGTGAATCTGGTGGATTTCGACATGATCTACGGGCACCGCAACAATATCGAGGGGTATACGGCGGCGTTAAATGCGTTTGATGTGCAGCTTGGCAGATTCCTTGCGCAGATGCATCAGGAAGATCTGCTGCTGATCACGGCAGACCATGGATGTGATCCGGGTTATCCGGGAACGGACCATACCAGAGAATACACACCTTGCCTGTGCTATGGAAAGGCCCTGAAAAAAGGTGTGGATCTGCATACCAGAGAGAGTTTTGCAGATATTGCGGCAACAGTTGCCGAGGCACTTGGGATATCACATACAGGTGCAGGAAAAAGTTTCTATCAGGAAATACGATAGCAGAACGGAAAGGAGATATTTTGAAGAAACTTCTGATATATCTTCGCGACTATAAAAAAGAGAGCATTCTTGCTCCGGTATTCAAAATGCTGGAAGCAACGTTTGACCTTCTGGTTCCTCTTGTTATGGCTGCGATCATCAACACAGGAATTGCAAATAAAGATAAAGGTTATATTCTGTCACACTGTGCACTTCTGATCCTGCTCGGTGTGGTTGGACTGACCTGCAGCATTACGGCACAGTATTTTGCGGCGAAAGCGTCCGTTGGATTCTGTACCAGAGTGCGCCATGTACTGTTTTCGCATATCCAGTCACTTGGATTTGCGGAAATGGATAAACTGGGGACTTCGACACTGATCACGCGTATGACAAGTGACATCAATCAGGTACAGAGCGGTCTGAACCTGTTTCTGCGTCTGTTTCTGAGATCGCCGTTTATCGTTTTTGGAAGCATTGTGATGGCATTTATCGTAAGTCCGAAGGCGGCTGTTATTTTTGTAGTAACCATCCCGCTGCTTTCGGTGGTTGTTTTTGGTATTATGCTCATCACAATGCCGCTCTACCGCAAAGTGCAGGGCAGTCTGGACGGGATCCTTGGAATTACCAGAGAAAATCTGACCGGTGTGCGTGTGATCCGTGCATTTGGCAGGGAAGAGCAGGAGGGGGAACGTTTTGAAGAGAGCAATGCCCTGCTGGTACGCAGTCAGCTTCTGGTGGGTAAAATTTCAGCGCTGATGAATCCGCTGACGTATGTGATGATCAATCTTGCCATCGTTGTGATCTTAAATACCGGCGCGGTGCAGATCCATGCCGGAACTATGCAGCAGGGGGATGTGATCGCACTGGTCAATTATATGAATCAGATTCTGATCGAACTGGTGAAGCTTGCCAACCTGATCATTCAGGTGACAAAAGCGATGGCATGTGCAGACCGTGTGGCTTCCGTTCTGGATGTAGAGCCGCAGATGGAGTTTTCCTGCAAAGAAAAAGCCGGGAAAACGGGTACTTCCGGGGAAGAAGTCGCATTTGACCATGTATCTTTCACTTATGGAGGCGCAGGGGCAGAAGCACTGTCAAACATTCATTTTTCAGTGAAAAAGGGACAGACGGTCGGTATCATTGGCGGAACCGGAAGCGGAAAATCTACGCTGGTCAGTCTGCTGGCGCGTTTCTATGATGCAACGGATGGACAGATCCGCATCGGCGGGCGGGATATACGCAGTTATTCCAGGGAGGAACTGCGTAAAATGATCGGTATGGTCATGCAGAAAGCACAGCTCTTTTCTGGCACGATCCGCTCAAATCTGCTCTGGGGAAATCCGGATGCGACGGATGAAATGCTCTGGAGGGCACTTGCGACAGCTCAGGCAGAAGAATTTGTACAGAAAAAGGAAAAACAACTGGATGAAACCGTAGAGCAGGGCGGACGCAATCTTTCCGGAGGGCAGAAGCAGCGCCTGACGATTGCCCGTGCGTTGGTCGAAGATCCGGAAATCCTGATCCTGGATGACAGTGCCAGTGCACTGGATTTTGCAACCGATGCCGCACTTCGAAAGGCGATCCGTGAGCTGGATAAGAAAATGACAGTCTTTATCGTCAGCCAGAGGACATCGAGCCTGATGCATGCCGATCTGATCCTGGTACTGGATGATGGAAAAACGGTTGGTATGGGTACGCATGAGGAACTGCTTTCGAACTGTCCGGTATATCAGGAGATTTATGAAAGTCAGTTTGGAAAGGCAGGTGAGACGGCATGACAGGCAGAGTATGGAAACATATCCGGAAATACTGGTTTTATATTGTATGCAGCCTGATCTTTGCAGCGCTTTCTGTAGCAGCACAGCTTTATGTGCCGATCCTGACCGGAAATGCCATTGACCATATGTTGGGTGTTGGAAAAGTAGATTTTGCAGGTGTGTCAGGGATCGTACAGACGATTCTGACCGCAGCGGCAGTGACTGCAGTTTCCCAGTGGATTTTTGGTATCTGTAATAATAAGATTACTTATAATGTAAGCCGTGACCTGAGAAATGCTGCGATCGCCAAGATCCAGAAACTTCCGGTGTCGTATCTGGATGCACATCCAACCGGAGACCTGGTGAGCCGTGTGATCGCCGATGTGGAGCAGTTTGCAGACGGACTGTTGATGGGATTTACCCAGTTTTTTACCGGTATTCTGACGATACTTGGAACGCTTGGATTTATGCTGTATGTGAATATACCGATCACAGTGGTTGTGGTGTGCGTGACACCGCTCAGTTTTGTGGTGGCTGGCTTTATTGCAAAGAAAACTTACCGCAATTTTCATATGCAGACGGAAGTGCGCGGGGAACAGACAGCATTTATCAATGAAATGATCGAAGGGCAGAAAGTGGTACAGGCATTCTGCCATGAAAATGAAAATATCCGTCAGTTTGATGAGATGAACGAACGGCTGCAGGGGGCGAGCCTGAAAGCAATCTTTTTCAGCAGCATTACCAATCCGGCAACCCGCTTTGTCAATAACGTGGTTTATGCCGGTGTTGCTCTGGTAGGTGCACTGTTTTCGGTAGCCGGCGGCATTACGGTGGGACAGCTTTCCTGCTTTTTGAGTTATGCCAACCAGTATACAAAGCCGTTTAATGAGATTTCCGGCGTCGTTACCGAGCTTCAGAATGCCATGGCATGTGCACAGCGTATTTTTGAGCTGCTGGATGAAGAAGAACGCACACCGGACAAAGCAGATGCACGTGTTCTGACGGAAGAACAGGTCGATGGAACGGTGGAGATCTCGGATGTATCGTTCAGTTATGTGCCGGACCGCAAACTGATCGAGCATTTTAATCTTTCGGTAAAACCGGGTGAGCGCGTGGCGATCGTAGGGCCGACTGGATGCGGCAAAACAACGCTGATCAACCTGCTGATGCGTTTTTACGATGTGGATGCCGGACAGATCAGGGTATCCGGAACGGATATCCGTGATATCAGCAGAAATTCGCTGCGCCGCAGTTACGGTATGGTGCTGCAGGATACCTGGCTGAAATCCGGGACTATCTATGAAAATATCGCATATGGAAAACAGGATGCTACAAAAGATCAGGTAGTGGAAGCAGCAAAAGCAGCACATGCACACAGTTTTATCAAACGTCTGCCGGATGGTTATGATACTGTGATCGCGGAGGATGGAGGAAATATCAGCCAGGGACAGAAACAGCTTCTCTGTATCGCAAGAGTCATGCTCTGTCTGCCGCCGATGCTGATTCTCGACGAAGCAACCTCCAGCATTGATACCCGTACCGAGATCAGGATCCAGCAGGCATTTGCAAAAATGATGGAAGGGCGTACCAGTTTTATTGTGGCACACCGGCTTTCTACGATACGTGAAGCCGATGTGATCCTGGTAATGGAAAATGGAAAGGTCATCGAACAGGGAAATCATGAGGAGTTGTTGAAAAAACAGGGATTTTACGCAAAATTATATAATAGTCAATATGAATTGTGATAGTTTTGTAAAGTAGTGACCTTGTTTTGTAATGTTTTTCCGATATACTATAAAACAGTGTCGGGGAGAAATTTGGGGAGTACGCAGTGTGGAAACATTCTAAAGGCGGATGAAGAAGGAAGGTGCAAACGTGAAGCAGATTATCATATACAAATCGAGAACCGGTTTTACAAAACAATATGCGCAGTGGCTTGCCCAGTCACTGAAATGTGATTGTATTCCACAGGAGGATGCAGGCGGCGTGCGGCTCTCGGATTACGATGTCATTATTTTCGGGAGCAGCTTCCGTGCAGGAAACATAGAAGAAATCAAATGGTATAAAGAAACGGTTCTTCCTTTTGATAAGATCAACGTAGTATTTGTGACAGGTGCATTGCCGCAGAATTCACCGGAAGCGGTGAGGGCGGTGGAACAGAATTTCAGCAGGCAGGAGCGTCAGAAAATCCGCACCTTTTATCTGCAGAGCGGACTGAATTATGAAGCGATGAATCTCGGTGATAAGCTGCTGATGAAAGTGTTCCGCGGCATGTTAAAGGGCAGGAAGCCGCACACCGAGGAAGAACGGAGCTTTCTGGAACTGATGCAGAAGTCCTTTGACCATTCAGAGCCGGAAAATCTGGAACCGATGCTCAATTATATTCAGGGATTGTAGGAATAACAGAATTGCGGGAGTTACTTTGTAACGGAGCAATTCGCAGGCATTCATGTTGGGGGCAAAAAGAAGCAGACTCAGATAAAAAGAAAATCTGAACTGCTTCTTTTTGCTGTTTGATAAAGCTGCTACAGGAGTCTGCCGTAAATGGCTCTTGATGCCAGATGACTTCCGTAGCTCAGGGTTTTGATGCAGATTCCACCATTGGGATAGGAAGAGCCGGTGTGCCCGGTAGCATTTAAAATAAGACCATTTCCCATGTAAATAGCAACATGTACCAGTCCGCCATATGGTGGTAAGGTATTGGAGCGATAGAAGATCAGATCGCCGGGTTTTAAATCTTTCCGGCTGATAAATTTACATTCATTATACTGATTGATCACGTAAGTTTCCGGCATGTTCCGTCCTGCTTTGCGGAAGCATTTGGTGACAAGTGCAGAACAGCAGATTCCGTTTTTCAGATCATTGCCGCCGCTCTGATAGCGTGTGCCGAGGTATTTCAGGCCATAGCAGATCGCATCATATGCATAAGGTGTTGCTCCTTTTTTGAAGCTTTCATAAGAAATGGCTTTCAGGCGCATGATGGAAGTGCTGACGTAGCCGGTTACATTTTTATCCGGCAGATATACCGGAATCCAGGAACTGCGCATGCCTTCGGTGATCTGGGACTGATCTACGACAACGGCATCGCTGTGTTTTAATGTGGCAAGTTTTGATGCTTTGGAGGAAGGCTGGCTGCGCACAGCCGTTGTTTTGCCATAGCGCGTGTTATAGGCGATGACAAGATAGCCGTCTCCTTTTTTATATTTGCCAAGATTGATCCTTGGAGCTGCCTGAGTGTGTGCCGGGATCAGAAAAATGGCACACAGAAAAAAGAGGACTGCCGGCAGCAGGCAGTGTGATGTTTTTTTTCGTAACATAAGACTCCTTTCTGGATGTTCTGCTCCACATATATTACTATATTTTAACAAAAAATTACAAATATGTAAAGAAAAGGATTGTGATGAAAAAAAGGGAGAGAGAAAAAGAGCAGGAACGGAACTGCTTGACATTTCCGGTAAAGCAGATTATCATACGAATCATGACAAGATAACAGGGAAAAGAAAGGATAAGGTATGTCTTATATTATTGTGTTTTTTATCTCAATGGTTCCGCTGATCGAGCTGCGAGGTGCGATTCCTTATGCAGCGGCACAGGGACTGCCATATGTACCATCTTACATCATTGCGATTCTCGGAAATATGCTTCCGGTACCGTTTATTTATCTGTTTGCCAGAAAAGTACTGATCTGGGGAGCTGATAAGCCGGTGATCGGCAAGTTCTTTACTTACTGCATCGAGAAAGGTGAGAAAGGCGGCAGGAAGCTTCAGGCAACAGCAGGAAAAGGACTGTTTGTGGCACTGCTTCTGTTTGTCGGGATTCCCCTGCCTGGAACAGGTGCCTGGACCGGCACACTGGCAGCAAGCTTTCTGGATATGGATTTCAAGTCCAGTATTATAGCAGTTATGCTCGGTGTTATGCTCGCAGGCATTATCATGGGACTGGCATCCGCAGGACTGCTGGGGGCAGTCAGTGCACTATTTGCAGTATAAAAATTTAGATATTTTAAAATTAAACAATATACAATATGTGATTGAAATAATCAAAAAGTTTCCAAAAACAGAAAATTTGATTGAAAAAAGAGCACATTCATGATAGGATTCTAATAGGTGCCACCATAACGGTAGTCAGCTTCGGCTTGACCTGCTTTGGATTGGGATATTCCTTTGGCAAGGATCATAACAAGACACAGAAATAGCCGCCCCGGTACTGAGAAAACTGGGCGGCTTTTCTAAAGCTTAACTTTAATATCAGGCCAACCGTCTATCGGTGGCATCTTTTATGCTTATAGTATAACATGCCTGTTTCGTGATTTCAAGAGGGGAATATGAGATTCTTTTTATAGTTTTTTTATGGTTGACCTTATTTTCAGATAATGGTATGCTAAGAAACGAGGGAAACAGAAAATTTTATCTTAATCGGGGATAGAACACGGACTAAGATAAACCTCTAAAAAGCATGGTATTTTATACCGGGAAAGGAGATTGTTATGGTAAAGAGAAACATCGTACTTGGCAATGTAGCAAATGTTCAGGAGTTCAACAGAATCTGCGGACATATGGATTTTGATGTGGATCTGACACAGGGCAAATATCTGGTAGATGCGAAATCCATCATGGGTATTTTCAGTCTGGATATGGAAAAACCATTAGAGCTGTGTGCAAACACGAACGATGAAGCCTTGATTGACGAGAAATTCAAAGCTTTCATTCAGTAATTTCTGCAAATGACCAGAAAAACAATACGAAAATATGCAGTCGCAGCTGGTATGTCAGCTATTCTGTTTGTCGCGGGAGCCGGGGGGATACAAAGGGCAGATGCGGCAGGGACTGCAGATTATCCTGGAAGTGTGCAGCAATCTGAGACTACACAGCAGTCAGAAGAGAGCAGGCAAACGGAAGCACTTCCACTGAAAAATGTAAAAAAAGCACCGAAGCTTTCCGGAAAATGGGTAAACCAAAACGGAAAGGTTCGGTTTCTTTTACCGGATCAGACTTATGCGGCAGAGACCTGGGCGGACATAAAGGGCAAATATTATTATTTTAACAAAAAGGGTTTCCGACGCCGGGGATTTTTCCGGTACAGCAATGGCAGGACTTATTATCTTGGCAAAAACGGAGTGATGGCCACCGGATGGCAGAAGATCAAAAAGAACTGGTACTGTTTTGCAAAGAATGGTGCTATGAAGAAAGCTGCCTGGGTAAAGACAAAAGACGGATATGCTTATGTCAATGACAAAGGGCAGCGTGTGATAAGCAGTTGGGTGAAAGTAAATGGCAAAAAATATTATATCGATGAAAAAGGCATCAAAGTTACAAAGAGCCGCTACATCGGAAAAAAGGCCTGTTATTTTGACAAAAAGGGTGTTTATCATAAAAATAAAAAGATAAAAGAACGTCTGATCAATCCAAACGGCAAGATGGTTGCATTGACGTTTGATGATGGACCGGGACCTTATACGGACCGGCTTCTGAAATGTCTGAAAAACAACCGGGCAGTCGCTACGTTTTTCCTTGTTGGAACCAGTATCGGGAACTATAAGGATACCATAAAGAGAATGGATAAGCAGGGGTGTGAGATTGGAAATCATACTATGGAGCATCCACAGCTTTCTTCTTTGACATCAGATGGGATTCAGGCTCAGATAGAAGGAACGAACAGCAAGATCCGCGCGATCACAGGACACAGTGCAACGCTTGTACGTCCGCCGTATGGAGCATACAATGGCACGGTACAGGCAAATGCAAAGCTGCCGCTGATCCTCTGGAGCATTGATACGCTGGACTGGAAGACAAGAAATGCACAGAATACGATCAATGTGGTTATGGCTGAAGTGAAAGACGGCTCAATTATCCTGATGCACGATATTCACAGTCCGTCCGTGGACGCGGCAGAAGTGCTGATCCCGAAACTGATTGCGTCAGGCTATCAGCTTGTCACGGTCAGTGAGCTTGCACAATACCGCGGTGTATCGATGAAACAAGGCGGCGTGTACAGCTCCTTTTAAAAACAGAAAAGCTGGAGTACGATCGGGAAAAGATCCTATTCCAGCTTTTTGTGTTGCTTTATTCTGCTTCGTGTTTTGTGACAGCGGCTTCCACAAATCCGCGGAACAGCGGATGCGGACGGTTCGGACGGGATTTCAGTTCCGGATGGGCCTGCGTTCCGATAAAGAATGGATGATCCGGAAGCTCTACCATCTCCACAATACGTCCGTCAGGAGAAATGCCGGAGAGCATCATGCCGTTTTCGGTCAGCACTTTGCGATAATCGTTGTTAAACTCATAACGATGACGATGGCGCTCCTGGATCGTCTCCTCGCCGTAAAGCCTGTAAGCGAGAGAAGATTTATCCAGCACACAAGGATAAGAACCAAGTCTTAAAGTACCGCCGATATCCTCGATACCATCCTGCTCCGGCATCAGTGCAATGACCGGATGGGTTGTCTTAGGATCCAGTTCGATGCTGTGCGCATCATTATATCCGACAACATGGCGGGCAAATTCCACGACAGAGAGCTGCATGCCAAGACAAAGCCCGAGGAATGGAATTTTGTGGATACGTGCATATTCGATGGCAGTGATCTTGCCCTCGATACCGCGGTCACCGAAACCGCCGGGTACCAGGATACCATCCATATCACCGAGCACCTCCTCGACATTGCTGTTGTTCAGCAGCTCGGAATCCACCCACTTGATATTTACGGTCGCATGCTGTGCGATACCGCCGTGCTTCAAAGCTTCCACAACGCTGATGTAAGCATCGTGAAGCTGGATATATTTGCCGACCAGGGCGATATTAACTTCTTTTGTCGGATGACGCAGAGCGTTTACCATGGCTTTCCAGTCTTCCAGGTCCGGCTGTGGGCAGTCAAGCTTCAGGCATTCACAGACAACCTGTGCCAGATGTTCTTTTTCCATGGCAAGTGGTGCTTCATAGAGATATTCTACATCAAGATTCTGCAGAACATGGTCGCTTGGCACGTTACAGAACAGTGCGATTTTGTCCTTGATGCCATTGTCAAGAGGCAGCTCGGAACGACATACGATCACATCCGGCTGGATTCCCATACCCTGAAGCTCTTTTACGCTGGCCTGCGTCGGTTTGGTTTTCATTTCACCTGAAGCACGCAGATAAGGGATCAAAGTAACGTGGATCAGGATCGCATTTTCATGTCCGACATCGTGCTGGAACTGACGGATGGATTCCAGGAACGGCTGACTTTCGATATCGCCGACCGTACCGCCGACTTCGATGATCGCAATGCTGGTTTCGTCCGTTGTGAAATCACGGTGGAAACGGCTCTTGATCTCATTGGTGATATGTGGGATAACCTGTACCGTTCCACCGCCGAAATCTCCGCGGCGTTCTTTCTGCAGAACGGACCAGTAAATCTTACCGGTTGTGACATTGGAATTTTTCGTCAGACTCTCATCGATAAAACGCTCATAATGTCCAAGGTCCAGATCTGTCTCGGCACCGTCGTCGGTTACGAATACCTCACCATGCTGGATCGGATTCATCGTTCCAGGGTCGATATTGATATAAGGATCGAATTTCTGCATCGTTACTTTGTAGCCACGCGCTTTCAGAAGTCGTCCGAGGGATGCGGCTGTGATACCTTTTCCCAGTCCGGAAACAACACCTCCTGTTACAAATACATATTTTACTGCCATAATTTCCTCCGTTCTGTGCACAAAACACGCATTTTTTTTGACCAGATATTAAGTTCCTAAAAAAAATACGGAGAAAATTATACACTATAGAAAAGAAAAAATCCAGTAGATCATACTGGATTTTTCAAAAAAATTAATGATAGTTTTTCTGGTTCTCATATTTTGCTTCCATCGTGAACTGGATGCCGAGCTGTTTCAGCTTTTTGATATCAACAGGTGAGAGCATAACGGAAATATGTGCCTGACATCCGGCAAGCTTTGGGAGTTGTTTCATAGCCAGGGCTGCATCTTCGTGGTCAGCGGCACTGATGGAAAGTGCGATCAGGACCTCATCGGTGTGAAGACGTGGGTTGCGGCTTCCAAGGTAAGCTGTTTTCAGCCGCTGGATTGGTTCCAGGGATTCCGGTGCAATGATATTTTTCTCATGGTCAATGCCGGCAAGTGCTTTCAGGGCATTTAAAAGAACAGCAGAAGCGGCGCCGAGCAGGTCAGAAGTCTTTCCGGTGATGATTTTTCCGTCCGGCAGTTCCAGAGCGGCAGCCGGTGCACAGGTCAGCTCTGCGACACGTCTTGCAGCCGGGACAACTTTGCGGTCAGCTGCGGTAACACCGGCCTGGTTCATGATCAGTTCAATCTTATAAACTTCCTCTTCCTGGTTGCGTCCGGTCAGAAGTCCGTTCAGTGCGTTGAAATAGCGGCGGATGATCTCCTGACGGGAAGCCTCCTGGCATACCGCATCGTCACAGATGCAGTTTCCTGCCATGTTGACACCCATGTCAGTCGGAGACTGGTAAGGGCTTTCACCGTAAATCTTTTCGAACATCGCTTTTAAAACCGGGAAGATCTCCACATCGCGGTTGTAGTTTACCGTGGTAAATCCGTAAGCTTCCAGATGGAACGGATCGATCATGTTGACATCGTTCAGGTCAGCCGTTGCTGCCTCGTATGCCAGGTTGATCGGATGTTTCAGAGGAATGTTCCAGATCGGGAAAGTCTCGAATTTTGCATATCCGGCACGGACACCTCTGCGGTGCTCCTGATAAAGCTGGGATAAGCAGGTAGCCATCTTTCCGCTTCCAGGACCAGGGGCTGTGATCACGACCAGAGGGCGGGAAGTTTCGATGTAATCATTTTTGCCGAATCCCTGGTCACTTACGATATGAGAAACATTATTTGGGTAACCCGGGATCATATAGAGGGTATAAACCTTGATGCCAAGTTTGACCAGACGCTGTTTGAACAGGTCGGCACTGGTCTGTCCGGAGTATTTTGTGATAACGACACTTCCAACAAAAAGTCCACGTTCTTCGAAAGAGTCGATCAGACGCAGTACATCGGTATCGTAAGTGATGCCGAGATCACCGCGGATTTTGTTTTTCTCAATATCTACTGCACTGATGACAATGACGATCTCTGCGTGGTCGGACAACTGCATCAGAAGCTGAAGCTTTGAGTCCGGTTCAAATCCGGGCAGTACGCGGGAAGCGTGGTAGTCATCAAAGAGCTTTCCGCCAAATTCCAGATAAAGCTTGTCTCCGAATTTGTCAATACGCTCGCGGATACAGCGAGACTGTGTGGCAAGATATTTTTCGTTATCAAATCCTTTTTTCATATGATTAAGAACCTTTCCTTAAAAATAAACTGATGTTGATTTTCCGTTACAAAGTAACTCTTGTATCAGTATACAATATCTGATGCAGATTCGGCTACCGTTTTTTTAGAAAAGATTCATAATTGTGACCTTTTTTTCACAATCTATATATTGATTTCTTCTGAAACTGTACTTATAATGGGATAAGCAACATTTTGCATGCGAGGAGGAAAAAAATGGACAATAATCAGATGCAGGGCCAAGGCTCAGGCGGACCGCAGAGACCGGATGGACAAAGACAGCCGGATCAGAACGGACGCAACAAAAATAATGGGAAAAAGCCAAACAGCGGTAAAAGCATTCTGGTTTTTCTGGTAATTACTTTGGTTGTGATGCTTATCTCAAATGTGGTCACAAGCATGGTAAAAGATACGACAGAGCGTGAGATCACGTATAATCAGTTTATTAACATGGTGGAACGGGGAGAGGTCGAATCCGTAGAGATCAGTTCCAGCCGCATTGATATCAACCTGAAAAACCAGCCGATTCCAGGTGTGAAGATTACCTGTTATACCGGTATCATGGATGATCCGGATCTTACTGACCGGCTGCTTCAGGCAGGGGTACAGTGTACAAAGAAGGTTCCGGATAATTCTTCTTATCTGATACTGAATATTGTGGCAAATATTCTGCCGCTTGTTATGATCGGCTTTATTTTTTATTTTTTCATGCGCCGTATGGGATCCGGCGGCGGAGTGATGGGAGTCGGCAAGAGCAAGGCAAAAGTTTACGGCGAGAAGGAAACCGGCGTGACGTTCCAGGATGTTGCAGGACAGGATGAAGCAAAAGAATCGCTGCAGGAAGTCGTAGGATTTCTGGAAGATCCGCAGAAGTATGTCAAGATCGGAGCGAAGCTGCCAAAAGGGGCATTGCTTGTCGGCCCTCCGGGTACTGGTAAGACGCTGCTGGCGAAGGCAGTCGCAGGAGAAGCACACGTGCCGTTCTTCTCGATTTCCGGTTCGGATTTCGTGGAAATGTTTGTCGGTGTCGGTGCATCACGGGTGCGTGATCTGTTTGAAGAGGCAAAAAAAAGTGCACCGTGTATCATTTTCATCGATGAGATCGATGCGATCGGTAAGAGCCGTGACAGTCGTTATGGCGGCGGCAACGACGAGCGTGAGCAGACACTGAATCAGCTGCTGGCGGAGATGGATGGATTTGATTCTTCCAAAGGTGTGCTGATCCTTGCAGCAACGAACCGTCCGGAAGTTCTCGATTCCGCACTTCTGCGTCCGGGACGTTTTGACCGCCGTGTGATCGTAGACCGACCGGATCTCAAAGGAAGAGAAGATATTCTTCGTGTACACGCAAAGAACGTCAACCTCGATGAGACAGTCAACTTTAAAGAGATCGCCCTGGCAACCGCCGGAGCCGTCGGATCAGACCTTGCGAACATGGTCAATGAAGCGGCCATTCTTGCCGTAAAGGCAGGCAGAAGTGCCGTATCTCAGGCAGATTTATCGGAAGCGGTCGAGCTGGTTGAGATGGGAAAAGAAAAGAAAAACAAGATCTTAAGCAAAAAAGAGCGTGAGATCGTTTCCTATCATGAAGTCGGCCATGCACTGGTCAGTGCACTTCAAAAAGATGCAGAGCCGGTACAGAAGATCACGATCGTACCGCGTACATCAGGAGCGCTGGGCTATGTTATGAACATCCCGGAAGAAGAGAAATACCTCTATACAAAGGAAGAACTGTGGGCAAGACTGGTAGAATTTACCGGCGGCCGTGCAGCCGAGGAGATCGTATTCGGTTTTGTGACAACCGGAGCATCCAGCGACATCGAAAAGGCAACTTCCATTGCCCGCTCGATGATCACACGTTACGGTATGTCTGAAAAATTCGGACTGACCGGTCTGGAGCGTGCAGCCAACCAGTACCTCGATAATCAGACGGTCCTGGACTGCAGCCAGGTAACACAGGCAGAGGTCGATAAAGAGATTACAGCCATGCTCAAAAAGGCATATCAGGAAGCAAAAGACATGCTTACGGCAAACCGCAGCATCCTGGATCACATTGCCGCTTTCCTGATCGAGAAGGAGACGATCACCGGAAGGGAATTTATGGAGATCCTGCGTAAAGTGCAGGCGGAAGAAAACAGTACAAAGGTAAATCTTTCAAAAGAAAACACAGCAGACACCGTAACCGAGTAAGTGGGGATGTAAAAGCAGATGTTTGATATTCAGGAAGAATTAAAAAAGCTCCCGGCTAAGCCGGGAGTTTATATTATGCATGATGACAGAGATGCCATTATTTATGTGGGTAAGGCGATCAGCCTGAAAAACAGGGTGCGGCAGTATTTCCAGACCAGCCGCAACAAAGGTGCAAAGATTGAGCAGATGGTCACAAGGATCGCCAGGTTTGAGTATATCGTGACAGATTCGGAGCTGGAGGCACTGGTTCTGGAGTGCAACCTGATCAAGGAACACCGCCCGAAATACAATACCATGCTTAAAGATGATAAGACTTATCCTTTTATAAAAGTGACTACATCGGAAGCTTATCCGCGTATTCTGTTCTCGCGGAGCATGAAAAAAGATAAAAATAAATATTACGGACCGTACACCAGTGCCGGAGCCGTGAAAGATACGATCGAGCTGATCCGCAAAATCTACAAAGTCCGCACCTGCAGCCGCAGATTGCCGCAGGACATCGGAAAAGAGCGTCCCTGTCTGAATTATCACATCAGGCAGTGTGATGCACCGTGTCAGGGCTATATCAGCCAGGAAGAATACTGCAGATCCTTAAATGGGGCGATGGATTTTCTGAACGGAAACTACGGGCCGATCCTGAAAATGCTCGAAAAGCGGATGCTGGATGCCTCAGAGCGTATGGAGTACGAGGAGGCAGCGACCTGGCGTGACCTCAAAAACAGCGTCAGCCAGATCGCACAGAAGCAGAAGATCACAAGCAGCGACGGCGAGGACAAGGATGTGATCGCTGTGAAGATGGACGGCAGTGATGCCGTAGCCCAGGTATTCTTCATCCGGCAGGGCCGGCTGATCGGCAGAGATCATTTTTTCCTGCGGATCGCACCGCATGACACGCAGAATATCGTGATCTCCAGTTTTATGAAACAGTTTTATTCCGGTACGCCATTTATTCCGCGGGAGATCATGATCCCATGTGGGATCGAAGATCAGTCGGTCCTGGAAGAATGGCTCGGAAAGCGAAAAGGCCAGAAGGTGCATATCAAAGTACCGAAAAAAGGTACGAAAGAGAAGCTGGTAGAGCTTGCTGCCCAGAATGCAGAAATCGTCCTGAGACAGGATAAAGACCGCATCAAACGGGAGGAAGGACGCACGATCGGAGCAATGAAAGAGATTGGCGGATGGCTGGATTTATCGAATCTGGTGCGAGTGGAAGCCTATGATATTTCGAATATCAGTGGTTTTGAGTCCGTCGGATCGATGGCAGTTTTTGAACGTGGCAGGCCAAAACGCAGTGATTACCGCAAATTCCGCATCAAAACGGTGCAGGGACCAAACGATTATGCAAGTATGGAAGAAGTACTTACGAGACGCTTTACCCATGAGAGCGACCCGTCGAAAAAAGAATACGACAGCTTCAGCAAACTGCCGGATCTGATCATGATGGACGGCGGCAGAGGCCAGGTCAATATCGCTCTTGGTGTTCTGGAAAAGCTGAACCTGGATATTCCTGTCTGCGGTATGGTAAAAGATGACCGGCACCGTACCAGAGGACTGTATTATAACAATATAGAGATTCCGATTGACCGTGACAGTGAAGGATTCAGGCTGATCACCCGTGTGCAGGATGAAGCCCACCGTTTTGCCATCGAGTATCACCGTTCCCTGCGAAGCAAAGATCAGGTACATTCCATTTTAGATGATATAGAGGGTATCGGTCCGGCAAGGCGAAAGGCATTGATGCGCCATTTCCTCTCTCTGGAAGCAATCCGCGGGGCGAGCAAAGAGGAACTGGCATCTGTGCCTTCGATGACAGCTTTAAGTGCCGGAAAAGTCTATGATTTTTTTCATGAAAAGAAGAAAAGTGATAAGTAAGGCTTCCTGTCGTTAAAAATATTTACAGATGCGAATGTAAAAGTATACAGTTTTTATATGGAATCTGTTTTGTTTCTTGTATGATGTGTGCAGATGTGATAGAATGAGAGCATGAAAATAAAGAAACGTGCATGAAATCGAACGTTTCTGATATCTACAGGAAAGGACAAGAACAGATGAACAGTAACAGTAGTGTAGCATTGACAAAGATTGCAGAAAGCATGGATCTGAAAAATCTGACACCGGAGGTTGACATTTCATCTATCGTGGTGACCACACCGGATATCAACAGGCCGGCACTGCAGTTGACCGGATATTTTGAGCATTTTGCCTCCGAACGTGTCCAGATTGTTGGTTATGTTGAGTTTACTTATCTGGAACACATGACAAGAGATCAGAGAGTGCATGCTTATGAGCAGTTCTGTGCACATAAAGTTCCGTGCATTATTTTTACATCAAAAACGGATCCGGATGAAGATATCCTGCGTATTGCATCCCAAAATGGCATTCCGGTCTTTACTACAGAGAAAAATACTTCCCCGTTTATGGCAGAGATCATCCGCTGGCTGAACGTAGAGCTGGCTCCTTGCATCTCCATCCACGGTGTACTGGTAGATGTATACGGTGAAGGTGTCCTGATCATGGGTGAGAGCGGTATCGGTAAGAGTGAGGCAGCTCTGGAACTGATCAAACGAGGTCACCGTCTGGTATCAGATGATGTGGTAGAGATTCGCAAAGTCAGTGATGCAAGCCTGGTCGGAAGTGCACCGGATATTACACGTCACTTCATTGAGCTGCGCGGCATCGGCATCATCGATGCCAAGACCCTGTTTGGTGTAGAAAGTGTTAAGAATACACAAACCATTGACCTGGTCATTAAATTAGAAGAGTGGGACAAGGACAAAGAGTACGACAGACTTGGACTTCAGGAAGAATACACCGAGTTCCTCGGCAACCGTGTCGTATGTCATTCTATTCCAATCCGTCCGGGACGAAGCCTTGCCGTGATCGTAGAATCTGCAGCAGTCAACCACAGACAGAAAAAAATGGGCTACAATGCAGCTCAGGAGCTTTATAATCGTGTTCAGAGATCACTTGCGAAGAAAAAAGGGGAGCAGAAAGAATGAAAAAATATTGTTTTGGAATTGATATCGGCGGAACAACCGTAAAATGCGGACTTTTTAATGTAGACGGAGAAGTTCTGGACAAATGGGAAATTAAGACAAGAACTGAAAACAACGGAGAAAATATCATTGCGGACATCGCAGAGACGATTAATGCAAAAATTGCAGAAAAAGGTCTGGATAAAGATGAGATCGTCGGTGCAGGCGTTGGCGTGCCGGGACCGGCAGACGAAGAAGGGAATGTTCCGGTAGCAGTCAATCTGCACTGGGGCTTTGTACCGCTCTCCAAAGAGCTCTCCGGGAAGACAGGTCTTGCGGTGCGCGTCGGAAACGATGCCAATGTGGCAGCACTTGGTGAAATGTGGAAGGGTGGAGCAGTCGGCTACCACAATGTTGTCATGGTAACACTTGGAACCGGCGTCGGCGGCGGTATTATCATCAACGGCAAGATCGTAACCGGAAGCAACGGAGCCGGCGGCGAGATCGGACATATCCATGTAACAGACAGTGTTGACAAACCTTGCAACTGCGGCAACACCGGATGTCTGGAGCAGGTTGCATCTGCGACCGGTATCGTCTATCTGGCAAATAAAAAGCTGTCATCCTGCGATACACTTTCCGTCCTGCGTGATGAAGAGGTCAGTGCCAAGAGCGTCTTTGATGCCGTAAAAGCAGGCGATGCAGTGGCGCAGGAGATTGCAGAAGAATTCGGCAGATACCTTGGGCTTGCATGTGCAAATATCGCAGGTGTTGTAGATCCGCAGGTATTTGTGATCGGCGGCGGCGTATCTAAAGCAGGGATGGTACTCTTTGATTATATCGAGAAATATTATAAAAAATATGCATTTCCTTCCTGTAAGGATGCAATCTTCGCACTGGCAACACTGGGCAACGATGCCGGTATCTACGGAGCTGCAAAACTGATGCTGTAAAAGCAAAATGAAAGCAGGATAATATAGAAAATAGAAAAGCACAAAGCACAGGATATTCCCTGTGTTTTGTGCTTTTTCAGTGCCGGGAGCAAAAGGAGAAATGCTCCTGTCAGTGCTTATGGATAGTTACGGTATTACAGCAGGATCGTCTGGCTTTTTTTGATTGCCCGAAGAATCCTTCTTTGAATCCTTCTTTGAATTTTTTTTCGAATCGGATTCATCCAGATCAGTGGTATCCTTCTTTGGATTGAGAATATCTTTAATCTTGTCGATGATCTTGTGACCTTTACAGGTCGCAGTCGGCGGTGCGTACTGAGAATCATCCGTGGTACCTTCACTGCCTTCCGGACGCTGTACAAATATTTTTGTGACAGTATTACAGGATGAAGTCGGGAGCAGTTTGGTTTCAGAGCAGACTTTTACAGCTACATGTACATCACAGCTTTTGGTTGGTGCAGTTCCCCTGGCAAAATATTCAGTGTAAGCCATAGAACCGCGCGGATCCGCGTTGCAGACACCATCAATGGCGAGCAGCCCGGATTTTTTGCAGACATAAGCAGTTTCCACACTGTCCGGCTGTTCGAACTGTTTTACCGGAAGATTTTCATGGATGCGGCTCATGATCGCAGTCCACAGTTTCTTGTGGTAAGTATGATAAATATCGCCGGATGGCAGAGTATCATGATTGTCATAGCCGCCCCATACGCTGCAGGTATAGTACGGACTGTATCCGGCAAGCCAGATATCGCGGTCATCTGAGGTCGTACCGGTTTTGCCGGCGATCGGCATCTCACCGATTGAAACATCCGAAGCTGTTCCGCCGGATTTCATAACGTCCATCATAGCCTGTGTCAGAAGAAAAGCAGTACTGTCTTTTAACACGGTTTTTTCTTCCGGTGTATTATCAATCAGTACATTTCCCTGTGAATCTTCGATGCGGGAATAAAACTTTGCTTCGTTGTATTTGCCGCCGTTGGCGATCGTGGCATAGGCATCGCACAGTTCGATATTTACTACACCGTCGGTGATGCCGCCAAGGGCGAGAGGCTGACGGACATCAAGGGATTCATCATCATACAGGGTGCTGATGCCGAGATCTTCTGCATATTCAAAGCCAAGGCGCGGTGTGATCCGGGTAAGACATTTGACGGCAACAACATTGATCGATCCGGCAATGGCCTCGCGGATCGTGGTCAGTCCGGTATAGGCATTTGAGCCTGCCCAGTTATTGACCGGGACACCGTTGGTATAATTATAAGGTGCATTATCAAATACAGTGGCGAGGGTCATATCCTGGTCATCCAGTGCCGGTGCATAGGTGCTGACGATCTTAAAGGTAGATCCAGGCTGTCTGCGTGTTTCCGTGGCACGGTTCAGGGTAAGGCTGGCTTCTTTTTTACCGCGTCCGCCGACGATGGCTCTGACATAGCCGGTTTCATTATCGATGATCACAACGGAAGCCTGTGGCTGAGGAATCAGTGAAACGCGTTCTCCAAGAAGCGTATCGCCCTTTTCCAGCATAGCATTTTTGTAGGTTTCTGCGGCGGCTCTTGCAGAATCCTCATCATCAAACATCAGATTAAAAGAACTGTCGCGTTTCTGGAACCAGGTGCGGAGTGTTTCGGTGCTGTAGTTGATGATTTCACCGTCTGTCTTCTGAATGCTTAAGGCATAATCCAGACCGGTCAGTGTCACAGAAGGATAATTTGCCTGATTGGAAAATTCTTCATCACAGATTTTCTGGATATCTTCGTCCTGATTGGAATAAATTTTCAGACCACTGGTATATACAAGCTTATAGGCCTGCTGCCTGGTATATCCTTTTATTTCCACAAGATCATCCATGACCTGCTCGATCAGGGCATCGGTATAGTAACTGTAAATCGAAACTTCTTCCGTTTCCTGAGCCGTTTTCTGGATGCGGGAATACACATCATCGGCAAGAGCTTCCTCCTTTTGCTGTTCACTGATATAACCCTGATCAGTCATTTTCTGCAGGATCACCTTGCGGCGTTTTGCATTTTCCTCCGGATTGGTGATCGGATTGTACAGGGTGGGGTTCTGGGTAATGCCTGCGATGACAGTGCACTCTGATAAGTTCAGCTTGGAAACATCTTTGTTAAAATAGCGTTTCGCGGCGGCCTGTACGCCATAGGAGCTGGCACCGAGATTGATGGTATTGAGATAATCTTCCAGAATCTGATCTTTGGACATTTTCTTTTCGAGCTGCAAAGCCAGATATTGTTCCTGAAATTTGCGGCGCAGTTTCTGGGAGAGCGCGGTCTGTGTCACCCAGTCGGTAAAAACATTGTTTTTGATGAGCTGCTGCGTGATCGTACTGGCACCCTCGGAAAAATCTCCGCTGGTAATGCCGATCACGGCTGCGCGGGCGATTCCCTGAATATCAATACCATGGTGTGTGTAAAAACGTTCATCCTCGACAGCTACCACTGCATGCTGCAGATCTTCCGGAATCTGCTCCAGTTTAACCAGAATACGGTTGGATGTAGGCTCTGCAAGCTTCTGTACGGGCTGGTTGTCTGCATTATAAATATAAGTAGCTGATTCAGATGGAGCAACGGAAAGAGTATCGATGTTCGGGGCACTGGAAATCAGTCCTTTGATCATGCCGAAGCCGGCAGCAGCGCCGATCACGCAAAGAAACAAAAGAAAGACCAGGAAAAATTTGAAAATCATAAGAGAAATCCGCTTATAAATACGGGTTCCGGTGGGGATTTTCTTTTTTCTTATAATATGTTCTTTATCAAAATTCATAGAAACCTCCAACAAAAAATAACAAGTGACTACATCTAAGTATAACAGGTATGTAGCAGGAAAGAAAGAGGAAAACCGGATTTCACATTGCTTCTTTTGGAAGTGTCTGGTAAGATAACATAAGTATCACCGAATCTGAAAGATTTAATCGGAGGTTTACAGATGAAAGCGTTTAAAATTGTTTACCGGGGCGGAGAGGATGAAATTATCGAAAAGAAATCCCGTTTTATAGCGACGGTAAGGCCGGTAAAGTCCGAAGAGGAAGCATCCGCCTTCATTGCGGAAATAAAGAAAAAGTACTGGAATGCCACACATAACTGTTCTGCTTTTGTTGTGGGAGAGCACAACGAGATACAGCGAAGCAGCGATGACGGAGAACCGGCAGGGACAGCAGGGCATCCGATGCTGGATGTGCTGCTTGGCGAAGGAATCCACGATGCAGCCGTTGTGGTAACACGCTATTTTGGCGGCACGCTGCTTGGAACGGGCGGTCTGGTGCGTGCTTATTCCAGGTCGGTGCAGGCAGGGCTTGCAGCCTGCTGTGTTCTGGAAAAAAAGAAAGGATTTCTGCTGGAAATGGAAACCGATTATTCCGGCATCGGCAAAATCCAGTATCTCCTGGGACAGAGAGGACTTCTGATCACAGCTTCCCAATATACAGAAAAAGTGACCGTAGAGACACTTGTGCCGGAAGAAGAAATCGTAAAAGTAAAAGAAGAAATCACAGAAGGAACCAATGGAAAAACCGTTTTTGCAAAAGAAGAGCCGACAGCGTATGCATTTGATGGAAAAATACCGGTGTTTCTGTGATTTTGTGCAGACTACTTGCAATTTGCAGGGTTTGGACGTAGAATGTATGAGATTGAGCTCGGAGGAAAATAATTATGAGTGACAGAAGGAATGCTCCGATTGGAGTTTTTGATTCCGGTGTTGGAGGACTTACGGTAGCACGTGAGATCATGCGTAACCTTCCGGAAGAAAATATTGTATATTTTGGTGACACAGCACGTGTTCCCTATGGAAGTAAATCAAAAGATACGGTACTGCGCTATTCCAGACAGATCATACGTTTTTTACGTACACAGGATGTAAAAGCAATCGTGATCGCCTGCAACACGGCAAGTGCCTATGCACTGGAGGATGTGGAAAAAGAACTGGATATTCCGATCATTGGTGTGGTAAAGCCGGGAGCGAAAGTGGCATGTGAGGCAACCCGCAACAAAAAGATCGGTGTCATCGCCACCGAAGCAACCATCCATTCCGGTATTTATTCTTCTTATATTACCAGACAGGATCCGCAAATCCAGGTGATTGGAAAGGCATGTCCGTTGTTTGTGCCGCTTGTAGAAGAAGGATGGCTGAAAGATTCCGTTACCTTTGAAGTGGCAGGAAGATATCTTCGGGATCTGATGTACAAAGACATCGATACCCTGATCCTTGGCTGTACCCATTATCCGCTGCTGCGTTCCACGCTGCGGGAAGTTGTCGGAGAAAAGGTGACACTGGTCAACCCGGCTTACGAGACGGCACGCGAGCTGAAACAGCTTCTTGCAAAAAAAGGGCTGACAAATACCAGAGCACAGAGCGAAGCACGAAGTTATCGGTTTTATGTCAGCGATCAGGCAGACAAATTTATGAGATTTGCAGATTCGATCCTGCCATTTGATGTAAATACCACAAAAAAGATCAGTATAGAGGAGTATTGAATGACAAAAGAAGTAATGCTGCGCATAAGCGGAGTTCATTTTCCGGATGGGCAGGAAGAAAAAGAGGAAATGGAGCTGGTCACGTCCGGCAGTTATTTTGAAAAAGACGGCAGGCGTTATATCAAATATGATGAGGTACAGGAAGATTCAAACGAAGTGATCCGCAACCTCATGAAGATTGAAGAAAACAGCCTGGAGCTTACCAGACGCGGAATGACAAATGTCCATATGGTGTTTGAAAAAGACAAAAAAAGCGAATCCTATTATGACACACCTTTTGGGCAGTTTTTGGTAGGAATCGCAGCCACGCATCTGGATGTCAGAGAAGAACAAGATGTCCTGAATGTCCAGGTAACCTATGCACTGGAGATCAACAGTGATTATGTAGCAGACTGCAGCATCCAGATCCGGGCAACTTCAAAATAATTTTGCCAAAAAAACTCCGGAAGACAATCTTTCGGAGTTTTCGAAACCTGGATATTATTTTTTCTTTTTGTTTTTTCCGGAATCTTCTTTCTTTGCGGAGTCATTGAGCTCCTTTGATTTTTTCAGAAGCTTTTCGGAAAGACGGACGCGAAGCCCCTTTTTCGTCTGCGGTGTTTCAATGCGGCCACCGCGTACACTTTTGATTTCAGTTATGTAGAGACCGCTTATCACGGCTTTTATCTCTTTTTTTACAGGGATAGAATCAAAAATACTTGCTTCACAGATCAAAGTCTGGATCTTCGGTCCGATCTTTGCTTTGACGATCGGGAGCTTTGTACGGCGCATATACCATGGAGTCTGATCAATGACAATCTGCGGAAGACCGGATTCTTTGAGCTTCAGGCGCTTTTTATCGATGACGAGCATGGAAACGACCTGTCTGGCTGCTTCAAGCTGCTCCTGCTGTGCGGCTTGTTTTTTCTGTGCTTTCTGTCCGAAGTAATAAAGAAGTGCGAGTGCGATCACCAGCACGAGCAGAATTACGATGAGGACATTCCAAAATGTAGACATAGTACACCCTCCTAAATGAATTCATATATTTCAATATTGTATCATTTATTTCAAAAAAGTGCAAGAAGTGGCAGAATAATTTTTATCTTAGTCGGAGAAGACTCCCACTTCTATAAGTGGCGAGCAACAAATTTGTCTTAGTGGGAGTGCAATCTCCGACTAAGATAAACGCTCCATCATGCAGGAGGTATCTGTTACATTTTTATGAATATCATAATTTAGGGTGGCAATTTCTATGATAGGTGTGATATATTATGATGCAAGGGATCAAAAAGTCATGGATTTCATGTTTACATGGAAATCCATGACTTTGGAGCCCGCAAAAATATGAGAAAGAAGTCCGATAGGACGGAGTTCGAATATTTTGAGGATTGTGGGAGCATGAAATGCGGAGCAATCCGTAGCATCATAATAATATGGCAGGTGGAAATCCATGACTTTGGAGCCCGCAAAAATATGAGAAAGAAGTCCGACAGGACGGAGTTCAACGCATATAGCTATAGAAAGATCTGGTATGGAGGGGAATATGAACGAGAACGAAAGACAAGAACGTGCAGATGCACGTCGGCGCAGGAAAAGGCGTCAGGTGTTTGCTGGAAGAATGATTATTACGATATTGCTGCTTGTGATCGTACTGCTCTGTCTTTTCCTTGGAAAGGATATGCTGGACAAGAAAAAGCGCAAAGACAACCGCCTTCAGAGTGCAACGGAAACACAGACTTCACAGGAGGCACAGCAGGTAACAACAGAGAGCACCCAGAGCGAAACACAGACGGAGACGGCAGCAAAAAAAGAAGATATGGATGTACTCTCGCAGGCTGAAAGAAAGGCGCAGCAGTATGATTATGACGGTGCGATCGCACTTCTGCAGGCTTCAGCAGATTTTGCCGGCAGCCAGGAGATGCAGGATAGAGTATCGGAATATGAGCAGGCAAAATCAGAACTTGTAGAATACCCGCTTGATCAGGTAACGCATGTCTTTTATCATACTTTGATTTATGATACGTCAAAAGCATTTGACGGAGATTCGAAAGAAGCCGGATATAATCAGGTTATGACTACGATTGATGAGTTCAATAAAATAACACAGTCGATGTATGACAAAGGTTATGTTATGGTAAGCCTTCATGATATGTGTACCGTAAATGAGGATGGCACCGTATCACCGGGCAAGATCATGCTTCCGCCTGGAAAAAAGGCATTTGTGCTGTCACAGGACGATGTGAGCTATTACCACTATATGGATGGGGATGGCATGGCAACGAAGCTGATCGTTGATGAAAATGGCGATATTAAAAATGAATATAAAGAAGACGATGGAAGTATCAGCGTTGGCGATTACGATATGGTGCCTCTGATCGATCGTTTTGTGGAAGAGCATCCTGATTTTGCTTACCATGGACATAAGGGGATCATTGCTCTGACCGGTTACAACGGTGTGCTTGGCTATCGTACAGATATCGCATATAAGACCAGAAAGGATCTGGACGAGTACCAGGAGAAATTCTTTGAAGACAACCCGGACTTTGATGAAAAAGCCTATAAAAAAGAAGTAAAACAGGCAAAAAAAGTGGCAAAAGCCATGAAAGAAGAAGGATGGGAATTTGCAAGTCATACATGGGGACATATCAATGTTACCGAAGCGAGTCTTGAAAGACTGCAGACTGATACACAGAAATGGCTGGATTATGTAAAACCGATTATCGGAGATACCAATGTAATTATTTTTGCATTCGGATCGGATATTGGAGACTGGCAGCCATATACGACAGATAATGAAAAGTTTAATTATCTCAAAAGCGTAGGATTTGATATTTACTGTAATGTGGATTCCACGCAGTACTGGGTACAGTTTGGATCTGACTATCTCCGCCAGGGACGCCGGAACCTGGACGGCTACCGCATGTACTACGACCTGCCGGAGACGAATCCAGAAAAAGACCACTTAAGCGACCTCTTCGATGTGACCCAGGTCTTCGACCGCGAACGGCCGGTTCCGGTGGCACCGATGAATTAGACCTGGAATTAAAAACGGACTTCAAAAGTCATATCTCATATGGCTCATGAAGTCCGTTTCTTTTGTTTATATCCGCTAAAGCTTTCACTGGAAGTCCCTTCTGAATACATGGGAACCCGCAGAGCCTGCCAACGGCAGCTTCTTCGGAATTCGAGAAAATCAAAATACGCTGGACAGTTTTTCCATCCAGCGTACCCGGTATTATTCTGCATTTTCTGTTTTTCAGCTGAAATCTTCATTTAGAACTGCACAATATCCTTGATCTCCTGCGCCGGTTCCACGCTCTCGGCGTAGAGAACCGGACCGACACCGTCGTAGTCCGGCCAGAACTCGTATGCGATCTTCGCACGGACCTTGACCCACTGCTTTGTCTCAAGGTTTCTCGCCTCACGCGCCTTGCAGATAAATCCTAAAAATGTCATATCTGCCTCACAGCAGGTCATGGCCATACGTCCCGGAACGAAATAGTTCTTCGGGAATTTGTTGGATTTCATGACCATTCCGGTAAACTCTACTACTTTTCCACGGTAACGGTCCGGCTTATCCATACAATCGATATACCAGATACCAAAGTCCTCCGGAGCGATCACTGCCACGTCTGCAGACAGGTCATATGGCAGATCTGCCTCAGAAATCTCAGAGATCTCACCCTCTGCATCTTCAAATACGATCTCTGCTTGGTTGTTCATGGCAAGCAGGGTCCGACGGTAGCCCTCCAGGTCTTCCACATCGTCACAACGGTTGCAGATGATCAGTTCGGAATTACGAACCATAGCGCCAAGCAGCGGTTTCATATTCTTCACATACAGATCAAACGTAGATCCGTCGAT